>Ga0058702_10000275_pt1 | contig 24561 bp, 23 predicted proteins | sample AgamicOrSfe_FD_83781 | JGI IMG/M metagenome (GOLD analysis project Ga0058702, IMG submission 83781) | Agave microbial communities from Guanajuato, Mexico - Or.Sf.e | ecosystem: Host-associated > Plants > Phyllosphere > Phylloplane/Leaf | place: Guanajuato, Mexico | collected 2012-05-30 | reverse complement strand
TTTCTTCTGGCTCTTCAGACTCGACACCACACCTTCATACACGACCTTGCCCTCCTCACCGACGCCGCCCCTCCTAACAGTGACCCTCCCACCCTTCTTCACAATACCATTCCGCACCTTCGTGCCGACAATCTTCATCGTTTTTCGGCCACCAACGTTGATCTCGAATACCGCGGCCGCCTCTGCTTCACCGACGACGCGTCGCGTCACGACGGGAGGTAGCTTGTCCTCGACGAGCCCGCGCACATTGTCAATGACTTTGTAGATGATATTCTCGTCGAGGATGCGGACGCCGGCGCGCTCGGCCGCCTGCACCATCGTGGGGGCAACGGCCTGATTGAAGGAGATGATTGTGCCGTTGCGGTTGGGGACCGATGCGGCGTGCGCGACGTCCGATTCGGATATGGGACCCACGGCGGACTTGAGGAGGTGGATTGTGATCGGGTGGTTGTGGAGGGGAATCAGGGCGATTGAGGCCGCGATAGCTTCGGCAGACCCAGAGACGTCGGCTTTGATGATGAAGTAGAGATCTGTGGTCGCAGCGACAGGGGCGGTGGCAGGCGTCGCGACGGCAGGAGCAGTGTCCGCACGAGGTTTGGGGCTGTTCGCATCAGGCGTTGATTTGGCCTCTGCGGCAGAAGTGTTTTTGGCCGCGTTCTCGGCGGCTTCTTTCTCGGCTTTTTCGAGGACGCGCTTTGAGGCTTCGAGGCGCCGCGCTTCGTTGATGGCTTCCATGTCTTTGGCGGTCTGGTCGCGGTCGAGCTTTTCTTGACGATAGCGGACGACGGAGGTGGCTTTTTGTTCACTTGGTGCTTGGAGGACTTCGTCGCCGGCAGAGGGTTGGTCGCGCCAGCCGTCGACTTCGACAGGTGTGCCTGGTGGCGCTTCGGAGACCTCGACGCCGGCTTCGTTGCGGAGAGTGCGGACGCGAGCCCATGTTGTTCCTGCTACTATCACATCACCTTGGCGGAGTGTGCCACGGCGCACTAGGACAGTTGCGATACGTCCGGAGAGCTTCGTTGTGGCCTCGAGGATCCAGCCTTCAGAGGCACCTTCTCGATCTGCCCGCATGTCGAGTGTTTCGGAGAGGGCAGTCATTGCTTCTTCGAGCTCATCAAGACCTTGACCTGTCTTGCCACTGACGGGAATAGCCTGAACATCACCGCCAAAGTCTTCGACCTCGATTTCGTGGCGCAACAGATCTTGCTTTACGCCTTGTATATCTGCTTCGTCCTTGTCAATCTTGTTGATGGCGACGATAATGGGTACCTTCGCAGCCTTTGCATGTTTGATGGCTTCTATGGTCTGCGGCTTGACGCTGTCATCTGCAGCAACGACCAGGATGACAATGTCTGTGACATTTGCACCACGCTGGCGCATGCTGAGAAAAGCGGCATGTCCAGGTGTGTCCAGAAAGGTGACAGTCTTACCGGAAGCCATTTGTACTGAGAAGGCACCGATATGCTGGGTAATGCCACCGTGCTCGGAAGCAGCAACTGATGACTTGCGTAGAAAGTCCAATAGTGTCGTCTTTCCATGATCAACATGACCCATAATCGTCACGATTGGCGGCCTTTGCGGCAGATTGGAAGTGTCTTCTGGTAGAGGTCGCGCTTTGAGGTCTTCCGTCTCACTCCGATCTTCTAACGCTTCATAGTTGTATTCTTGGGCAATCAGACTAGCATTTTCGAAGTTCAAGACATGATCATTCGCCACTTCCTCAAAGCCGAGCTCTTCAAGCTTGTCAACGAAATCTGACATCCTGACTCTTAGAGCCGTGGCAAGATTAGACACGCTGATGAATGCAGGCAGCTCAATCGGCTGCACTTCCGCTGCCTTCTTCGCTGCTCTTTCTTTGTCAAGCTTTCGCTGCTGTCGCCGCTCTTTTCTAGCAGCCTGCTCCGGGTCGTCCTCTTCCTGCTCGTACGGATTAGCTGCATACTTGTCTGCCCGGCGATCACCTCCACTCATTCGGCCACGTCGCTGAGGTGTGGCGTCGTATGACGCCGGCACAGCATTTTGCGTAAACTTCTTTCGAGCCGGTCTCTCAGACTCGTAATCATCATATCTGCCGGCTGCAGGTCTTCGACTTTGTCCTCGAGCGGGGCGTTCGTCCAACTCGTCATATGCTTCATCATATGTAGAGGCTGCTGATCTGCCACGACTGTTCTTAGTATTCATGGCTTCGGAATCTTCCTCGAACCTCATCTTTTTGAACTCTTTTCGGCTTTTCTCGGCCTTTTGCGACCTATCTAGACCATTGTACTCGATATCATAGCTCGAGGACAGGATTCCAGCTTCAGGGTTTTCTGAATTCAGTGATGGTGTAACTGGTGCACTTGTATCCCTTCGCTCAACTGGTTTTTTTCCACGGTAGCTCGAGATGTTAGACGCTGCTTGATCTTCCCCTGCCCTGCTCTCCCTTCGCCATGGGGCAGAGTCTCGCCTTGAATTGCCAAACCCCACATATTGTCCATCGTTCTGTTGCCGTTCTTGCCATCGTCTTTCGACTGGTGATGATCTTTCTGCTTCTGGCTCCTCGCGGGCGACTTTACGCACTTGAAACGTCGGTGATTCCGATGCCTGTCTCACAGACTCGGCCGGTCTGTCCTGCCGTGGACGCAGATGTCGTCCCCAGGTCGGACGATCACTCTGCTGATTACCATTCGCAAGCGAATCTGGTCGCCTCGACTTATTATCGGCTTGGAAAGACGCCGCGGCGAATCTTGATGTCCTTGCTTCCATGAATGGGTTACCGCGCCCAGTGTTGTGTCGAACGATTCGAAGACCCTGAGCGGGACGTCCTGATGGTGCTGATTCTCGACTGCCTCCATTATGGTCATCTGTATTTGCTCGATTGAAATGTGGAGGCCGTCGAAAATGTTCCCGAGACGGTCGACTTGTATCTTGACTTGGAGTCGGAGGTGGCTCTCGAGCCTCTGGGATCGGCTGCTGTGGCAGTGAAGGATCCGGAAATGACGGCGCGCCTGCTGCGGCACCTTGGAATCTGCCCCAAGTCTTTTTCTTTGGAGCGAAGCTGGTCTCTGGCGCTTGGGAGGTCGGACTGGACGCTATCGAGCGAGAGTGTGGCAGGCGTAACGTGGGGGTGCGAGATTGTAGACGGTGGAGACAGAATAGACAGACATCCTGTGATGGTCGTGTCTAGAGACAGCGAAAGTCAGCATATTTGAAGCACTCTTTCTCAGGATACTGACCTGATAGACACTTCGCGTACGTAACATTCGAGGGTTGAATGTTTTGCGAGTTCTCACCGCCCCGGCCTTTTTTTACAGAAGCGATCGGCACTCGGTCACATGTTTGTTTCAGCTTTCATGACTTTTTCCTTTATCTGTTTCACGTTCGAGTCCTTCCGCTTCGAAGATTCTCAGTTGCTTGTGTGTATATCGGGAAAGTATCACTTCACTGCTTAATGGACGACTACGACAGCGACGAATCTCTTAATGAAGTGACCGATACAGTCGCAACATCCGTCCTCCTTGGCTATGCCTCTCAAGAGCCAGTACCGCATGGCGATCCCTTCAACCAGCTCGGCGGTTCTCCCGTTTGGCTCGATGATCAACAACATTGCCCACCGTCTCTCGTAACATGCAAGACATGTAACAGCTACATGAGTCTTTTACTCCAGCTGAATGGTGATCTTCCCACACGCGACGGCGTAACACAGTTCTTGGGCCACGAAAGACGACTGTACATCTGGGCATGTCGGCGCAAGGCATGCAGGCGGAAGATTGGTAGCATAAGAGCAATACGGTCGATACGGGTGTCCAAGGTCTTGGAGACACAGGACAAGAAGCAGGTAGAGGAAGAGCAGACGAGGCGTAATATTGGCTCATCTCTTTTTGGTGGACAACCGGGAGGCAAGGGGAATCCGTTTGCTTCTTCGACATCATCTTCGAATCCATTCGCGTCAACAACATCTTCCAGCAACCCGTTCGCATCCAGTTCCAACCCCTTTGCGCCAGCCGCAACGACGAAACCCGTGCCGATGGATACCTCTGTCGACGACCTTCCAGCAACCTTCGCCTCAAAAGCACGAATCACTTCGCCTCCGCCCGCGTCATCTCAGCAACCAGAATCGCCGCTAGACCCGTGGCCCACATCTTATCCAACACCCGCATACCCGACCTACCACCTCGACGCAGATACAGAATACCTCTCCCCGACCGCTGCCGATGCATCCTCACTCTCCGAGAACCACGCGGCCTTCCTCGACAACAACCCCGACACCACCATGACATCCGCTTCCGGAAGCAGTAGCGCAAAAGAAGAAGCAGGCCTGTACGAATCAGCCCATGATAAGACGTTTCAGCACTTTGCCGACACGCTAGCACAGAACCCTGAGCAAGTGCTCCGATACGAGTTTGCAGGGACGCCGCTGCTGTGCAATCGAAGTGATGCGGTCGGGGCGTTGTTCGTGTCTGCCCCGGGCACGGGTGCGGGGAGTGGTCGGGGAGTCAGCACGACGGGGACGTCGAAGACGAAGGGGATACCGAGATGCGATGCTTGTGGAGGCAGCAGGGTGTTTGAGCTGCAATTGACGCCGCAAGCGATTGTGGAATTGGAACGGGAAGTGGAGGGGCATGAGGATGTGGGATTGGAAGGGATGGAGTGGGGAGCTATCATTGTCGGAGTATGCGAGAAGGACTGCGGCATCAGCGAGAGTGAGCAGGGTCAGGGGAAAGTGAGGTACCTGGAGGAGTGGTGTGGCGTGCAGTGGGAGGAGGTCGTGGCTAGAAGGGGTTGAATGTAGAGAGATATGCTGAAATGAACGACAATCCAATGACGGCCGAAGAAAGAGTACCTCTCATAGCTTCTTGCTATACTAGGACATTGATCTCCAGCTAGTGTCATCGTCCTGCGCTTGTATTGCAAAGGCACGATGACCGACCTGGTGGCCCTGCAAAGTTTCGTCTTCATTGACACTTACAAGTCATGCTGTTGACTGGGCGCCTTCGCCTGCCGTGCGCCTAGCCGACGTTATGGCATGCCACTTCCATCTCTTCATCATCCTGTCCTCACACCCTACCTCTGCTACTTCAGGCGCACGTCCTTCGAACCACCCTCCACTGTGTCGTCCATTCCTCGCCTGCTCTCCACATCATGTCCATCACCATCCCCCTCACATCTCATTTCCATACATTTCTCGCCCTCTCCATTCACATCTTCGCAATCTCCCCGCTCATCCTCTCCGCCAACTTGCCCAACTCTTCCTTACTCCTGCTGACCTGCTCCCACCCCACGCCCAATCCCTCACTCTCCACCCTCGGGATCATATGGAAGTGTACGTGATCTACCATCTGGTGCGCAGCTCGTCCGTTGTTTTGAAGCACGTTGTAGTCGACGGCGCCGGAGGCTTTGGCGACTTTCTGGACGACGGAGAGGACTTCGGAGAGGGCTTCGGAGGGCATGTCGGTGAGTTTGGCGCCGTGGTGTTTGGGGATGATGAGCTGGAGGTAGGGGTGAGGGCGTTAGTTGCGGGTCAGGTAGAAGAGGTGGGGACTGGTTGGAAATGGGAGGTGAGGGGATGGGTGAGGGGGACGTACGGCGTGGCCTGTGGAGAGCGGCTGGATGTCAAGGAAGGCGAGGGTCTTTGAGGATTCGTAGAGCTTCATCGAGGGGATCTCGCCTGAGGAAAGGCCGCTGTTAGTCGGTGATGGCGGGGCATGTAAAGAGTGGTTTGGTGGTGTGTTGTGCTAAGGGCTACCTTTGATGATCTTGCAGAAGATACATGATGCGTTGGAAGCCATATTGCTAGATACTGAGTAGAATGCTGGATGGTGAGCTATTAGATCGAGACTGTAACGAAGTTGCGAGAGTTTCACTTGATGTCCAGACGAGATGATGTGCGGGGTAGTCTAGGTGAAACGGGCTTGGCGTTTCTGAAACTAAAGTGAAGTCGTCACTTCTTCTTATTGTCTTTTCTTACCTGTTTTGGCATTTTATCGTGATGAATAGCTGTCAATGGAGGCGGTCTGACTTCCGTTGTTTTTCGACTTATGTGTAGGCAGGAAGACTCTAGGTGTCCGGGCTTTGTAGAGCGCAGTACTGATCGTATTACCATTTACTCAGGAGGTGAGCTCTGACATAATGACGAAATGCCAGCTAGGATTGCTCGCCAAATACCAATAGAGGCCATCGAACAGCCACACGATGTGGGTTCGAAAGAGGCTGGGGTCCGCAGAAGCATGTTCAGTAAACAATGAAAGCTATAAAATGTACGAAAGCTTGATCGGCTATGCTATTGAATTCGCCTCTACTTCCTCCTCATCTGAGTCCTGCGACACAGCACCGCCATCATTCCCGATGTTGTTGCGCCATCGATCCTGCTGTTGCTCCCCGCCTCGGCCGGCTTGAAGTCATCCCGTCCTATTCCCTCCTATTCCCTCCGTTCAGCGCGAAAAGGACACAATCGTCATCCTTCATAAAACCCCATCAACAGTCCGGACGCCTTCGCCCACTCATACCCTTTGGGGTCTCTCACGCCAACATCATCTTTCGACAGCACACATGCGACTTCGGCTATCAAGCTTGCTGACGCGGTTATGTAGCAGCCGGCCACCAAAGCTGTTGCGATCGGGTGGCAGTGTCGTATGCTGTTAGACGAGGGGACTGTGTTGCTTGTGGTAGGCATAGTCCGGAGTTGCTGGCACCGTGTGTTCACGGCACGGTGGACGCTGCGGAGTGCGGTCGTCGGAAGAGGCATACTGACAGTGGGTCGGTCTTGATGCGTGCCTGTTCGGATGATTGCGTTGGGTTGTTGGTCGTCGGCGTATGGGTGAAGTGATCCGGGATGTATTGCTGGAGTACTATCGGTGAGGAAAGGACTTGCCCACGGGAGATAGTAGCTGAATATATATATATATATATATATATATCGCGCTGGAGGTAGTACCAGATCCCAGCGCACGAGCCACCGAAGAGGGGCAAGCACAATACATGCGGCTGGTGGCGTGCTGTGCAACAGCAATACAGCTGGTGTGTTGTCAGCGTGCGGGGTCATGTAGGGATGTGCCTGCCACGCCAACGCAGAGTCGTACAGGATTGTACTGCCAATGCGTTGAATTGCTAGCTTGTGACGTCTTTCGACATTGTGCCTAGTACTAGTGGTGTTAGAGTAGGACGAAGAATTGTTGGCGGAGTATGAGCTGGCCGATGCATGATGAGTGTTGAAGTTGACCCATCCCAGCTGTACTGCTGTGGATGAGCACCAAGCCAGCGATCACTTTCACTCAAAAGCCAATGTCACGTTTGATCGCTCCCATGACAAGATTCTTCTTCTGCCTGCCAACGAACTTGTTCACATCCTCCGACCAGCCCCTACTGTTATCCTCGAGACGGTCCACACTGTCTCCCATGATGCCGAGCTTTTCCGTTCGTTCCTGCACATTACGTGTCATGTAAGCCCAGTAGCCTTCCTCTTCGCCTTGGAGCACGACAGCACCATCTGCAGCAGTACGTCTTGATGGGCCAGGTGCGGCATCTGTGCGGGTACGATTGCGGGCAGCCACTTCGTCGGCATGTATCTGAGCAAGTTGACGTTTCGAGGGTGGGCGGGAAGGACCACCTATCAAAAGGGAAATTTGGCTGGCGTCCATGTATTGGTTTCCGGAGATCCATTCGAAGTTGGAGATTGTGGGACGTGCGGGGATCAGTGCGGCAGGGTTGAGGAGGGTTGGTGATGTTCTGAGGCCGGCGCAAGTTAGTGTGGGGCCAGGCAGAAGAGTAACACAGCTCTCAAAGAAGACTTACTTTTGTGGTGGCATCCCCCAAATGCTGACTGTGGCAATCTCAGAAGGACCAGTCCAGCCAACAATATCGCCACTGGGAGTCACAATATCATCTTGAAAGCGCTTCATATCCAACATACCATCGAGTCGGGCAGAAGCGAGTTCACGGAGTCCAGGTAGGGAATATGCTTTCATGGTATCGTCCCCAAAGAGACCTACCAGAGCAAGACCACGACCCTGATAGTTTGACACAGCTGCTGATAAGCAAATGGTATTGCTGAAGGCGTGATGAGTGCCCTTTGCAGACACAGGTCGGAATATCCTTGCTTCGTTCTCTGTAACCACAAGGAGGAATCCATCAACTTTGAAGCCGTCCCGAAGACTTGCGACAGCTTGAGGCGAGGCGTGGGCGGGTGTCGTGGACTTTCCGTTGAGTGGGTGAATCAGTTTCACTTTCCCTACTGCAGCTATTGACCCGGCTGGTGAGACACTATAGCGCCCGCCTTGTCCTGGTAAAATCTTCAATGTCGCGACCGAGCCTGTATTTGCGCCGACATGCAGTAGGATGCTGGAGTATGATTCGCCATCTAGAGTCATGACACTGAACTCTATCGTCGTAGCATAGCCTGTAGTACTCATTCCGCTGCCGCTTTTTCTCCGACTTAAGGGAGACTTTCCACCTCCACCAGAGAGCAAGTCCTTCAGAGCGCCGTCAAAGATGATGGCGGGACCACGAAGGTCAATAATCACGACAGAACCACCTTCAAAGCCTGCTGCAACAAAGCCGACATTGCTCACCTTTAGTGCCGTACACGGACCATTCTGCTTGTCGAGGACAGTGAAAGGCTGGAAGCCCTCAGTGAGGCCGGGATCCATACGGGCTGTTGCGTTAGTTAAAGCATTGGGCTTGTTGACAGAGGATGTACTCGACTCTCGTCCAGGGTCGTTGTTACGAACCCACCTGAAAATGACAAGCTCGCCACTCCTGAGGCCAACCGCCAGCTCACCACTAGTGCTTGCCAAGCCTACTTGCATGATCTGAACATTATCAATACGTCCGACACCACGCGCCACATCTGCCTGACACATCGACGGATTCTCGATCTCATCGTTCTGACCAGCATCCCAGATACGTACTGTACCGTCGGCGTGTGCTGACATGATGACATTACGCTGTTCGTTGTGTCTCGCGGGGAGTACTGTGTCAAGCCCGCCTGTCAACAGCTTTGGTCCTGTTTGCCTATTCATGTGTAGCCGGGCGTCAGCATGAGTTGACTTCACGACCTTTAAAATGTTTGAAATGACACTGGGAAAGTGACTCACCTGTTCTCGGTCATACCCAGCCATCTCGCACGATCGACTGATGATTGTGCTATGACCTTAGCGAACGGATGGAGCAAGCTCATGCTCAATGGCAATTGATTGCATGGAACGATCGGATAGCCACTCGGGAAGCTCAATGTTGTAAGTTCACCAGACGAAAGAAGTGCAATTACTGCGACGGGATCGTGCGCCCCTGCAAACCAAGGAGTTCGCCGTGGCACAAGACAGAAGTCCAGTACTTCAAGGTTAGCTGGTGTCGGCAGCACACGTTGTCGTTTGGGGTTCGCAAAGTGGTCCTCCAGAATCTGCCAGGAAGAGGTCGAGTAATTTGGAGTTCTTCCTAACTCAAGAAATGTCAAGCCTGTAGCCGGAGGTATATTACCTCCAGCGATCAGAATGCCAGTATCATCCGGGTCCTGGTGAGCGCACCATGCTATCTTGGCAAGTCGTGTCGTCTCCCCACTAATGTTGCCACCGAACATTGTAGCACCTGCACCAGAGCCTTCTTTGTCCACATGAGTATCAGTCAGCGTCCGGGCAAGCATCTTTTGGCCGGTCTTTGTGTCCCAGAATACTAAACTCCCGTCATCGTGCCCGGTCAGCACAAACTGGCCAGTAGGATGCCAGGCTGCATTCAATAATTTTGGGTTCCGGTCGAGAGTTGCATTGTTGTCACCGCCTGGCGCGCCTTTGGGGATATGGTAATGGAATACTTTAGTAGCCTTGTTCTGTTTGAAGGAGTAGATCACAGCACCCTCGGGATAGCCGATGAGCACAGTGCCAATATCTCGTGGATGAAACTGTAAAGAGATGATCGGCTGCATACGTGCTCTAGCATTCTGTTCAGCCCAGAAATTGGGTAGTCTGAAGGGCGCGAGCATCTCTCGGTCCATGTCGTATGCAACAATCTCGCCTGCGTGATTTTGTCAGTATAGGATCCTCCGTGCCGCAGGACCGACGAGTATAATTTACTGCTCACCATTTTGCAAGCCTAAGAGCACAAAGTCCAGAGTTGGATCACAAGCTACGCTAATAACGCTTCCCGGCGGACTGAATGTCGACTGCAAGCTCTTCTCGAGCAACGCGAAAACCGTAAGATCACCCTTGTCATCCAGCACGACCAGTCGGTCAGCGCAGAAGCTCATCCACTTCACACCAGCACCTCTCCTTGGTAAATCGAATTGGACTTCAATCCTCCCACTGCCGAAAACATATACGCGACCAATGCCAAATTGAGTAGCTCGAGTGCCAACAGCAAGGAGTGATTGAACGGGGTCATAGACGACTTTGGTAATCTGCGAATTGATACCATATTGAGATAGTAGGGATGGTGCAAACAGCGTGCTGTTGAGACTCTCACTGAAGTCAGTCTGTATGCCAGACTGCTTTGCTCGAAGGAGGTGCGTCATCTTGATTGTGACGGGTGTACGCCTCTGCACGAACTGATGTGTGGTCGTTCTACTGCATGACCCTCAGTCAACCCTACAGGTAGCGACACGACACTCGGCTTTCGAGTGCAATACTGTAGATGCGCTGTGGTACACTCGCAAAGTTCCTTATCAATTGTAGGCTCGGAAAGCAAATGAATGAAACCCTGAGGTTGTGCAGCCGTACTGCCGTAGGGCATTCGCCGCACGTGAACAGGGTATGACCACACAACACTTGGCACAAAGGTGAAACAACATAGGTTCGATTAGGTCGAGTGTTCTAGGAAGGTTATCTACCTACTCATGCATGGTCTAGTCTCATAACCCTCTAGTCGTCCGGATACTGCTCCTCTACGTTACTCACGAAACGACCTCTATTCTTGTCCCACCGTTTGAACCACCTTCCTGCAATCTTGGCCAACCCTGGCGGCACAGGTACCGGCGCGTCGATATAACCACCATTACTGTTCGAGTATTCCAGAACCACATTCTGCTCCGCAACGTACCGTGTACTGCCATCATCGACCACAACATGATAGAAACACTGTTTGCGTCCGCCGTCGAGTGAGTCCACATTCATCTGTCGAATCCACTGGTCGGACGCCCGGCACTTCGGATCCCAACCTGTTATCGCCGCAAGGTACCTAAACCGACGATGGCGGAAGATCTGCCCAACGCGATAACGAACCCGTGCTGCATCGGGCACTCCAAGCCGTGGCGAGGATATAGGCACCGCGGCATCCTCGTCGTTGAAACGCCGCAAGAACTTTCGGAACAGCTCGACATCAGCTCCAGTTCGATCTAGAATAGCTAATATATAGCGCCTCGCTAGCGGCTCGTCAATCTGAAAGTCAACTTGGAAAGCATGCGCGAAACTCTCGAGATGCTCGCCTAGATCACCTTCCAGCCGATGAGCTTGATCATTAGTCGAGATTAGCTGTGCCCAAGTCGTGGCGTATAGCGCTCGTGATGAATAGAGTGTCGTTCGCAGAGTCGAGGCCAAGCGCCCAGCGCTTTTGAGGAAAGTTGAAGCTTCCGGGGCAATGTCATTGAGCACAGTAGTGAATGTCGGAGGATCATTGTGATGGCGACGAAGGTTGGCGATATTCGCGCTAGCACGAAGAAGCAGCCCCTGGACTTCCAGGGGTTTCAGTACACCATGGAGCGAGCTGACGAGGCTGGAGGGAAACCCCATGCCCAGTAACTGCTGCGTGAGTTGGGCAGGTGGGATCTCATTGGTATCTGTGAAAGGGTCGAGAAAGGTGGTGTCAAGTTTGGTATTAGTCGTGACCTCTCCATCAAGTGTTTGACCTGCAGGTGCTCGTACGATGGCCAAAACATGGCTTGGTATGCCACATGGCTGCGCATCTATTCCAATACGTTGCGCAATACAACTGTAAATAGCCACTGAAATAATAGGTATTGACGAATGTGAAGCATCACATAGTGCGATACTAATCAGGCTGTTTTTCAATTCGTAATAGTGGTCTGGCTCAACGCCTCTAAAGCCCATCGATCGCAGCCACACAACAAGTGCTATAGCACGTTCTCGCAGAGTCAGTGAGGCATATTCCGGATTGTCTAAACGGAATCGCTCGGCCAACATGTCAAGGTGAGCAGAGATTTGATCGAGTGTTTCGGGCGGTCTTTCGCAGCAGAACAAGTCGAAGGCACCCAGGGCTCGCTCCAAGGGCACGTCAATGTTGTCTGCTAGCTTTGCCCATTCTTCAATTGCCCTTGTCCTCTCGATGCTACCTAGTGTGTCATTGATCCAGTATTGTCGTGCAAGGACGTCCAATGCGTCGTCTGGACAATCCAGAAGATTGTACAGCACGTCTTTGGCATCCTCAGCCTCTGAGACGATGCTTCTCAATCTTGCGAGGCGTCCAACAGTTGTGGGTATGACTTCCTTTATTGTTTGGCGAATCCTCAGGTCTTTTGTTCTGCGTTCCTTGAGCAGGCTTCGCCATGGTTGTTCAACGATGGCCGGCTGTAGAAGGGTATGAGAGAAGTTATGAGTCGGCTGCCAATATGTGTACTCCGAGACACATTGTTCACGCCATAACAGCGGGCTGTCTAAGTCAAGGAGCCGATGGCAAGTGTTCTGCGTAGATACTAGGGATGTTACGTCGAGCAGACTGAGGATATTGTACAGGATCTCGTCGGGGAGATTGAGGAAGTGGGAGTCTTGCTCGTAGGGAGGGGATGCCATTTGTCAGCAAGAAGAAACAAAGGAACGATGGGCGGGTAGACCGAAAGGTATCGGATTCGGGGAGATGGTGTTTCCAGAAGCCGGTGCTGCACCCGAGGTACAGTATTTGGATGGCGATGACGATGCTGACCGACGGCAAGGGACGGGGACTCATAAAATCATAAAATTTGGCCTTGGCGCAGATTATGTATTAGTAAGACGAGCTTCCCACCTCCTGGGCAGCATGCTCATCCTATTGATCAACTATTCTACCTCTGCCTCATCTCACCCCTGTTTCCTCAGTGAGAACCGATCCGATTTCGACCTCAAAGACCGTATCGCTCAAATAAGTCTCTCTCATTATGGATCATGACGGTGGGGATCTCCAGCGCGTTCAGTCTTACCAGTATCCTGCGACCCATGTCGGGCATCTTGCTCAAGACCAGATAGTGGCCCTAGAAAGATTCAAGACAGTGGCTGCGCAGAAGGGTTACTACAAGGCTGCTCAGGGTGGTCAAAGAGCTTCTCATGATGACGAAACCTTGCTGTTAGTAGCTCTCTCATTGGCTGCCTGGTCTTGTCTAACTTTACCACTAGACGATATCTAAGAGCGCGCAAGTTTGTGCCCAACGATGCTTTTGGTCAATTCAAGGACACAGAGGATTGGCGAAAGGAGAATAAGATCGATGAACTCTACAACACGATTGACATCAACGAGTATGAAGAAACGAGACGCTTAGTAAGCTCATAGATATATTGGAAAGTGCGCAAGGACTCATAATCTATAGTATCCGCAATGGACAGGCTGCAGAGACCAGCGTGGTATTCCACTATATGTCTACGAAGTTGCCCATCTCACATCGAAGCGGATGGGAGACTATGAGAAGTCGATATCCAAGTCTAAGACTACCGGCACAGTTTCGCCCAAGCTGATTCGCTTATTCGCTCTTTATGAGAACCTCCTCAACTTCGCGCTACCCCTTGCTTCTGGTATCCCTGGCCGGCAGTATCCAGAGACGCCAGTCTCACAATCAAACAACATTGTCGACATTAGCGGAGTCGGCCTGAAGCAATTTTGGAACTTGAAGCAACACATGCAGGATGCTAGCACACTGGCAACAGCTCATTATCCCGAGACATTGGACAGAATCTTCGTAAGTTTGGCCTCACCAGCATGTACCAGTGACTTTCATGCTGACAGTGTTCCAGATTATTGGAGCACCTTCATTCTTTCCCACAGTCTGGGGCTGGATCAAGCGATGGTGAGTCAGGTTGAAGGACCGCGCGGAGCTCAGCTGAATAATTTCACCAGGTTCGACCCAATCACTGTGTCCAAGATATTCATCCTTGCCCAGCACGAAGTCCATCCAACTCTTGCAAAGTACGTGGACGAAAGCTGTATTCCAAAAAAGTATGGCGGCAAGTTGAACTGGGAATGGGGCCAAGCACCTGCTATTGAGCCGGCTATCATTAACGCCATGAAGTGGGAGGGAGCACGCACATTCCCGACGGGACCTGTTCGGTTCGAGCAAGACAAGGCTGGTAACCTCATCGCATATGCAGTCGGGAGTGAGAATGGGCAACGAAGACATGCAAAGATTGCAACGCTGCCAGCCAGAGAAGATGTAACCACTCTCGCTGTCCATCCAGCACTATCACGCACAAACACACAAGCCCACGAATCTTCAGGCTGGCATACACATCCGACAGCAGGTCAGCAGACAATGCCGACGAGTGGCCACACACCGCCGAATCATTCCCCTGAAATGACTCCGATGGTGCTGGGTGGGGCCAATGGTGCATCACAACAGCAACGAGCTGGCGCCTCGTTCGGCAGGTTTGACACACCAGGTCAGACACATTCGCCAGAACAGCTTGCTGAAAGCAAATCAGTCAATACTAGCCGCCACCATGAAGATAGATACGCAACGTACAATCCTTCCACAGTCGGCCAAGCACCAAAAGCTGTCGACTTGCCATATCGAGAGGCTCCTCACGGTCAGGACACGTCTTACTTAGGCCAAGCGAAGGCAGCTCTGAACTCTGCAGTCGTTGCTGCGGAGGGTGCCGAGGGGGCTGTACTCGAGCGTCTAGGTTATGGTCACAAGCAGGAAACCCAGCCTCAAGAACAAAAGCAAGAGCAAGTCGTGGATGATCCAAGGGTGGATTCGATGCCAAGGCAAAGTTTGGAGGACTACCTGAGAAGTCAAACCGCTAACTACGATAGGCCTGGGCACCACAGGTGATCGATGAGGAATGATTATTGAGCAGTGTGGACCGGAGGAGTTCCTATACTGCTATACTTTACCTGATAACCCCCTCTAGCGTTTCCTAAGCATAAAATTGTATAAAATTGCATAAACTTCTGTAAAATTATGTAAACATGTGACACTTGGACCCGGACCGAGCTTGCGCGCTTTCTCTCTTCACGCGTGCTAGACGCGACGACCTTACTGTGTGGGACATCATGGCTCCGTTGAAGCGGGCGCGGCCTGGTGCTGCAGATGCAGAGTCGGACGATGAAGACATTCGCAGTCACAATATTGTGAGTGGATTTTTTCCTCCTCAAACCTCCTGTTGCCTTGTCTAATTTCATCATAGTACAAGCGTCGACGCCAGCCCGAACGTGCTGACAGCCCTAGCGATGACAGCGATGTTGAATGCGACTACTCCCAAGCGCCTTTGGGAGGCAATCGTGATGCATACGAACGCGAAAGAGACGAGATCGTGACGGACTCGGAGGAGGATAATGAGATCGAGAAGAGAGCGACGCAGGACATACAGCGGTCAAGGAACGTGGTCATGGAAAACCAAGCTCAAGATGCGGGAATCATCGAGACTTTGACATGTATCAACTTCATGTGCCATGCTAAACTGCATGTATCTCTTGGACCTCTTATCAACTTTATCATCGGCCACAACGGAAGTGGTAAAAGTGCTATTCTTACTGGAATCACACTGTGCTTGGGTGGCAAGGCGACGGCGACAAATCGTGGTCAGAGTCTCAAAGGATTCGTGAAAGAAGGACAAGAGTCAGACTGAAGGCCATGAGCGACGCCTACAGATGTGCTAATATAGCTTAAGGTCTTCCACTCTGATAATCAAGATCAAGAATCGAGGAGAAGGCTCGTTTCAACACGATGTCTACGGCGACTCCATCATTGTCGAAAGACACTTCACTATCAACGGCACGAGCGGCTTCAAGCTCAAAACTGCTACTGGAAAGGTTGTAAGCACAAAACGTGCCATGCTTGATGAAGTTACAGATTTCTATGCTCTACAGCTCGAGAATCCAGTCAATGTCCTCACACAGGATATGGCACGACAATTTCTGAATAGCTCTTCCAACTCTGAAAAGTACAAATTCTTTATGAAGGGAATCCAACTCGAGCAGTTAGACCACGACTACACTCTGCTGTCTGACAGTCTCGATGGTGTCGATGCGCACCTGGAATCACTGCTCGAAGACGAGAATGCACTCAAGGCCAAAGTCGACCAAGCCGAGAAGAAGCTGAAGCAGTGCGACAGGCAGGAGAATCTGAGGGATAAGATGACACAAGCTCAGAGGCAAATGGCTTGGGCCCAAGTAGAGGAACAGGAGAGGAACGAGGAGCAAGCTCGTCACAAGGTAGAAGAAATTGAGGCAAAGATAGCTCAGCGAACGGAAGACTTTAACAAAATGGACGAAACGTTCCAGCGAGCAGATCAGGTAATGGAGGCTGCAAAGGCAAAGCTTGAGCAAGTGAAGCAAGAGCATCAACCACTCGCTGATCAGCAGATGGAAGCGAACGCGGCTCACGGTGAAAAGGAAGCCGAAAGAATTGAAATCCAAACGCAGCAAAGAGATGTTTCAGGCCAACTCAAGCGTGCTAAACAGCGGGCCACCGAGTTGGAGCAGAAAGTCAACGACGAACGCAAGCGGTTGGAGGCTGCAGATGGCGGCAACCAAGCCCGCATGTTGCAAGATATCGAGGCTGCAGAGATTGAAGCAGCAGAAGCAAAAAGGAAATACGAAGAGCATCCAAGTGCCAGAGACGAGCTTGACCGCAGTGCGAAAGCACTAGACCTCAGGCGTAGTGATGCTGCAGATGCATTGCAGAGGAAGCAAGCTGATGTTCAAGCCGCTACCACAAGACTAAGAAGTTTTCAGGAAGGGCAAGGGGCATACCTTGCTGCCTATCATCCGAGCATTCACCGTGTAATCAGCGAGATCAACGCTGAGCGTAGATGGAAGGTCAAACCTGTTGGACCATTGGGTGAACACTTGCGTTTGCTGAAGCCAGAATGGTCATCAATCATTGAGAATTTCTTTGGTAACGCTTTAGGCTCGTTTGTCGTCGAGCAGAAAAGTGATCAAGCCTTGCTTTCGACGATAATGCAAAGATGTCAATAGTAAGTGTGAGCTGTACCGTATTTGCTTTCAGCTTGCTTACTAGTCCGCTAGTCGTGGTGCCGTCAACATCGTCACCAGTCGACCTACAGACACCTCGCAACACGAGCCTGATGCAAAGTTCGATACAGTCATGCGCATATTACAAGTAAGCACGCATATCCACTTCCTCGTGAGGATGATACTAACCACTTCAGATCGACAATGAGCAAGTCCGTAATTTGCTCATCATCAATCACAGTATGGAACAGGTCGTCCTGATTGCCGACCGCAACGAAGCGTTCCAAACCATGTATGAGAATGGTGCTCCACCACGGAACTGCAAATTCTGCTTCTGTTTTCACCCGACGCAGAGAGGATTTGGTCTTAGGCTGGTTGCGGGCAACAATACTAGGACCGACCCAGTCAACAAATTTCAAGGCACGCCACGCATCAAGGCCGATTCCGAAGCTCAAATTAGGTTAGCTAGATGCGTGTAGCTCGATATTCATGTGGCTAACAACCTCTACAGAGTCCAGCAGCAACTAGTCGACGGCCTAAAGCGCGAATTACAGCCCTTAGAGGCAGCTGTCACTGGTTTCAGGAACGAGGTGGAGCGATGTAAACAAGCCATAACACGACATACGAGAGAGGCGAACACTTTGAGGCTCCAGCGAGAGCGTACCGAGCAAACTGTGCAGAAATTGAAAGAAGACCTGGAAGCAGCTATACCACAAGATGGCGTCCTGGACGCACTAAAGGATCAACTACAACAGGTCGAGGGTGAGCGTGATTACATGCAAAGCCAGTACGAGTTAGCGTCAGACAACAAAGCACAGCTCACTGCAGAGGTGGACGAATTACAAAAGGCCGTCGACACCGCGAGCGCTCAACTGGGAGCATACCAGGAGAAATTCGACAAGGCGAAGCGGGCTCACCAAGCCGCTGTAGATCGTAGAGTGACGGTCCTGCGTACCAAGAACGAAGGCGACAACCGAGTCAATGATGCTAAACGAGAGAAAGCCGAGGCTGACGATGCATTCCAGAGAGTTGCTCAAGTTGTCGAGGAATTTAACAGAGAGGCGTCTACCTTTTGTGCCCGAGTGACTGTCCCGACCGGTGAAACGACCAACAGTCTTGACAAGAAACTTACAGAAATGGAGAAGCAACTTACAGCCGCTCAACAAGCCTTGGGTGGTGACCGAGCCACACTCGCGACGCGGCTAGCAGAAGTGACACAGCGATACAGCCGCGCCAAGAACAACCACCAAAATATCTACAGGCTCAAGAAAGAGCTAGAGCTCACGCTTCAGGACCGCCAGAACCGCTGGAAACGCTTTCGCCAACACATCTCCGCCCGCGCCCGCAGCCATTTCGTCTACCTTCTTGCTGAGCGCTCGTTCCGCGGCCGCATGCAGATTCACCACACCGCCAAACAGCTCGAACTCCTCGTCGAACCCGACAACACCGCCGTGCGCACCGACGCCGGGCGCGGCACCAAGACACTTTCCGGCGGTGAAAAATCCTTCAGCACAATCTGCATGCTGCTGGCCATGTGGGATGCCATGGGCAGTCCGATACGCTGTTTGGACGAGTTCGATGTCTTTATGGATAATGTGAATAGGGACATCAGTATGAGAATGATGATTGGGGCGGCAAGGAGGAGTGTCGGCAAGCAGTATGTGTTGATTAGTCCGCAGGCGATGGGGAATGTGCAGTTGGGTCAGGATGTCAGGGTTATTAGATTGAGTGATCCGGAGAGAGGGCAGAGGGTTATTGGGGCTGGGGGGAGGGTGGAGTGATGGAGTGATGGAACGAAAGGCTAGTGTCACGGAAGGTGTAAAGGTAGGTGGGCGATATCCCCAGCTTGATTCAGGTTGTCAAGGAGTTCTGGTTTCGTTGTACATATATTATGTTTCGTGTACAGAAGAGTGAGCATATCTAATTCTAGGCGCTTCTGCCACCGTCACAGCCTTGCTATCGATCATATTTCGCCGTCCAGCAGGTCGACTCACACGGTCAAGGCACACAATTCTGACCAAATCTGCCCTGCCTGATACATCACAGTGTTGTCATGACCTAGGCCAGAGACAGCGGTGAGGCGATCCACGTGAAGTCGCACAGTTCAGCTCCAGCTCACCCGGGCAGCTCCCCTAGGCACGCTTGAACCAATCCGCACAGCAACAGCAACAGCAACAGCAACATGATGTGGCGGATAGCTCCGTAATCTGAATCATCAGTGCTTCACATACCTGATACCTTACACAAACACAGCCTGCTTGCACAAGACCCATGCACTCCTGTCAGCCCCCAACCCTCTTCACATCCCACATCCATCGGGCAACCTTCCATTCGCCTCCAGCCTGATCCATTGATTGATTAGCCGGATATGTATGTGGTACAGTATCGGATTACTTGCAGCATCCGACCTCAGCTCAACCCCGGTGACACACGAAAGGTAGGAGAATCAAAGTAGGACTTGATTGGCTTCTTCTGCGATAAACACCAGGTAGGTAGGGGATTTAGTGCTTACTGCCTATCAAATGTGCTATGTGTGACGTGATATGTTTACACGGAAGCTGTGTTAAGCTTCGGCGCTTCGCCAAGCTGAGCCTTTGCACCGCTGAAGGGCTGCGTACCTGCATGTGGCGCCGGACGGGCATCTCGTGGTGGCCAAGTGCGTGAGCATGAGCAAGGTATGAAGACGAGGCACTCCCACTCCCAGTCACCTCCCACTTCCGTTCCCTTCACCTTCACTGACTGCAGCCAGTCACCTCCTCCTCTTGTCATAATTGCGTGTCATATACGGCACACGAGTCGACTCCTTACTCCACTACCTGGCATCAACTTCACCATACTGTAACGTGGGCTCCGAAAAAGCTACTTCCAGATCGACTTCTGTTGCGAGTCGTCTATTGCTCTTCTAGACTCGACTCGATGTCTTCGCTTCTCGCCGTGACGGGGAAGAAGGAAGGAGGGAGGGAAGGAGGGATGTAGCGAGCTACAAGATCACTGCAAAGCACCGCATCACACAGCTCGTGCCCTCACGACACGTTCCAGTCTAGCCCCCGCGTTCGGACCCTCGCTGTTCAGGGTGTTTGTGCAACGGGGCAGCAGGCATCTCGTCTTAAGCCAAGACAGCCTACACGCTGTCTTGCTCCGTTTCCTGATAGACCCTAGCAGGTCGACGGGGCATATAGTACGCCGACGTTTACACTGGAGGACCACATCCACATCCTCATCCCTATCCACATGAAGAGCAACAACGGGCGTAACCAGCAACGACAATCATGTCTCCCCCATCCTCTCTCTCCTGGACAGACATTCAATTCCCGGACCTCGAGCCTACATGTGAAGCCGACGATGCCTCTCCTCCCGCCCTCTTAGGTTAAGACCTCACGCACGCGCCAGCAGTATAGCTGGGGACCGCGCTCCTCCACCCCCTGCTCGGCTCCGAAACACAAGTCCGGCAGCATCATCGGAAGGCGGAGACGAGCTTCGTGGTCGGGATGGTCGCAGAGAGGTGGCGTAGGCATTTGTGACAAGCTGGTATATGTATCCCAGTATAGTGCGCACTCACCGGACAAAGGGCGGCGGATCCCAAGACAAAGTGGGGAGGAGGGAATGCGAGTGCGGGAGAGATGGAGGCGTGAGAGAGGCCGGTCGGTCGGCAGAATGAATGAGTGACTGAGTGCAATACAGGCAGGGTGGACTCTTCAAACGATCATTTCTTTGTGCTCGATCGTCAAGGATCAGGGAGGACGTATACGACATATAGATAGATGCATTACCTCCTACGATACCAACACTTGGGCGGAGATCTGGACCTGGTCACCCTCCCTCTTCCTCCATTCCTCCAAGGCTCCATCTCTTTCGTCTTCATCTCTCCAGTCAGCCGACGCAATCGTCTCAATCTCAGAGTCTCCCATCCTATCGCATCCTCTTTGCGGTGCTTCTCCATGCCGTAACTGTATGACTGCGCCGCTCCTGCTTCATGCCGACCCGACCGTATTGCCTACACCTGCGCCCAACCACCGCCACGCCACTGCTCCGCTGAGCCAGCTGCGCGATGTCTTTCCACTGATTGCCGCCGTACTCCCGTTCGTGCATGCACGTTTCACTTCAACAAGGCGCCCCCTTGTCCAGTATATGAGTGGCGACTGACAAAACCGATAGCCCCTGCACCCGTTCGCAGACATACACGTCCGCCTTGTGTGTCCCTTTCGAACCGATCCTGCGTGTAGACCGCAACGGGTCTTGCCATTTGCGTCACTGTGGAACCGAGATCGAGCAGGAAGAGCGTGGAACCCATTGTCTGGCGGTAGTCCTGGCGTCATGGTCAAGGACAAGATGAGAATGTGTAGCGTGCGCCTGTTCGTGTTGACATTGAGGTGGTGATGCAGCGATTTATTCGTAATTCGAAGCTTTGGGGCAAAGAGTCGTAGACATGATGCCAAGTGGGTGAGCTGTTGATGCGGGCGATCGAGCCTGTTCGGGCGAGGTCGAGGGCGGAATGGTTGTTGGTTCGCGTATAGCTTTATTCGATCTTTTTTTCCTCAAACAATGGCTCTGAACTGAGCCTTAGGACAAGAGTTGGGAACACGATGTCAGGAGTTGAGCTGTTGATACGAGCGATCGAGCCTTTACTCTCGAGTTCGAGGGCAGAATGATTGTGGTGTATGCCATTTTTCTCCTCATCAAACATTGTCTACGAACTGCCTCTCACTGTCCAAACTCGCGCCCTGCACGATAATCGCCATGATGAACAGCCAGATCCACCACACCACGCCGACGATCCAGAAGGCGAAGCTTGAGTACCAGCTTTGACCTAGTATATATTAGCCATGTCGCGGCCGATCCATCAACTCCATTCAACACTTACAGATACTATTCTGCTCCAGCCACGCCAGGGTATTCACATACTGTCCCACCACCGGCGCGCCCGTGACATACGTCTGACAATTCTTACTCACGTTCCCGGCGCCGAAGAGTTGGATACTTGTGCCGATCAACCCCGCCAAAAACAGCGCGAAGAAGATGAAGGAGAGCGCCATGATGGGCTGCGGTATCAGATTCTTGCCGGCCATGAGCACGGACATCCAGATCAGGTAGATGATGGTGAGGGAGCCGACGGTGATTCCATAGGGCATTATCCTGGTGAGTGTTAGCGATGAGCTTCAGCGAGTCGATCCTGCATAGTAAGCGTGCGGGAGAGTTGGCCCTCGAACTGAAGCTTGCGTGCGCAAATCGCCGGCAGTCCAAAGCTGTACGCATGTCTGCTCTAAGAGAAAGGGGAGGAATGTTTTTTTTTCTTACCAAGGCGTCCCGACTTGGAACTGGTTCTGCTGCTGCATGAAGAGGGAGAAGACGACGATCTGCGTGATGGCGGCGGCCCACATGATGAGCAGCCAGAAGTTGAGGAAGGGGAGGGGCCAGAAGTAGCGGTGGAGTTTGCGGTCGATTTCGATGGTGCCGGAGGCGGCGGAGGTTGCGGTGCGTGCCATTTTGGTGGTTGGTGGAGGGAGGGAAGGCGTGTGGGCTGGAGTGGTGTGAGGATGTGATTCCTGTCTCAAGCAACACTCAGGAGCGGCAACGTCGTGCTGAGGAGCCGGCGGATGAATCTCCACCTCCTATGCGATCGAAAAGCTTCAGTCGAAGAGGAAAGAAGGAGGGAGGATGAAATGCGCAACGCAACGTCGAGTCGTCCTTGCCTGGCTGTCGCGATCGGGTATCGCTGCGCCTGGCCGTACGATGTGTCCAACCCTCAGGTGTGCACGACGGGAATGACGAAGAGACTGGAAGATGAGCAGCGGAATGTATACAGTCGACCTTCAAGTGTGCGGCCTCGAGCTGGTTTTGATGGCGCTCCTACTCCTCCGACATGATGCGTCAGATGTTTCAAATCCCATGGCCTTGCTGGTAAGAAATGGCGGGGAAATGCGCATGGCTGGCGGGGCTGGGGGCCGGCCATGCACGTCTGTCCGTCGATCTACTAGCGCGGTTTATTCGACGCGACAAACCATGAGTGTCCTCGGTCGGGAGAAACCTTGAAAGATATGTATTGGTGATGAGTAGAGCAGAAGAGGGGCTTGGGAGAATTGATTGCATGGCGATGGTGTTTCGTCTCGATGCTCGTATATGGTAAGGACATTTGGAGGAGCACAAGCACGAGCACGAGGACGAGCAGGGCCGGCGGGATCCACTGTAGTGTACGCGCGAGGAGCACGAACTCGATCTGCGTGTTGCCATGGAGGCGGGCTGTCTGCCTCTGGCTCTCATCAAGGACAGCTCTCGGGCGCAGTGAGACTTTCGCGTATCAATGGAAAAACGACACAAGATCGCGACGGGTAAGAGAAAATTCTGATCATTCATAGACTACTTACAGCTACGTATTTTCGCCGGTTGAAGATCCTTCCAACATTTGCCAACCATGCACATCTCCCCATGAATGATCTATCCAGCTTGCCCACCAACATGCCATGACCACTCCCAGCCCACTCATGTTGCAAAGTATAAACACATCGATATCCCACCCGCGGTTGCTAACATGTCCACCACCACCACCTAACCACCATCGACATCGACGTCCTGAAGCGAAAGCGAACTGAAAGAAAGAAGAGGAAAAAATGAACGCGTCGTCCAGGTAGTTGTTGAGACCAGGGTGGAGTCGTGACCAGAGATAGAGAGAAAAGAGTTGTTAGAGAAAAGAGTATGCAGCTGTTGAGTTGCTGGGATCGGAGACCTTCCATATACGAGATCATTCGTTTAGTGGCGAACATGGACATGATAAGACGTTAAGCATGAAATCGGGCGGAACTTTTCGTCACTCGCTCCGTCTATGCAGAGGAAGTACCGTAGATACCCCAGTACTGCTCAGCACCAAAAGTACCGGCGTTGTTTGTCTTCCAGAGGTCGTTGTACGCATTGAACAGGATCAAGTTGCTGGAGAAAGTAGACTTCAAGCTGGAAATGGCAGCAGCCTGGTCAGCCTCACTGGGGACAGCCATTCCGTTGGCAGATCCCTGGCTGGGCCAGCCGGACTCGGTGATCATGGTGTCCATACCGCCGCAAGCCTGGCTGACAGATTGAGCGCAGCCGAGAACGTATGGGCCAGCGTTGGTGGAGGTGACGTCGGAGTCGAAGAATGCGTGGGCGTTGGCGGCAGCGTAGTCGGAGGCCTGGCAGAGAGCAGGGTTCTCGGAGATGGCGTTCCAGGTGTCGACGGTGACGACCTTGCCAGTGTAGCCTGCAGCGCTGAGGAGGCCACGAGCGACACCAATGGCAGCGACGACTTCAGAGACGGAAGCACCGCCGTTGTTGACGAGCTCGTTACCGATGCTGATGGTGTGGAAGCTGTCCCAGTTGCCGGCAGCGAAGGCGATGATCTCGGCGATTTCAGAGGCAGTCTGGGTGATGTCGTAGACACCGGCGAAGAGCTTCATACCCTTGGCTTGAGCAGCGGAACCGATGGTGTTGAGCTGGTTGCAGTCGACACCGTACATG
>Ga0058702_10000274_pt1 | contig 24631 bp, 28 predicted proteins | sample AgamicOrSfe_FD_83781 | JGI IMG/M metagenome (GOLD analysis project Ga0058702, IMG submission 83781) | Agave microbial communities from Guanajuato, Mexico - Or.Sf.e | ecosystem: Host-associated > Plants > Phyllosphere > Phylloplane/Leaf | place: Guanajuato, Mexico | collected 2012-05-30 | reverse complement strand
CTCCAAGGGTACCATCATCATGAACCTGCTCAGTGATGCTGCTCAGTCCGAGACATGGCCGCATATTAAGCCCCAGATCACAAAGGGCAAGGTAAGAGATGGCAATATCTTCACGTCGAACAGAATTGGCATTGACTCATGTTATAGACCCTCTACTTCTCTCACGGTTTCTCCCCAGTCTTCAAGGACCTCACCAAGGTCGAGGTCCCCACCGACGTCGACGTCATCCTCGTGGCACCCAAGGGATCTGGCCGAACTGTGCGATCTCTTTTCCGCGAGGGACGTGGTATCAACTCTTCCATTGCTGTTTTCCAGGATGTCACCGGCAAGGCAGAGGAGAAGGCCGTCGCTCTTGGTGTCGCTGTCGGCTCAGGCTACCTCTACAAGACCACCTTCGAGAAGGAGGTCTACTCCGACCTGTACGGTGAGCGTGGCTGCTTGATGGGTGGTATTCACGGCATGTTCCTGGCTCAGTACGAGGTGCTGCGCGAGCGTGGTCACAGCCCTAGCGAGGCCTTCAACGAGACTGTCGAGGAGGCAACACAATCATTGTACCCTCTGATCGGTGGCTTTGGTATGGACTACATGGTAAGTGCACCAAAGCCCTTTTATGTTTGAATGATGAACCCTTTCTAACGCCGATTGCCCTTAGTATGAGGCATGCTCGACAACTGCCCGTCGTGGTGCCATTGATTGGACCCCTCGCTTCAAGGCTGCGCTCAAGCCTGTCTTTGACGACCTGTACGATAGCGTCAGGAACGGTGAGGAGACTAAGAGGAGTTTGGACTACAACGGTAGCCCCGACTACAGAGAGAAGTTCAACAAGGAGATGGAGGAGATTAGGGGTATGGAGATCTGGAGAGCTGGCAAGGCTGTCCGCTCGTTGAGGCCCGAGAACAACTAGGTCTGTCGCTTGCAGATCAAGCTGTTATGCACGGACACTTCCACAGCTGCTGCTTCGAAATGGCGCTCTGAACATGGTACATGATGCTATGCGTGGGAAAACTCGGTAAAAATGTAACATATACGCAATATGGCGCAAATGCGCCAATCCTGGGAACGTACGCTGCCTGGTCAAAATGCGCGGCGCTGTCCAATGCGATTGTTATGAAGTCTGATCTAGTTACCTCGTTCACAGCGTACTAGTCAGTTTGGCATGGGCTGGACTTGGACTAATCGCATCCAGTCCTCTACGATTTGAAAGTCCGTGCCTTGTCGCTATGCCCAAGACTCGCGCTGTAATCACTCACTCCCGCACGTTCCTGACTCTATGTTTCATGACTGTACAGGGCCACAGTCGAAGCGATGGCCTGTAACCCGATTCGACGTGCCTGGAGCGTTCGCATGATGCTGCCATCCTCCTTCATCCTTTCGGCCTCGTTCACTTCAGTCTTGCTTTCCAGCTTTGGCCTCCTCTGCTTCTGCTACGCTTCTTGGTCAATCTTCCCCCTCTGCTCGTCATCATGCTTGGTTTCAGGTGGCTCAGCCACAATCTCCAGTGTCACCTGTACCATTTCCGTTAGTGAAGATTCGCCTCTCCATGAGCTCGTTGCTCTTGAGTTCAAGACGAGTTGGCGCAAGAGATACTGGCTGTCCATCCTTTGCGTTGCTATCACAATTCCTGCAGACCGCCAGGTGACGGGCGGCCATGAACAGTGCTTTTGGAGTGTGCCTTCAGCTCATGGCACTTCCCTGCACCTCCGTTCCCCGATAAATCCATGCCATATGTCAATAGTCTCGTACTTGACGCGCACAAGCACCATACAGCACATCACAATACATACCGGACCATCATTAATCAGCGCTACATCCATCATTGCCTGAAACACGCCATCTCGTACCCGCTCCGCCTGGTACCCAGCTCGGACTTTGCTCACGAAATGCTCGTAGAGCTCGCGTGCAAACGCCGGGGGTGCCGACCGGTGAAAGTCGGGCTTGGTGCCTTTGCGTGTCACAGCGTACAGAGTGAATTGGGATACTGCGCTGGTGGTTAGCGCCGCTAGGGAAAGGGGAGGGGGGCGAGATGAGTTGGAAAAGGGACGACCGTGCTAAGTGCAGGAGGATGTCAAGGGGAAAAGAAGGAAAAGCCAGAGGATGCAGGCTTGCATGCAGATGTACCACAGAGCACTTCGCCAGCGATGTCTTGCACATTGCGTTTCCACTGAAATTGTCACAAGCATCAGTTTTCTGAAGTCGGTTTGTGGTCACAACAATACACCATAAGACCACGTCAAGAGGGCTCGACACAAGACATACCTTAGACCCATCTTCACCATCCCACATCTTTATGCGCAGTATCTTGGTTGCGAGTGTCTCGGCCTCCTTCTTCGTATCATGTTGTCCTACCGCAGCGAACACCAAGATGCCTCGAGAGATGGCACTGATAAGCTGACCATCTACGGTCACTGACGCAGAGTGTACACGTTGAAGAATGGCTTTCATGAGGAGTTCAAAATGTAGTAGTAGTGGTATTGGTGGTGGTCTTACTTACCTTCCCAATGTGTACCGGAGCATGATGTGAGTGACGTATAGAGTGAGGGGGCGCGATGGTGGGGTGGTAGGACAATGGTGTTTGGAGAACAGCACATATATACTCTATCACCTCTTCATTACTGGCTAGGTCTACTTCTACATAGCAAAGTGTCAGACCAAACTCCTCGCCACAGTCTTGCATCATGTCCACTCCGCGCCCTCTTGAAGCGCCGCCAACCAACGTACGCATTCCTCAACCTCACCCAACCTGAAACACCACGAAACACTCTGCTCACAATCATATAGCCCTCCGAGATCGAAGCAATCGAGAATTCCCTTACCCTCCCTCACTTCACATCCGACGATGCCTACCTCTTAGGCACCTCCATCCGCTCCCAACTACGCACCCTCTTCCCCGCCCAACCCGCCGTCGTCAACATCACACTCACAAACTCGCAACAACTGCTCTTCCACGCCACGTCCTTACCCGGCACACTCCCCGACAACGACAGCTGGGTGGCACGAAAGCGCAAGACTGTGCTAAGATGGGGCAAGAGCTCGTGGTTCATGCATAACAAGTTTGGGGGCGATGAGGCGAGGTTGGCGCAGGTGTTTCAACTAGGAGCGGAGGCCGGGAGTTATGCTATACATGGAGGGGCGGTGCCGGTTAGGGTGCAGGGAGTGGAAGGGGCGGTGGCGATTTGTATTGTTAGTGGGCTGAAACAGCAGGATGATCATCAGATAGTCATTGATGGGCTAAAGGAGCTAAAAAGACTGATGGCATAGCCGGGTTGGCATTTATAACTATCAGTATATACATTATATTGTGGCCTGATGAGCCACAGCTTGTCGTCTAAGTTCATTCGTTCTCTGCTCTTAGAGCGTCATAATTCAGCACAGCTCCCATCAAAATTTGGGCACCAAGAGCACAATCTTCTGGTGATGTATACTCCCTTGGGTTATGGCTGATCCCATCCTTCGATGGCACGAATATCATACTCGTTGGCACTCGTTTCGAGGTATACACGCTGTCGTGACCAGCACCACTGACCATTCTCCTGGTCAGCTTCTCCGTGTCTTTGCCAAATATCATGGCTGCCGATTCAGTCACACACTGGATACAATCGTCGTGGAAATTTATAGCTGGATTGTCTGCATCTTGCTTCCAAGATACAGAGCACACGTCTGGTGAGGCCTCCTTATTCAGCGACTTCAACGATCTGGGCAGTTCGCCTGCCGCAATCCAGTCAAAGGCTTTTCGTAATGAGGTCTCCGCTCGCTCGACCAGCGCATCTGTCCTTGCTCGTATGTCGAGTGTGAAGATTACTTCACCAGGCACAACATTGGTACTGCCAGGCTTTGTATCGATGATGCCTGTGCTGGCCAGTGCTCCAATCTTGTGTGCAATCTCACGAGATGTCACGATCATTTTGGCAGCCGCGAGGAGTGCATCAGCTCGTTTGTCCAATGCTGTCGTACCAGAATGCGTTGCTCTGCCTTTAACAGTGACTGTGAACCATTTGAAAGCCTGAACACCCTCCACGATACCGATCTTCTTTTGTTCACTTTCAAGGTAGGTACCTTGCTCTATGTGTAGCTCGAAGTGTGCTGCTATAGGCCTAGCTTGATAGTTACACGGCATGTCGCCTAGATAGCCAATTCGCTCCAGTTCTTGGAGCATGGTAGCATTGTCGCCCTTCGACACAGATGCAAGGTTATGAGCCTTTTCCAATGGTATATCGCCAGACCACACACCCGACGACACCATCATGATCGGAAACCGTGCACCCTCTTCGTTAGTCCAATTGATCACACCGATGGGAAACTCGGTCTCGACCCTCTCCTCTTTCAACACTCTGAGCAATTCCACAGCGGCTGTTACACCCAGGATGCCATCGTATCGCCCGCCTCCAGGCTGTGTGTCCAGGTGTGAGCCTGCACACGTAGGAGGCCCTTCGCGTCGGCCTGGACGTATGGCAAACTGATTGCCCATCTGATCCACTTGTACGGCACAGTCGAGGGATCTCGCAGTGTCGGCGAACCAGTCACGAGCAAGCTTGTCAGTATCTGATAAGGCGAGACGATACATGCCTGTCTCTGTTTCGGCTGTACCCCAGCGTTCTCCAATTCCCCACTGGCAGGTTTGGTGGATATCATTCATGAGGCGGTCTTGCTTGACCCTGAGAGCCGTGTAGGCTATGTTACGGATAGAGCATGATGTACGAATATCGATTTTGCATGAGAGCCGCACGCGGCAGCTCAGGCGCAGTAATGACATGACACGAGGAAAAGGAAGATGTGTCTACGCCGCATCGATGTGCGGTCGTCCGGTGGTCGTCTGATAAAAAGCTGATAAGGTTCATGTATCATTGTGATAGCCGTTAGAGAAGCACTTAACGCGTTGTTCTTCACCACGCGACATCCAAGGCGCTGCGCTTTTTATCTTACTGTCCGCCACCAGTCGTGATGGCATTGCTCGTAGACAAACATCGTCCACGTAATCTGGACACTCTCTCCTACCACACCGACCTCTCTGCACGATTACGCTCACTTGTCAGTACCCGAATTCATCACAACCAGACTTACCTTGACTTTCCATCCAGGCGCAAAGCGGAGACTTCCCACACTTACTCGTCTATGGTCCTTCTGGTGCAGGGAAGAAAACACGTATCGTCGCCACACTCCGCGAGCTTTACGGTCCTGGAGTAGAAAAGATCAAGATCGACTCGCGCGTCTTCCAGACCAGCAGCAATCGCAAGCTCGAGTTCAACATTGTAGCCTCGGTCTACCATCTCGAGATCACACCTTCGGATGTCGGAAACTATGACAGAGTAGTGGTGCAGGACCTGCTGAAAGAGGTGGCACAAACACAACAGGTGGATCTGGCAGCAAGACAGCGTTTCAAGGTGGTGGTGATCAATGAAGCAGATCATTTGACGCGTGATGCGCAAGCTGCTTTACGAAGAACTATGGAAAAATACAGCCCCAATCTACGACTCATTCTGATTGCCAACTCTACAAGTAATATCATTGCACCCATCAGGTCAAGAACGCTGCTTGTGCGAGTGGCAGCGCCAAGTGAGGATGAGATTTGCGAAGTGCTGAAGAGTGTCGGCCAGAAAGAGCGATTCACAGATGTCGACATGTTGAACAAGAGGATCGCAAAAGAGAGCGGGAGAAACCTAAGAAGAGCGTTGCTTATGTACGAGGCTGTACATGCGCAGAATGAAGTCGTGTCGGAGAAGACGTCGATACCGCCGCCAGACTGGGAGGCGTTGATTTCACAGATTGCGGACGAGATAATAGCAGAGCACACACCAGCAAGGATATTGCAAGTAAGAGCAAAGCTGTATGACCTTCTCACGCATTGTATACCAGCTACGGTCATCCTCAAAGTGGGTAAAATCTCCAAAGGAATTAAGCGCGAAACTGACAGTGTTAGACTCTTACATGGAAGCTCATCCCGAAGATTGATGATGCACTCAAACCAGAAGTTGTGAAATGGTCGGCATTCTATGAGCACAGAATCAAACTTGGCACAGTACGGAGTCTTCTGTATTGATTTCCCTGACCCCTTTGCTGACTCATCTACAGAAAGTGATCTTCCACCTCGAAGCCTTCGTGGCAAAGTTTATGCGACTGGTGGAGAGGTAAGACATCTTCGCAACAGACGTGTATCCTGCATGTGCTAACCTTCATCAAGCTATCTGGCGGGACTCGGGGTCGATCTTGACTTCAGCTGAGTATTCTGTCTGCAACGTGTAACGAAAGCAAATGACACGGGAGAGGTGCGCTCCAGGCCCCCGATGTGGCTGATCGCCCGCGAGGAGGCACCGAGGAGAAGACGGGCACTGCTCATGGATGTGAAGTCGGTCACGAAGTCTGAGGAAATACCCTAGCACAAGACAGAAAAGCGAAGTGATACTGCGTGCTGAGCGCGCGAATAAGACGAGGTTATGTAAGCCCCTGTTTCAGCATTGCCTCGGATTATGACGTACTGTGGGGTAAACAATTATGGTCATTGATCGACAAGAATGAAATGATGGACAGCTATTGCAGTCTGCACCACTTGAAGAAAGCTCTTCTCTCGGAATTAGTACTCGATACTCTTCTTTGTGTTCCTCTGTTAAACACATACGAACTTCCAACATGTCTGACAAGTTAATGGATACCGTCGTAAGATTGAATCACGAATTTATGTCAACTGGGCGACTGATGTTTCCATGCAGCCTGGTGGCGAGGAGCCTAAGTCAGTAGATCTTTGCCCTCTGCGCCCCAATATTTACGATTTGCTAACTCGCGTAGTTATGAGTCGATAAAGACAGTCACAGTGCCTACGTCGAAGGATAGTGGCACCTTTGGTGGTATGTCACCCAATGTCTGCGCGGATTCGACGTGGTGATTTGCCATGTACCTAGTCATGGACGTGCCATGCCGTAACTGGTCGCTGACTGAACGTCTTCCATGACAGGTGATAATACTGAAGTTGCCAACTCAGTCAAAGACCTTAACAAGTCCGACGACCGAGGTGAGAAAACAGCAGACAACATCCGCTACGGCCAGAATATATCCGAGAACGGGATGGGAGGCATGACTGAAGGGAATAGTGGTTCAGCTAGTACGGGTGGTAAGTGCCACCACCGAAGTCTCATCGTAGCAGACGGTATTGCTACGGAGCCAGGACTGTACTAATCAAATCAAGTGGGTTATGGAGGAGCAGAGGCAGAGGCAGGCGATGAGACGAGCGCAAAGGAGACAAGGAAGGAGGCAGGCTATGGTGGGGATCAAGATATGGACACGACTGTTGGAGGTTGATCAGGCAGACTGTGTTGTCGAGCAGAAAAGGACGAGGACAACTATAATGTGGTATGAACATTGCCATTACGCGCGCTACATTGAACGGCCAGGGCAAGCACGAAGCTATCTTGTAATTGCCTACTCGGATTCTGTACCCATCCTCGTTTGCTGCTATTCCACAAGGTAAAGGCTCGAGACAAGGTAGCGGTGCGATGAATGATAGGAGCAGCAGTCTTCTCCGCATGCCACGTGACACATGCCACCTTCCCAGAAGGATCGACACCGTCGACCCCGCGTTCAGAAGCAGTTGATCAGAGCAATGGATACGAAGGACTCACTTGTATGACAACTTACACAACACTCAGAAGAGTTGTAAGCACACAGATCAGAGCGCAGTCACGCCTGACTATCCCTCGTAGTACCAAATATAGCTTCACCCGGAAGATTGCCAATTGGCCCTATCTCTACAGCCCTAAGCGCAATATGTCGCCTCAACTCAAGCCGTACTTCGAGAAGGTTGACGAGCTCGCTGAGAGCTTCATCGAGAGACTAAGAAAAGCGGTCGCCATTCCATCCATCAGCGCGGAAGATGCTCGCAGACCCGATGTCGTCAAGGTGAGCCTGGCCTGCTGAGAAGAGTTATATGTCTTACTGATTCAGTATGGCAGATGGGCAAATTCCTGGCTTCTGAGCTCAAAGCTCTTGGCGCAGATGTTGAAGAACGACCATTAGGCAAACAGCCTGGCAAAGAGCACCTCGACCTTCCTCCAGTCGTAGTCGCACGATACGGGTCTGACAAGAACAAGCGCACAATCCTGGTATATGGTCACTACGACGTTCAGCCAGCGGCCATGGAGGATGGATGGTCAACGGAGCCATTTGAGCTTAGTGTCGACGAGAAGAGTGGCCGCATGTACGGTCGTGGTAGCACAGACGACAAAGGACCAGTATTGGGATGGCTCAATGCGATCGAGGCGCATCAGAAGGCTGGCGTAGACTTCCCTGTCAATCTTCTCATGTGCTTCGAGGGAATGGAGGAATATGGATCAGAAGGATTGGACGACTTCATCGCGGCAGAGGCCGACAAATACTTCAAGGATGCAGATGCAGTGTGTATCTCGGACAACTACTGGCTCGGAACAGAAAAGCCCTGCTTAACGTATGGTCTTCGTGGTTGCATATACTACGGCGTCGAGATCTCTGGACCCGGACAAGACTTACACAGTGGTGTTTTCGGCGGCACAGCACAAGAGCCAATGACAGATCTGGTTCGCGTGCTATCGACCCTCGTTGATGGAAGCGGCAAGATCCTCGTTCCTGGTATTGACAAACTTGTTGCACCAGTCACAGACGAAGAGAAGTCACTCTACAAAGACATCGCATTTACCATGAACGACCTCTACGAAGGCCTTAACAGCAAGACCAGCATCTACGACGACAAAGAGTCCACATTGATGGCTCGATGGCGCTTCCCGTCTCTCTCATTGCACGGTGTCCAAGGTGCTTTCTCTGCACCAGGTGCAAAGACTGTCATCCCTGCCAAAGTCATCGGAAAGTTCTCCATCCGCACTGTTCCCAACATGGAGACCGAGGAGGTCAACAAGCTTGTCTTCGACCACGTCAACTACGCCTTCTCATGTCTGAAGTCCAAGAACAAGTGTGAGGTCAAGGAGCTCCACTCTGGCAAGTGGTGGGTAGCGAGTCCGAAGCATTGGAACTTCACCGCTGCTGGCAAGGCTGTTGAGGAGGTCTTCGGAGTCAAGCCAGACCTGACACGAGAGGGTGGCAGCATTCCAGTGACGTTGACATTTGAGGAGAAGCTTGGAAAGAATGTGCTATTATTGCCGATGGGTAGCAGCACGGATGGTGCGCACAGTATCAACGAGAAGCTTGACCGGCGAAACTACATCGAGGGTATCAAGCTGCTTGGCGCATACTTGCACTATGTGGCGGAGGAGCCGATGAAGACGGGATGATGTAGCAGTTTATCTTTGTACATGCGTTTAGCGATTGCATAATTTGTTACACCTCGCTTTGGTGATACCACCTCCTTTTCGTGCACTACATCGACAAATACAAGACACCACTTGCCCTCCAATACATCGCTACGTGACCCTCGTGCTGCTCTGAAACGTCAATGCGATGACGACGCGTCGCTACGGCACAGAAGATGATGGGAACTACTTCTTCCAATCAGCGTCTGCGCAATCAAAATCTGCACGTCGTGCCGAAAAAGCCAACAGCAGTGCTGGCAATCCCATTAAGCTAAATGCAAAATTGAGTGCAGTCATTCGAGATGATTCGGAAGATGGTGCGGTCTTCGTCGCAGATAATGGTGGTGGCGTGAGACGGATAGATCTCAAGGTACGTGAACGTGAAAAAGTACGCCAAGATGACGAACTGACGACGAGCGGCCGTAGACAAATAAGACTACGCACACATATAAAGGCCCACGGCATCCCGTGACGTCGCTCACGATAGATCAATCTGGTAAACTCCTCTTTGCCGGATGTTGGGACAAAACGATCTGGTCGTGGGACATCACCACTTGCACACAGAAGCAGAGATATGTGGGACATTCTGATTTTGTCAACTGTGTCAGCACCTGCTACATTCCTTTACCTGCATCTTTGAGGCCGAAACTTCCAGAAGGGGACGCTGGCCTCACAAACACAGAGAGTGATCGCTGCTTGATACTATTCTCAGGCAGTGTTGATGCAACGATGAATGTCTGGCGTGTGTCTTCTAGCCAGAGGTTGCACACACTCAAAGGTCATACACGAGGGATTCTTGATATTGCTATCGACCCGCTGTCAAGTATCGGCCAGGAAGATAGTGCATACGTTCTCAGCGCAAGCTCCACGCCAGAAATCCGCAGCTGGCAAGTCAGCTATGAAAGTGCCACCGAGACTACATCGACACTAGCTGGAAACACGGAAGCAGCTAACAACTCTACGCCGAAGGTGAAGACCATCGCGGACACTGCACCGGTCACCGTACACGACACCAGCGTGAACAAGCTACTCTTCTCGCCTAGCTCGTCCAGCCAGGATCCATTCGAACATGACTTGTACACAGCTTCGAGTGATAATACTGCAAAACTCCTCACTCGTCCTGTCGCAGCGTCGGAAGCAGTTGCGATGACACGGCCACCGAAGTGGGAATCTGCAGATACTTTCACACATCCAGATTGGGTACGATGTATAGCGCTTGATTCCGCGACTAGTCTACTTGTGACTGGATGCAGAGACGAGGATGTGCGAGTTTGGGACACAAGTTCAGGAGAGTGTATCAGGACGCTGACAGGGCACTTTGATAGTGTAGAGGGTGTGTGCATAGTGAATGGGGCATGCGGAGGACCCGGAATGCAGGATAAGCCTGAAGATAAGGTGGCAAATGTTATCGAGAAGTGGATAGTCAGTATCAGTCTGGATGGGACCTTGAGGCGATGGAGCTTGGATGGCAGTGTAGAAGAAAAGCAGTCTGACGAGGTGGATGAGTCTCATGACGACGGGACTCTTAACAGCAGTCAGACAAATAGGGACGTGGAAAGTGGAGGCAAGAAACAGGTGATGACTGCTACAGAGGAAGAGGACAGAGAGCTGGCAGAACTCATGGCGGATATGGAGGACGACTGAACCAAGAATTTAGTGACTGGCGTCGACCGGACTGCTTCTTTCTTCCCAACATGAAACACCGGATCGGGCCGAATTGTTTGTTTCAGGTCGTCGCTTCCGTTTCCGATCTGAGGACCCCTAGAATACCTTACCACCCATCTCGTCTCGAACTTCCGTTCCATTCATGATCTCTTTTCCTTCACATTCGACTCCAAGTACGACCACAAGCACAAACATACACATCAGCTACTTCCACATCAGCAAAATGTCTTTAGACAAGTATGGTTTCACCTTCTTATCATCAAAATCTCCAACTACAGAGATCATGTGGCATCTCTTGCTCAATAACTCGCTAATGCATATCCTCCAGACTACCTGCACAGGTATCTGTCAACATTGACGGTGCAGAATACAAATTCTCCAATTGGGGCGAGGCTGCCGCTTTCTCTGCTGCCTACCATCGACGTGAATGCGCCAACTGCCACGAGGCCGCCGCCTTCACTGATGCCTATCCTGAACAGATCTCCATCCCCGCCCCAATGTCGAACTGGGTCGCACTTCCGGTCCTGATCGTGCTCCCGCCTCTGATACTGCTCCTGCTCTCCGTGTCATGCCTTGTGAACGACTGGGATTACACCAAAGAGCCCATATCTTTCCACAGTTGCGGTGAGTAGTGCGCAGTTTGACGATCTCTGAAAGATGCTTATATATATTCAGAAAGTACCAAAGACTGTGGAAGCAGGCGCGTCCAGCACCGAAGTAAGTTCACTACCTTTGATTCTGCCATCTCAATAACGCCGACGAAATGCCTCACTTTAGTCTTTCAGCTCTCTCGGATTGATTCCTCGGATTGGTTCGGCTGTGGAAGTTCCGCCTCCATCGCAGCAAGGTCGTGCGAGCACTTTTCGCCTCCTTCTGTCAGGTCCTAGTGCAGATGAAACTCGCACGCTGGTACGCTCCGTTACTGCACTTTTCGACGATCACATCACTGATGCTAGTACTCTAGGGATCATTGACGGTCGCGCCGCCACATCCTCCCACTCAACCGTCGCGAAAACCAGCATCCCAGCTGTCCAAGGCTAAAGTATTAGCAGAGAGACAGCGAAAGACGGATCGGCGTAGGCGCGATGCAGCGGCACGCGCGAGATGTGAAGAGGAGGATAAGGAGCGTAGGGCCCCTCGTATGAAGAGGGAATGATGCACTCCAATGGCTATACGCTTATGTACGTCACGTAACCCAGTCGAGGCTGCATTCGACTGAGCAGACTACGCTATAATTATTCACATTCAACCACGTGAGCATGATCACAACACAACACTCTGTCCATGATCCAGCGCCAAGAAGCACGTCTCCACCGCCTTCTCCTCACTCTTCTTCGACCTTTCCAACTCCCTCCCAAACCTGACCCCCTGCGCCTCACAAGCCCACTGCAGCTGTCCCAACGTCTTCAACACTTCCACTGGCTCCGTGATGAACGTGCCCCAATGCATCGCTACCGCTACTGGTCCTTCGCCTTTCCCGCTGACCTTGCTCTGCGCCTCGCCCTTCTCCGATGCCTTTCCCTCCGTCATCAACTTCAGTACTCTTACAGCATCCCACGGCGGCATATGATTCGCAGCCGTCAAACCGACTTTCAGCCTCGGCATTGGACTAAGCGCATCAGAAAGCGGTACCCAGCTACGCACGAAGTCGTAGGTACCGCCAACCCAGATGGGCAGGAGTAGGAGGTCGGGCGGGCCGAGCCTTCTAGTGATATCGGCGAAGGCGGGACAGGGAGGATAGGGGTTGTTGGCGTCGATCGTGCTCGACGAGGACTTGGAAGTGGTTGTCGCGGTGGTAGTAGTAGGACCTGGAGGCCAATCCGGCAAAGCGTGGAACTGGAAGCCTGTGTCCCCGGCGAAGAAGACGCGATAGGGCTCTGCATCCGGTCCCGAACCTCCGGGATGTTCGAGGAACCAGGACGACCACAGCGCCATATCAGTATCCAGCCCGCTCCTCCCGGACTGATGCTGCGACGGCGTGCACGTAATCTTCAACATCTTGCCCTGTCCCTGCCCTACCTGCTCACCCACAACCAAGCCATCCCACCAATCCATCTCATGCACCCTCTCACCTGGAATCCCACACTCAACAAACCACTTCTTATTCTCGAGCGGCACCACAAAGCGTATACACCCCTCATTAGCCCGCCACAACGCCATGACCGTGTCGTAATCGAGGTGGTCGTAATGATTATGACTCAAAAACATGAGATCAATAGGCGGCAGAGCGTCGACGGTACAGGGCGGTGGGTAAAAGCGCGTAGGTCCTGCATTTTGCACGGGCGAGGCGCGGGTCGAGAAGATGGGATCGAAGAGGCAGCGGAGCGGTCGTGCATCGGGTCCCGAAATGAGTGAAGGCAACTGAATGAGCATGCTTGCGTGGCCGAGCCATGTCACTTTTGTGCGTTGCCGGTTCGCATCGAACGAGAAATCAGGCTCGACGACACGCAGCAGCTGGGAAGCTAGCGCCGCCTTATCGCTCTCCTTGATGCCAGCGCCGTCCTTCGAGCTCTTCCGCTGCAGGCGTTTACTGCCTCGCCTTCGTGGCGCTGTTGCATTTCCACTACCAGTGGAAGTGGAAGGGGAGGTGACAGTAGTAGCAGCGAGCTCAATGCACGGATCAGTGTCTTCGCCCCATTCGAGATTATCCCACGTTTCCTTGCGCGTGGGCTTGTGCCAGCTTGGCCAGGGGTTGCGGAAACCGGTGCGATCTTCGTTAGCGTTCGCGTTGCTGGAAGTAGAGTTTGAGCGTTTGCTGCTGCTGCTACCGCGGGACAGTGAGGTGAAAGGTCCTTCACGGCGAGGTCGCGTGGCGCCGGGTGTCGGGTTGAGAGAGGGTAGGTAGGATGACCAGCTGCTGCCGGAGGAGGCAGCGAGAACGTGGTGAGAGGGAGTGGAGTTTGGGTTCGTGCGCTCGAGACGCGCGGGGAGGAGAGCTGTCATGTTGGTGAATAGCGCGAGTGTTCGATTGCGCTGAAACTCGAGATCTGGACAGGAGACGTTGACGTCGACGGGTGTTGGCAACCACGATGAGTGAAGCGAACACAAAAGCGAAACAGGCAATGAGGCTGATACTCGATGTTTCGCCACTGTCTATCAGTAGCAGTGATCTTGCTTCTTCTCTCTCTCTCTTTTGAACACACAGAGGTCGTGAACAGTGAGACACAATGACGGGAGATGTCTGGCGCTGCCAAGTATACGCGGTTGACAACAACCAAGCCACGTGCTCGATGCAGTTAGGACTTCATACAACATGGGCAACATGGTTATCGTTCACTCGACCACGCAGTGCTAGACTTCTGTCATGCTGCTGGATCGAGCTCTGACGTCTGGATCCAGTGTTGACAGCATTACGATATTGCAATTTCCTCGCCCCTCCAAGATATCCAAAAGTCCGTCCATGATGCGCCTGTATCCTCGACGCTTTTCTACCTAGAAATCCCGATGCTGCCATTGTCCCGACCAATGCCCTGCTCGACATCCTGCGATGGCAGGATTGTCCCAATGCCCTATTCTTGATGATATGATTCTCTGTGCTTCAGTGCACCTCTATGTTCCGTCCTCTGTGATTGGATCCTCTATGCCATGCTTCCATTCGCCTTCTCGGCTACCCCAACTTCGACGAACCACACACAGACTGACCCTCCCCAGCGGACACGTGGCCCTTGCGTGAACTGGACAACCGAGCAGAGTCTTCTGGCACTACTCTGGGTCGTGGACTGTAGAGCACTTCTCCATGCGCACGATTTCAGCACTGTAATCCGCATCGCTCGAAGACATCTCCAGCGAGAACCCACTTCTCCCTATCTGCGTCGTAGACTGCGTCTCCTTCATTCTTTATGATCTGGCTGACCTCAGCTTCCGCGAATGGTTGCTCTACTTCTGGAGTGTCGTTGATTAGCTTAATTACAGCCTCGATGGGGACCTGTTCCGCAGAAGAATTCGAAATGACGCGACTGAACGAGCGCACGAGCAAATCCGCACGCTGTTCAGTGATGACAAGTTTGACCTTGTCATAAGAAAGCACTTTGCAAGTCCTGCACACCCAATCTGCTGGACGTGTAAGTAGACCGACACAGTCCATGTGGAATTCTGGGTTCTTGCAGTCCTAGGGAGATTGTCAATTACCATCACACTTGTCGTCCCGAATCTGTCAGCGTCAACTTACCGGATTCGAGCAGATGACTGATTGGCTGACATCGTCTATCTGCTCACCACAAGAGCATGACATCGCCCATTCGCTGCGGCACTCGTCTGGACCACGATCAAATTTAAACTCATATGATACGTAGGGGTCTAATACTTGGGACTGGGTCTCATTGATGCATTGTTGCAGTATGTCGTCCGGGACTAGCTTATCCCTTCTTAGCTCTCCAACAAACCGCAGAAACTGCTGGAAATTCTCCAGGACAGCGAGCCACACGTGGTTGGCTGTCACAAATCGAAGAAGTGCGGCAGGAAGGAACTTGTTGCCGTTCAGTTTCTCCTCCAGCATCTTATTGTTCCATAGCTTCATGAGAGTCTTCTGACGAGGAGACATTTTGGTGTTGACGTTGATCTTTTGGTCGAGCTTCATGCGATACCATGTCTCGTCAATCTGCTCGTCGTACTCTACCACCTGTGAGCCAGGCGCCAGTCGACGCATCGTGACACATTTGAATAGAGAGAGCTCCGGGTCGTCTAGCGTGGGTACGGTGTAGGGTGTCAACACTGGTAGCGGCAGGCCATAGTCATTTCGATCGCCAGTATTTGAAGATTTGCGACTCTTTTTAGATAGTGTTGCTCCTGGCTGGAAGGCTTCTGCCCAGTCGACCGTCTTTACCTTCTGTGGCCACGCTCTCTTTCTGTATGCTTTTGCGATGATCGAGCTTTCCATTTCTGATAGATCGTGCAGCTCTCCTCCTATCTTTACGCCGTGTAACTTCGCTGGCAACTTATCGAGCTCCACAGCCGAGTCACTGGTCGATCTCGTGATTGCTTGCACAGAATCAACAGAAAGCTTCAGTCGGGTACCCTGTGCCGATTCTGACCTTTCTTCCACAGACTCTGGCGTTCCAGGCACTACCGCCTTGTGGTGAGAGCTAGGCAGTACGCCTCTCTGCCGGAGTTTTGCAGGTCGACCTGGGGTGATCTCGTTCAGTACCTTACCCGCCTCTCCCTTGACCTTAACAGCCATTGGGGAGTTGTTCTTGTCGTGTATGGAACCCTGTAGAGGACCGGTCTCTTGTGTGGATGATTGACTGCGTTGATGAAACTTTGCCGCTTTCCTCCTCTCGCTCTCTCTTTTAGCTATAGCAGCCTCGACATCTTTCAGCTCGATATCCTTGTACCAAGATGCCGGCTTGAATACAGATTTTGACCCTTCAGTTCTCGTGTCTTTGTGCCTTGGCGCACTGCGAAGACAGTGAGAATACTCTGATGCAAAAGCAACATGTTTTCGCGCGCAGTAGAATTGTCGTAAAAGTTTGTCAGCGTCGTCTCTTGTCGTCATTTCTGCAAGTCGTGCCAGCAAGTCGCAGAATGATTCCTTGTTCCACAGAACCTTGTCGTTGTCAAAAAGCTTGCATAGATCTTCTAGACCGATATCCCACGCTTTTTGTATCCTCGTTTCAGCGTCAAGCTGGATTGCACCAGCGACTGTTGTCTTTGCGCCATTCTTTGCAGGATTCGTAGATTGTGATGGTACTGCTGCCTTATACCCATCCAGATTTAGAGCCGCTATAGTGGGTGGCATGCCTTCGGAAGTGGCAGGCCGCTTCCACGCAATATTAGTGACGAGCTCGAGGTGTGTGGACACTGTTGTCTCTGCTCTGAGGAGGTAAGCCCTGCCATATCTCGTTTGGCGAGGCGAATCTGTCTTGATCAATATCCGTGCACCTAAATAGCTCTCCTCCATCGGGACTTCAAGCCCAACATGCTGTAGAGCTTTCGCAAAATGGGGTTGCTCCTGGAACAAAACAGTGAGTCGAACGTCGTATTCAGTGGCAAGCGACCGTTTCCAGGATTGTTTAGCAGAACCCGGGTAATGATTGATATGGAGACTTCTGCCGTCGAATCGAAATGGTTGGAAAGACTGTAACCGGAATTCGTATTCGGTGTTGCTAAGTTCAAGCAAGCCGTGTTGAATCTCGCAGGGCAAGCGTCGGGCATCAAGAAAGGCACTGTTTGTCGAAGGAACTGATGCGAAGGACTTTGAACGAACCTCACCAATTTCTACGCGTACCCCGCAAGGTAGTGATTCAAACTTTGGTCGCTTAAACTTGATCGGCCGGTCTGTTGCGGTATCTGAGCGACAGACGAAACCGGCAATAGTGACTTCGAGTTCTTCAACCATGCCCGGATCACTTTGAGTAGGCCGTGGACGTTGGGTTATCGGCTTCTTCGATGGTTTGTCTTGAGCCTGTCCCAGTGGGATTGTAATATCAAGGAAAGGCATGCTAGCAGCGGCGGAGGAGTGGCATCGCCACCAATGTAGCTATACTAGATATAGACGACAGCAGTCATGTCCTCTGAGGTTTCCTCGATTATTGCCAGCAGAAGACGTCTTTCATATACAGGTCGCAGCAGTCTGTAACCGCTTCATCAGACCCTGTCAATTGGGTACTTTTGAATGTCTTCGACAGCTCACGTCACTGCTCCCCAACCAGGTAGATATTGCTGTTTCAATGTGAAAAATGTAGGTGAAACAAAAGGTCACGTGCAGTGTGAAATCGTCTCAAAGATCCTCAGAGTGTTTCAGAAAGACTGGGGAAGCGTTCAATCCAGCATCCAGCACACCTCGCACAATCCAATCACAACACGATGTTGTCGGATGCTGCTTCGCTTACGCGCTACAGAATTCTGAAACACATGTCACGTGACTAGATACATGACCCTGACGATTCCCGCCCTTTGTCGCTCCGCCATCTATGCTGACTCTTTGCTTTTACTAAACTCGTCATGTCTGCCGCGCGCACCTCGAGGCAGAGGGCGGCTGTCTCCTACGCCGAGTCTGAAGATGATGTGTCCTTTGATGGCTCGGACTCGTTCGATGGCTCGCCCTTGCTCTCACCGCCGCCACCACCAAGCCGCCGTGGTCCAACACGGTCCTCAAAGCATGTCATAGCTGGGCGACATCTCGATGACGATGTCAGACCTGTACATGTACAGGTGGGAAAACGAAGGGCGAATGCGCAGGCGAAGAAACAACCGACCAGCAAAAGGTCGAAGAAGGCTGATGCGGCTTCTCACGATGTACAGCGACAGCAGAAACAGCGTCAGAAGACAGCTTCGTCAAAACCAATACCAAGCGATGAGACAGTATCACCATGGTTCTCGTTACCGTATGAAGTGCTCCGTACGATATTCGAGTATGCTTCCTACCCTCTCATGGATGAGTACCAGCATACGACTTCGGCTGTTAGTTGGCTATGCCACGCCTCCTTAACTTGCAAATCTTTCACAGATCCTGCGCTGGCTGTACTGTATCGATGCCCACCACTTGATGACCCGACATCAGGTGTCATGCTGCTCAACTTGCTCAAGTCCGGCAATGCTACATGGGTGGACTATAAGCTCAAGATAAAGGAAATCGATATCGATGCAAAGCAAGTCTTGGCCTACGCTGCGTCTGGCAAGCTAGGACATTTTGACATGTCTGACCTTGTGACGCGACTGCCAAACTTGACATCAATGCATCTTCGAAGCTCTATCTACCGAGCCCCATTCAAGGCCCTTTTGGGCCCGTCACAGGCAAGACCTTGGAAGTATAAGCCAGATCTCTTCACGCATTTGGCAGATGCGGGTCGTCAACTTTCAAAGTGGACATGGTGTGGCAACATGATCAGAGAGCGTGAGAATTACTCGGTCGAATTGATGACACAACCAGGCGGGCTATTCTCAGGTCTGCGCCATATCACTCTCGCAGGGGTCATCATCATGAATCAGCACAAGCCAGGCAAGATTGGTAATCACTGGCCAGGATACTGCCTCAGTCAACTAGAACAGCTCAGATCTCTTGAGCTCGTGGACTGTACGAGCACAGAATGGGATATAGTCGGAGCGCAAATGCGCCCGTGTTGGGATCTGCTATCTGAACTTCAAGTTCCTCTTACATGCCTGACGATCACCAACTGTCTCGACATCACCTCTTTCACACTCACTCCGTGGCTGGAGGCACATGGTCGATCCTTGGAAACACTCACTCTCAACCACAACGACAGCCTCGACCTGAACTTCCTACCCATCCTTCGAGAGTGCTGCCCGTCCTTGACAGTCTTATCAGCCAACCTCACTTACTATTCGCAATCAGTAGTCATGAACGAGTCTGCTGACCCTAAATATACCACCTTGCTCCGCGACAACGCCATGCCCACGTGGCCAACCACCCTCCAACACCTCTGCCTCCTCCATCTCCGCCGCTGGTCCACGCCCACCGCGCTGAACTTCCTCCGATCCCTCACCTCTTCCGCCGGGTCCCTCCCCGACCTTCGCCACCTCGAGCTCAAAGTCATGCTCCCGGAAGCAAGCTGGCGCGAACGCGCCACTATACGCGAAAAATGGACCGAGAGACTGAGAGCGGTCTTCCTCCGCCACTCCACGCCACCAAATCCGCATCTCGCAAGCAAGAAAGCATGGCGCCTTTGGCAAGCAGAACAAGACGAGCTCGACGATGCACCCCTGTCTCGCGTGGTGCGGCTACGCACGACCACCAAGCGAAAGCACGACGACGACGATTCAGAACCCGCCACAACCACCACCCGCTCGCAAGCACGATCCCGCGCCCGAGCAAAGCAAGAGCAAGAAGACATCATGCAAGACGACGATCACGAGCAGGTTATCCACGGCATGTGCGATGTTGTGGACGTGACGTTGGATAATCTGCGGCCGAGCGAGACGAGGTTTGTGGAGGCAGATTTTTTGGATGAGGAGGCGGGTGGCGACGAGGAGTGGGATGGGGATGTGGATGATTTGGAGGGGGAGCAGGGGAGGAGGGTATTCGATTGGAGCTAGATGATGGAGTGATGATTGGGTGTTGGAAGGACGGCGGGCAAGTATGTGGACATGACTTGGACAGTGTACGACCGAAATGTGGTTTGGACGCCGTGAGTCTGCGCCTTACTTGGAGAAAGACGATTAGTGTTTCAGCTGAGGATGAGGAGAGTCTGAAACGGATCGGGAGGATCGGCCTGGCACTGGACGATATCAGGTTGCTATCAGGGTGGTTTTCAGAAGGAGGCAAGTTTGTATGATATTTTCATGGCTTGGAATTGCCAATTGTGTACTGTATAGCTTTCAGTATCATATACCGTTACTGCGAGGATGTCAAAAGGACGTTCACGTATATCCTGTACTCGAATGGCTGTCGTGCTCTGCAACTCTGCTTACCGCATCGAGGCCTCTTGTCCATCGGCAGTTGGGCGACGGCGAAGTCATACAAATCGAACCTGGCGAAAAGCCTTCTCTTGCTTGGCGACCTCTGCATGACATCCAGCACCTCCGCGAAACGATATTAGCTTGAATGCTTGATCGGACGCTGTCAGCGGAATGTAAGGACAGATAGAACTCGTCGATTGAGATGGTCGGATCGGTGTCCAGGAAACCTGTGAGATATGTCCCATACACGATGAATATGGTCGACGGAGTGTATATACCGTTGGAAGCCCAATCGGCGCTAGACATCGCTGCAAGACATCGGGAGCAAGCATCTGGTCTCCTAATATCGCACGCGAGCTCACCAACCACTCTGCCCGCCATACCCTCCTCCACCACCCTGCTGTTGTCCGTATCCGCCTCCACCATAGCCATTACTCGGATGACTCCCCATCGGCGGCGGCGGTGGCGCTCCATACTGGCTATACCCCGGCGGGGGCTGTGAATAGCTCTGACCATACTGTGCATGCCCTTGCGGTGGTGGTGCGCCATATGGATTCTGATTTTGCTGCTGTGGGAAGTAATTCGGCGCTGGTCCCGACGGTGGACTGTAGCCGTTCGCCTGGGGTGGTTGAGTCGCATAGCTGCCTTGACTGTGTTGCTGGGATGGGTTCTGGGAATAGCCGTTCTGTTGTGGGTATTGGTTGGGGTATTGCTGGTTCTGGCCTTGTGGCTTGTTCGCCGTGTGGTGCTGCGCTCGCTTGTCAGTATGCCCGTGGTTACTCATAAATTGAAGGACAGATACTGACTGTGACATGATGAAAGATATCGCTCAATGACCCCCCTGGATGCTGATTCGTCTGCACGCCACCAGCGCCGTAGTACTGCCCATTCGGTCCCGCCATCTGTTGTTGACCCTGCTGTCCTTGTCCATACGGCTTGCTGTGCCCACCGAGCAAGTTTCCCAATTGTGCGCCCAAGCCACCCGAGGAGCCTTGACCCATTCCATGCTGCGATGAGCCGCCGCCGAGTAATGAGCTGGCTAGGCCGCCGAGACCGCCAGCGCCGCCTTGGTTGTTCTGCTTGTTGCCGCCCATCATTGCATTGATTGCCATGGTCTACGTAGAAGATCTGCGTCAGCAACTCGAGTATAATTGGTAGGGTATGGTATTAAAGAGAGTCAGCTAACCCCTAATCCCCGCTCGCCATCCAGCCCGTCTCGTGCTTCTGGTGGAATTTCTTGTGGTCTGTTGAAGCCTTCGCCTTGTGGTGCCGGTGTGGGACCGGGTGTTGGTATGCCGTCTGCTTCGTCTTTTGGTATTTCCCTGGATGTGTTGGCTGACTCCTCTTCGAGGTTCGCGCATGCGACGAAGCGTAGGCTCACCATTGGCTTTCTCCTGAGGAAAAGCTCACGAAATAATATCTTCTGGCACTGAAGAGGGGAACTGTAAGGTAGGGAACACGTTGTGGGCTTCGAGGGTATTACTTTGCATCCCATTGAGCGGTCCTGAGACAATATGTAAGCACGATGATGTGTCAAGGCGGTTTCAGGGAAGAGCGACTTACCAGCCAGCAGGCAGTCTTGGAGGATTTATGTCGGGGCCCGCATCGGGACTGAGTGGTCCATTCTCTGCCATTGCGAGGCGTGGACGTGGTCGGAGTACAGGTAGGAGTAGTAGAAGCGAGCGTGAGGCAGGTAGATAGATAGGCAGGCGGAAATGGAGAGGAGTTAAATCGTGCTACGTCGCAACACCTCGAGGCTGAGTCTGAGTCGATGAGCTGTGAGCGCCGTGCTAGCCTGTGACGTGCGCCGACGCGCCGAGTGGACGGAGTCATTTGCGAACCATTGACGTCGACGAGGTCGCAGAACACATCGTAGTATACTCTACTGTACTGGATTACAAGTCAAAGAGAAACTCCTGAGAGAGTGCCGTAAGGACTTTGCTCAGTCTTCCCAAATACAAGGTAGTCCATTCTACTCTACTCTGTTTTATTCTGCGTAGTCATATCGGCATCTATACATGAGTCTGAGCAGAAACCCGACGGCACTCCCCGACATTTCTATGAACGCGGGAATGCTTGATCAGTTGAAGCAGCGTCTAGCCTGTATAAACGAGACAGTCTAGTCTAGTTATAATCCACCGGCATTTGACGACTTTGACACCCTCCACTACATCACAGGCGCCTGTTATTGCCGTACAGACACCAGACTTTCGCCAGCATGTAGACTGTTGGCCACTCTGGACAGGTAGGCATCCTAGTGGCTTCTTGTGACCCTGGCACTCCTCACAGTACCCTAGGCCTGTACCAATGACGCACTCTTCATTGATTGATATAACTGCCATTGGACATTCTCTGTATATCCACATCGAGATGATTCATTACCATCGTCATACCCACAAAGTTACGGTCAGTCCGATTACGTCGCCTTCGTGATGGCACCATCATAGTCAAATCCAAGCGGTTCCGTGATGTTGTAGTCGGCGAAACATGCGTACTGGTAGTTGCTGAGTTCAAAGGCATTGTTCTGGCTCTTCATGAAGTTGCTCATTGAGCAGAGACCGTCCACGCGGCTGGTCTCGTTGCAGGATCCACCACGAATGGTGTTGAGAGGAAGAATACCATCATTCAGACGCATTCTAATGAATTTGTGTGGGGCATCCGTTGCGTTATAGCCGTACTGGGTCGGGTAGTACTGAGTGCGGTATGGCTGGGCACTAGGAGTGGCGGCTTTGCATCCGATGACTTCGGTGGTGAGTCGGGCTCCGAAGGGTGTCATATTAGAGAGGCGGAACTTGCCGATCTTGGGCGGAACAGAGGTATAGTCAGGAGGAGCGAGAAAGTAATCCATGGACATGGCTGTTAGGACAGACACGATGATATCTACAGCTTTGATTAGCCCCTGATCTCATTGGGATTGACCTGATAGTCATTGAAAATAGTCTCAAAATCTCATTGGGAAAGTGCCGTCGAGAATCTGCTCGAACTTGTGTACATGTGCTGGAAGCTTACCATCGTGGGAAAAGTCGGCGTAGAACAGCTCATTCAGGGGAAATGTAGCAGCATTATCGTCCAAGGTAATGTTCACAGAGCTGTCTGAGGCGTTGATGTACTGGTGGTCAAGACGCGCCAGGAGCTCTTGAACGTAGCCGATGCCTTGAGCACGACCAGTCGGATTACCGTAGGCGTACTGAGTAGTATGTCAGCCAAGACTTAAGAGATTCTCACGATAGACTTCATGCACTAACATCAACTATTTAGACAATTAGCTGGGAAACCACACAATATACTTGGTGACTGACAATAGTACTCTGTATCAAGAGTAATCTCAAAGGCTTGCCACTCCTCAAGGGTGAAGAGATCACAGAAGGCAGACATGCCAAGGCCAATATAGTTGCTCTCGTACGCGCAGATACTCTGCATGGCATAGGTATCATTGACGGTAAAGGTGAAGTCCTTTGGTGCAAAAGCGTTCATGCGTTGTGTAGCATTTGCCAAGTACTTTGGGAGGTAAGTCTCAAGTAGTAAATCACCAATTGCGCCGCCACTATTGATGGAGCCAGAGATCAGTTACCACAAGTTCAAAGTTCTGACTGGCGAAAAGACTCACACTGGATCGTAATCTCTCAGACAGGAGTCGTATGAAGCCAAAGTGTTGTTCTCAGTACCACCTGCGGAAAATATCAGTGGACATTTCGAGACATGTCTTCTTTTCTAAAGTATCTTACCCTCGGCGATGACGACGAGATTGTAAAGGTCCGTGAAGTTTGCGACATTTGGGTTTGGCGCAATATCAAAGCTTGGCCCGAAGAATCCCAATGCCCACTACTCTCGAAGTCAGTCAAGTTGATATATAGTCTGTTTGGGGAGTGCCCTGTACGTTGATCTCACTGTTCCAGATTCTGTTCAACTCGTCAGCATGGCAATGATTGTCCACGTACCACTCTCGATCGCTCACCTCGACTGGCTCGTCGTTCTGAGAACGGGCATTGGTCGTCCTGTGGCATTGTAGTTCACTTGTCCAGGCTGGGCGTCATACAGGATCCTGCCATAACGATTCCAGAACGAAACACCTGCGGCAAATTCGGTGGCAGCGCCAATATTGGTCAAGTAGCTTTCGCCCAGAAGATACTGCCAGCTATTCAAGAACTGCAATGGTCCAGTAAATCGTTCCTTGGGGTGTGCCGACGTGAAATTCGCAAGCTTGGCAGCAAAGTTCTCATCAGTCTCGCCATCATCAAAGGAACTTGTAGGAAATCGCTGCGCGTGACGTTGCAAGACATGCGCTTGCTCGACTTGACAACCATCAGGAAGGCCAGTGTATTCGATGCCGAAGTAGTTCTCGGGGTTGT
>Ga0058702_10000272_pt1 | contig 24651 bp, 28 predicted proteins | sample AgamicOrSfe_FD_83781 | JGI IMG/M metagenome (GOLD analysis project Ga0058702, IMG submission 83781) | Agave microbial communities from Guanajuato, Mexico - Or.Sf.e | ecosystem: Host-associated > Plants > Phyllosphere > Phylloplane/Leaf | place: Guanajuato, Mexico | collected 2012-05-30 | reverse complement strand
GGATCGTAGGGTGGACAGACCTTGGTGAGGATAGCAGAGAGGTTCTTCAGGGCGCGCGTGATTGCGGGGAGTGTGGCGCTGGAGATGGTCAAGGAAGACATGGTGATATTGCGGTTTGCTTTGTTTCGAAATCAGGAGTACGAGTACTAGTACTTAGGACAGAAGACACAGCTATGTATGCACAGCAGCTTGACTATGTCTAGCTGAATGAAGCAACGACAACAACGAAAGACAGCAGATCCTCGGTGGCGGATCAACACACTTAGAGTCACGATGCAATACCCTTCCTCATTGGGAGCGAACGAACGCGAGTGAATAAACCTCGGCATCTTGGCCCTTCTAACTTGCTACGTTTGATTTTCGAGCTCGCACTTTAGCCCCAGCTCCTGCATTCTCGTCGATGTTGTCAAGCTTCAGCAAGATCGAGATCTCAACTGTATACTAACAGAGCTCTTTCGGTCTCAGTGAAGCATGCCAGTAATTCCGCCTGACTCCAAGTACGCGACCTCCAGCCGACTGGCACCAGAATGTTTGCAGAGGATATCGGTACACAGCGAGCGTGATAGAACTAGGTCAAGTCAAGTGCAACCTGAAGCACCATTGTATGTCCTCTCGCAGCTCTTCCGCCATCGTCCATACCATCCACTGTCTTCCGTCCACTATCCACAGACAAAGGCTTCAGACTCGTCCATTCAGCCAAACCCCTAGCCACCCGCACTAAGCTCCCGCGTATCATGCATACACTTGCAGTTCTCCAGCTTAAAATCGTCGTTCAGGTGAAAGTCTAAAGCTCAGATCCATCAGCGCTTCATGATTGTGACGCTGCGTCATTTTGCGTACACATGATCCGACTATACATCTGGTAGCTTGCTGCTTGTACTGCTCAATGTGCCGAGATCATTGTGATATGCTTGTTTGTGAGGAACCAGGCTGGACGGTCAAGATGCTCAATGTTTGTGACAGCCGGGGATGATCGAACGCGAACGCGGTGGTCCTACGGCACAGTGGCATTATTGACGAATGGGAAAAGCGTCAGGCGATGTGGCATTGCTGGGAGAAGCTCGTGTGTATGTTAGTGTCCGGCGGGATGTCACGAAGCTCACCGCACATGGTAGTCATACTTGCATTGCAAGAAGACTAAGGTACAAGGTCTGGTGGAAGGAAATCAGTATGAGCAGCAAGCAGAAACACCATCACGGGAGAAGCAGGATCGAGCAAATCACGAGATAGGAAGAGAGAACGCTGTTTAAAGGGTATCATAATGTATTCATTGCAGTGGTCATTGTCTCTTGCTTTCACAAGAGAGTTGTAATATACACCCCAGGAATGACCACTTCGTCCTCAATCTTCTCACTCATTGTCAACACTAAATCAGTGTGAAGTCAAAATCAATCAAGGACTCTATGTCCTGTTGTCATGCCGGTATTCCCAAACGCCAATGTCCCATAAGCCGGTATCCCCATGTCCCTTCCCATCATCCTCGACCCATGTTCATTCTCTAAGAGCGCTCACCACGGAGACGGCGGGCAAGCTGGATGTCCTGACGATGTTGTTAGTATATGTTGTGATGCAAATGTAGAAGTGCATGCATACCTTTGACTGGATGGTGACACGCTTGGCGTGGATGGCGCAAAGGTTGGTGTCCTCGAAGAGAGAGACAAGGTATGCCTCAACGGACTCCTGAAGAGCACCGATGGCAGAGGACTGGAAGCGGAGGTCGGACTTGAAATCTTGTGCGATTTCACGGACCAGACGCTGGAAGGGAAGCTTGCGGATGAGGAGTTCCGTGGACTTCTGGTAGCGACGGATCTCACGGAGAGCGACGGTACCTGTGAAAGGAAGAGTTAGTCATGATGACATGAGATGTGAGAGATGTAAAGGCAGTGAGACATACCAGGCTTGTAACGGTGAGGCTTCTTGACACCACCAGTTGACAACGGGGCGGTCTTGCGAGCGGCCTTTGAGGCGAGCTGCTTGCGAGGAGCTTTGCCACCAGTGGACTTGCCTGTAGATGAGAGTGATTAGCTTTGATGATGCAAAGGTGAAGTGATGATGTGGCAAAGTCGTCGCGTCGCAAAGTCGCGTCAATGAGATTGCGACAGAGACCGTGCGACGATGGCGACGGTGAGAGTGATGAATGTGCAAAGGGTGTACTAACGGGCAGTCTGCTTAGTACGAGCCATTGTAGATGATAGTTGTTGAAGAGAAGATGTTGTTGTTGTGTTGTTGATGGAAGATGGTCGTTGGGGATGAGATGAGATGTCGACGATGATGTAGTAGAATGGAGAGAGAAGATTAGAGTAGCGGGGGATGCGATTATTATAGAAGAAAGTCGGCTGTGCAAGTGATCTGGAAAAGTGGAGAAGTCAGAGTGGAAGTGAAGTCCAAATCAGGAAGTGTCTGATTTGAAGTTCTTGTGAGAGTGAGAGTGAGTCAAACGCTTTGATCTGAAGAACTATCCACCCAGATTACGAGGGCAACTGATTGCAAAATCGAAGCCGAAATCAGGCGCAATCAACGCTGCAAAGTTGGGCTGCAAGTTTGGACCCTGAACCAGATCGCTCCGCGCGTGTTTCGCAGGGAAATCACGAATGTCTGGGTCGTCGCGTCCAGATCAGGCAAGGCGTGCGTGATTGCAGTTTGATCTGGCTTCTCCACACTCTGATCTGGCAGGTGATCCGACCGACTGCCCTTCGACTCAAATACCATCATCTGCCTTTCTCTCTTCAGGCTACTCTACTCTCATCCATCCAATCATCCATCTCATCCCAACGACCAAACATCATCATCTCCATCACCTCCTCTCGACAACACCACCTCTTCCCTTCAACACTCCACCAACAACTCTATCAACATGACTGGACGCGGAAAGGGCGGCAAGGGTCTCGGAAAGGGTGGTGCCAAGCGTCATCGCAAGATTCTACGCGACAACATCCAGGGAATCACAAAGCCTGCTATCCGTCGTCTCGCTCGTCGTGGTGGTGTCAAGCGTATCTCAGCCAGTATGTTTTTGCAGCTTCTGTGTCACTCTCCGGCATCATCTAACACATCCCTTCAGTGATCTACGAAGAGACACGGGGTGTTCTCAAGACCTTCCTCGAGGGCGTCATCCGTGACGCTGTCACATACACTGAGCACGCCAAGCGCAAGACTGTCACCTCTCTCGACGTTGTCTACGCACTTAAGAGACAAGGCCGCACACTTTACGGTTTGTCTTCACCTCGTTACATCACTTCAGCAACAATCACTAACATTCATATCCAGGTTTCGGTGGTTAGAGCAGTTGCGAATATGGGCAGGGTGCTGGGGTTTTCTTTTGTGTTATCATGCTTTCACGACAACGAGCGGCCATGAGGCCACATCACATCAAAGGGCTTGAAGGGCTGGCAGACCATGGGATTGGAATGGGATCACTGATTTGTATCATAACACGGTGATGGAGTTTGGGCATAACATGATACCAGTCGATAGTCGAAGATGAATGAAAGCATTCTTGTCTTTCTATTGTTTGTCCTTGTTCCTGTGCTTGTTCTTATTCTTGTGCTGTCTTCTTGCTTGCTTTGCTTGTTCAAATGTATTGCTTCCCTTTGTATTCCAAGTACTCTAGCATCTGTTTGCATGTGTTCTATGATTCACGATAGCTGTCTACGCATTACGTATGAACGCGCGTCAGGTTCGTGACAGTGAAGCCATTTGGCGTCTTTCGCAATGCACGAGCTTGGACGGCGGCGCCGGTATGGTCATGCCTCGAGATATTTTAGGGGTTGTATGAGGTGATGCGAAGCAGATAAGAAAGCTTCACACAGCCTCTGTGAGCACGCAGTGTATCTCCTACCCTGGTTTAAAGGTATGCTTGCTTAACAGTGCAGTGAACGGGTCGTTATTTTTCTGCTATTTCGAGTCTGTTCAACTTCAAGTTCAAGTTCAAGTTCAAATCATGGTTCAGTGGTTCTGGAGAGTGTTGATTGCTCAGCATGAATACCCGGCTGTGTTGCTGGCCGGTCAAATGAGACATAGCCTGGAAGAAATTGAGCAAGCAGGTGGCTGAAGAACAGCAATGTACCACCACACACCATGTCCAAGAATATCTGTAGTCTCAGTCACTCACAGCAGCAAGTCTTTGAGCATTGCTGAGACACGAAAGTACTGGACATACGACCTGCAGCACCCACCCCGACTTGCCTCATTGTATACCAGCGGCATATACACAGATCGATGTGACGCGTCACTACACAGCAGTTGTGGAACCAGCACATCAGGGTCACGCGCAGTCTCCCACCGCACCGCCGACACACGTAAGGAGGGAACGATGAACGTAAGGATGTAAAGATGACGCGTGGACGCCTTCGCGTAGGATAGATCCAAATGACTGTCCTGCCACTCGAGTACTCCGCCTGGCAGCGTGGGACCAGGTCAAGATATCACAGTTGGCATTGAAGATATATACACTGGCAACGTGGATACCTTGGCTTGGCCTGTAATGGTTGGTGGCGGGGCTTCGTGTAGTTACTATACGTTCCTGCTCTATTTGGGACATATCACAAAGTGTCCATCTAATACGTCTCGACCTTTTGCTACAGCTAACAAGTCTGCCATTTGCAATACTCACGCAAAAACCACTCCATTGCGTAAGGTGCCAATCTTGGACACCGAAACGTCCATCTGCGTGCCAGGTACTAAATATTTGTCCATTCCAGCGCCAACACCTATCGCCGCATTAGCACAATGGTTCCAATTCGGCTCCGTCGAGAAGGACAAACTAACCTCCAGGCGTTCCTGTCATGATGACAGACCCCTTCTGCAGAGTCGTCCCTTGGCTTAGGTACGAGATAATGACCTTGCAATCAAACAACAAGTCGTCCACGCCCTCACTCTGCCTGACCTCGCCATCCACCACCGTTTTCAACGTCAATTTGGATGGATCTCCAATGTGAGACGCCCGAACCAGGCACGGACCCAGCGGCGCGAAGGTGTCGAATCCTTTGCTGAAACCCCATTGCGGCACTCTGCCTGTCAACTCGGGATTGCGCTGCAGCTTGCGTGCAGAGATGTCGTTTCCGACTGTGTAGGCCGCCACATAGTCCAGAGCATCCGCCTCCGAGACATCCTTGGCGTCCCTGCCAATCACGAGACACTAGGTACCCGAAGATATAACATGAGCGAAAAACCGCGCATCAACACAAGGAAGAAAGTCTCTCAGACAGCTCCAATGAAACTTACCAGCTCGCCCTCATAATCCGCCTGGTCATCCTGCGCGATTTTCGGAATGACAACAGGGACGTCATGGTCATGCACGCAGGTGTTTGGTTTGAAGAATATGAACGGGAACGGCGGCGGGGTCCTGCCGGCCTCCTTGATGTGCTTCGCGTAGTTCAGTCCCACGCACCGCAGAATCGGCACGTCGCTCTGCGCAAGGGGCCCCAGTAGCTTCTGCACCGTGACCACCTCGTCAGACACGCGCGTCGCGCCAGTGACGTCGTATAGATCGTCGCCGACAATGACTTTGGCTTGGAGCGCGTCCTTTGCAGTTATGAAGCCCAGGTCGACGTTTTCGGAGGCGAGGATCGGCTCGCCACGGAGGGTGCGTCCATCGGTGGCGATGAAACGGATGAGACGTGTCCAGGCGACTTGCATGATGTGATAGTGGTGACGAGAAGGGACTTGTCAGGTGGAAAGGCAGACGAAGGTGACTGTGGTTGATTCGTGCGAAGTATACATCGCGTTGTATGTAGTAGAGATCCCGTCGCTCCCCGGTGACTGGCTGGATCGGGCAATAAACCGGGGAACTACAGCCGCCGCTGCCGCCGCCGTGAACTTCTGCTGACTCAGTAGTGCTGAGCCTCCGAACAAGTAAATACAAGCAACCATATTGAAACCTAAGTGATTGCAACAGAACTTCATTCGTGTGCTTACTTGCCTTATGCAACATAAAGAGTGTAACAGTAAAGTACGATTGTTCGCGTAGAAATCAAGGCAGAAGATGTCATGTCGTCCCCAACCGACAAGGGCTCAACACGCTCAAGGCTTCAATACTGGTACGGAATGAGTACTAGTTATAATAGGTGAATGTCTTATTGCTTGCGCCATCAAGATGCCCAAAGGAGAATGTATCGCGCCGAATCATTTTGCTGTCTCTGGTGTGGGCATGGCTGTAGTAGTATGTATAGCGAAATGCCTAATCCATTACAAATAGCATATCAAGTGATGCAAATGTAGAAGCCTTATATTCACGAGCAAACCGTGCTCAAGCTCCATCGTCTATTGTTCCATGATGTATACTTGAAAAGAACTACCCAGACGCCCTCGTCCCACGATGATCGCCACACAACCCATTCACCTTCGCCTTTGTACTGCCGGCAGAGTCTCTTGCGCAAGCCCTCCTCACCTCCCTCTCGGCATCATACCCATACGTCCACGCCTGCGTGACCGGATCACTCCACTGGTTCGGACTCTCGACAAAATGCCTATCCTCGACCTCTGGCTTCATGGCGGCATCTCTGGCCTGCTGCTCGGGACCGTCGGCGAAGTGCCAGAGCTTGCCGTTGACGAGACTGGCCTCTTGCATCTGGTTGGCGCGCGGGATGCGCACGTCTTGGAAGATGCGAAGGGCCGAGGAGAGCTCTTCGGAAGACGTCATGTGGTTGAGAGCTTCGGCGAGGGCGGCACCGTCTTCGACTGCCATGCCGGCGCCTAGGTTGTGGTAGGATCGTCAGCACAACGTGGCGAGGTGTTGACCAATAATGACAAAGACCTACCTTGTGACATGTATGGGACCATTGCGTGGGCTGCATCGCCGAGGATAAGCAGTTTTCCAGAGTCATCAACCCATTTCTGCAATGGCTGGCCGGACACAAGGCTCCATTTCAGCGTTGTTGTGATCATATCGATCAACTTTGTCAGTCTGATGCTCAATATCAGCACTTGTTCCCGGGGGAAGAATGGCAAAACCATGCGCGAGCCTACCGAGGATCCCAGCCTTCAAAGTGCGACCTCATCTCCTTGTTTGCAGTCTCCTGATGCCATTCCGCGGGATCACGCTCTTCCGGATGTGAGAGCACCATGTTGAAGGTTTTGCCACCAGCAATCATATAAGTCATGACATGTCTCTTGTCGCCGATCCTGCAGTGAGCACGTCAGTAGCAGTATCAACACTTGAACAATTCAAGCCTCCCTCTCGGGCTCCTACCAGAGATTCAAATTTGGCTCATCTATCAGCCATGCAAGCTCCGGGTGTGCCCTGATTTCTTCAACACCAATCACACCCCTGTATGCTGCGAAGCCTGTTGGCTTGGCAACTCTGTCAGCACCCTTCAAGATTGTTGGTCGCGCTTTCGATCGAAGCCCGTCTGCCGCTACAATCAGATCGGCCGTATACGTCTCTCCACTTTCCAATCTCAACGACGGCTGGGCCGGATCGTACTCTGCCACTTTCGAATTCACCTTTACCGTAACGCCCAGATCCAGGGCTAATCTGTGCAGCGCATCATGGAAATGAGCACGGTGGATCACGTAGTATGGCGCATCGAAGTTCTTCCTGAAATCAGGCACAAGTCTGGTATGGCCGATGACCTCGCCACTCTGCCAGCGTCTGAAGAGAATGCTTGCAGGCTCGATGACGCGATCCCCAAGATAGGGACCCAGGCCCCAGCTCAGCAGCAGTCGCGTGGAGTTGGACGGCATCTGAATACCTGCCCCGACTTCGCCGAGCGTAGACGCTTGCTCGTAAACCGTCACGCGATGACCGCGGCGTGCAAGCGCTATCGCCGTGGCCAGCCCTCCTAGACCAGCACCAGCGACAATAATGTTGAGAGGGACTTTTGCCGGGACTGGAAGCGTTTGATGAGTGCCATTCGCGTGGTTGTCGAGTAACTTGAGGAAGTTCAGACTATTTGTCGGGTACGATGGCAATGGAATGTGAGTTGGCTTTGATTGTCGTCAGACCTTTTCTTGTAGATACTTTGTAAAATCACCCACCTGTGACTGCAATTCAGATGACTCTGCAACGCCATGTCCGTTTGGAAGGCTCGCTGGCACTGAGGTGGGTGTCAATGTGTCTTCAGCGCTCGAAAGACTCGGAGCCTTGTCGAATTCATCGATACGCTGCACGTCCCAGGACGTTGCGACATTGTTGTCCGCGTTAGACATTGGGGTAGTTCTTTCAGCACAGATGTATGTGTAAGAAGCAGGTTAGCAGATACAGCCACTGGTGAATGTGGAAATCCAACTTGAGCAGACTCCTGGCCAAAAGAGAGATCAAGTGCTCGCGATGGTGCTCGCCCGACACAATGGCTCCTGCTCCTCGCTTTCCCGGAACTCCCGGACAATGACAGGGACGTGCCATCCTGACGGCTATAGGTGAACGTGGGATAGAAGCCGACGTGAAGGACTGCTATCGCGTCGCATCGCGGCGGTACGAGCGGGACGAGGGGCCCGAAATTAGTCTCTCCTCCCACCTCCCATCCCCCACCTCCCGACGCTGCCCCGACGGCGCGAAAACAACAAGAACAGCCGACTACGATCTCGACACTACCGATATATCACTAAACGTGCAACATATTGAAAGTGTATCATTGTGTTGTGCGGGGCCCTGTGTAGCTATCTCTTAAAGCGACCCTCTAAAACATCTTTGTCCTCTTCTACTCACGCCTCTCCCCATATCATGGCGACCCTCACGCAATCGGCCGAGGACGTCATTCGCGCGTCCAAGATTGACTCTCAGGAACGCCTCATTGAGCAGCTTGGGAGCACAAACACCTTGCCGCTATGGGCACAAATGGCCAAACTGAACCCTGCAACACCAAACCCTACTTGCATCCCTCACATTTGGCGATATGATCAAATCAAACCTTATCTGCTCAAAGCAGGCGAGCTGGTCACTGAGAAGCAAGCGGAACGGAGAGTGCTTATGCTGGTAAATCCCGCTCGAGGTAAAGTAGCATTGCTCGCCATCACAGAGCCTGAGAAAGACGTTATCATACAGCTCGTCCGTCGGATTCGCCCGCCGTGCTAACAGAGTTCTCCAGAAGCACCTTACACAACCGACACCGTCTATGCCGGACTCCAACTCGTGATGCCCAACGAGACCGCCCCAGCGCATCGCCACGTCGCATTCGCCATGCGCTTCATCATCGAGGGCAACGGTGGCTTCACCGCCGTGCACGGCCGACGCATCCAGATGCAGCGCGGCGATGTCATCCTCACACCGACGTGGAACTGGCACGACCACGGCAAGGACGGTAGCGGCCCGATGATCTGGCTCGACGGCCTCGACCTGCCGCTGTTCCGCCACTTTCCCACGCACTTTGTGGAGCATTTCAAGGAGCAGCGGTATCCGGCCGAGAGTGTGGACACGAGTGCGAGCCCCATTGTGTTCCCGTGGAGCAGAATGAAAAAGGCCCTGGACGAGGCCGAGGCAGGCGATTGGGTGTCGAAACCTTATTGCAGAGGCGACGGGAGCGATGGTGCGTTATTTTTCCATCAAGAGTCGTTTCGTAGCATGCGCAAAAGGGACCCAGCTGACAAGGACATAGTCAGTCGAACCCTTGGTGGTTCCGCTGAGCGTCTCACGGCAGGTACTTCGTCGCCACCGACACGCGAAACAGCATCGAGTGTTTACCACGTCGTAAGCGGCACTGGGAGCAGCGAAATCGACGGCAAGGAAATTGCGTGGAAGCAGGGCGATACATTCTGCGTCCCGGCATGGAACAAGTATCAACACTTTGCGACCGCAGAAGAGACGGTATATCTGTATCGCTTCGACGATAAGCCAATGTTGAGATCTTTGGGCTTCTATAGGGTCGAGGGTGACGATATTGAGTCGTTCGTGACGGAGCAGTAGTATGGAGGTCACAGGCTAGCGTTGAACGTAAAGAGATCAGTCTTGGGCCCCAGGACCAGAATTTTCACACACATCATGTCATTTATTTCTCTTTTTCCAACCAATTGCGACTATAGTCAGAAGATCAGCTGCTTTTACAATCTATGTTGAGTCAATTTCAAAGACTGATGTAGCATCAGAACCATACTTACTCAACTATACATGGGTCAAGTTTCGATAGCTAGACCAAACGACAGATACGATTGATACCTATCGTGCAAGACTCGGGAAGCATCAAGTTTCCAAGTCCTTACCGTTTCCCCAATGGACTGTCGTGGCCAACACGTCTCCGACTCATTCCTACAACTTTGCGCCAGTCATCTCCAAATCTCTCCTGTCCAAGCCTACGGTGCACCGAAGCCTGTACCAGACATGCCCATAGGGAAGCGATTGTCTAGGAAATCGAAATCCGTGTCCATTAAAAATTGTCCTAGGTCGAGTCCTGGCGAGATCTGCGCGTGATCTCCTTCATCTGTCGGCTGTGAAATACTGTTACGCCTCTGTATTGCACCTCCTTCAGCTTCTGTTGGTATCAAGGAAGTGGTCTCATAGGTGGAGCCGTGCCTGATTGCGGGCTGGCCGGAGACTGTTTGTAGATGTTAGTGAGTGCAGACCTGGACCGTCATAGGTTCCAAGATTTGAGGTGCGTGTCACAGACCTATGGTGTAGATGACAGACGATAGCCGATCAAGATAATGGCAACATCGACTGATGACGTGGTTTCCACGATCGAGTAGTTTGAGTACTGCAGTAGCTGTTCTGAGAGTCTCGAGTGCGGTCTCGCTGGTCGATGTGAGTGCTGTGGTGGCTGCACCACCGGAGCGGCTAGCGAGGAGGGCTGCTACAATCGCTAGTGCACCATTGAATACTGTAATTGTGTTAGAGATGGACTCTCAAGGCGAGAGCAAGTTTTACCATAATAGAGCGTGAACCACCAAGCACCTAGCAGGCTTGACTGCCGTTCACTAACGCGAAGGACTGTTTGTACAATCGTTATAATGCTTGTCGCAGATTGCATGCAGATGCTAATGCTGTTCGACCCAATCTGCTCCAACAAGGCAAGTTCCGCGGCCTGAATCGAAAGGTCAGAGCGTGCGTCGAGCAATCGCGTCAAGATTGGTCGATGGAGGAGGATCCGCACGTTCAGATAACGAAGATTGAGGACGTTACGCAGTTTCATAATTCTATAGGCCTCATTGGAGCTTTCTGCTGCTCCCTCAATATTCCAGAGCTCCTCCAAGGACCAGAGGCGCAACCCCAGAGGGAGTTGACGTTCCCATTGGAGGAGTTGTGATTCGATGTTGAAGATTAGTGAAATAGTATCCCCAAGCCCGAGTGAATCATTGCAGCCAAGATTTTGGCCATAGAGGGAATCCAGGATCTGCCACAGGATTTTATATAGTTGTCTACCTTCAATTAGCGAGTGAGTACTTCGCTAGTGCAAGTCATGAGCTAACATTGTAGCAGTAAAGAATGCGACACTGATCTCCTGATCAACAGGACTCTGATCGCAAATCGTCAGGTCAGGAGACCACGGTAAGACCGTAGGCATTGGTAATCTGACATAAGAGTCTGGGATGGTTGCAGGACGTCCGAATGTCATACTCAGCGTTCGATCAAGGGTAACGCACCCAAACCAGACGCGCTTTCGTATTTCTCGCTCGGTCAGAGTCAGTGTCGATAAAGTGTCGTTAGTATGCAGACCCATCTGTAACGCGGCTTTGACCGCTAGTCCATGGTTAACCCAGGCCTGGGTAGATCTCCTGGTTCCTTGAAGATACTGGCCCGTCAGAAGTAGGTATTGGACTAGAGCATGATTAGCTATGGAAGAGCTCAATACATGGCGCACTTCTCGGCTTACCTATCTCGATACTACTGCCGCGCATGGTCCGAGATTGGCATAATCCAACCGCACGTTGATAAAACACATCTGATTTGATAAACCTCTCTTCCGCGGCCAAGTCACCCATCTTAGTAGTCGTAGCAAACGCCAAGATGAGATTAAGTAGTCCCAACCACGACTTGCGAACCTTGTTTAGAACATCTCTCCTCATCTGAACAAAAGTCTGGATGAACGATTCCTCATGTATGAATGGAAAGAGAAAGCCTGTATCCTTGAAGTAGTGCTTCACGAGCTCAAGCGTCTCTTCTTCCGGGGGTAGTGCGTAGAGATTCACGGAAGATCCTTCCATTGGGAACGATCGCAGGCCATGACTTGTGGGTGAAGGAGGCCGCGAGATATTAATCAGTCCGCCGTTCATGCAAGGCGCTTGTCCAGGCGCTTGTCCAGGCGTCCAAGGCGCATCGGCGTTGGAAGCCATCGCTATTGCACGGGAAATGTGTCGTACGAAGGCGATGTTAGAAGAAGGGCCTGTTTTGGTCTTCGTCAAACGTGCTATACAATGGTCTGAGGAAAAAGGCATGTTGACGGACCAAAATAGCCGACTTCTTCCTCGTTTGCAAAGATAACAGAACCCATTGCATCCACGGCTTCATCTTCGCCAACTTCCTGCTGCTCGCCGGATGAAAGTGTCAAGTCCGCCGGATTCTCTCCTTGGAGTAGAGGAGAGCCTTGATCATTGGTCAGGTGTTGCCATATCTTGCGAAGGTCCGCAGCGAAAGTGCGCATTTTTGATTCGGTCTCGCATACTCTATTCTCAAGGATCGCCAGGGAGCTATGGAGACGTGGGTGAGCCAACGCATGGGTGTGCCTAGCTAGGCTCTTGACCTACGCTTTATCTACTGTCACGCTTGCAGATGAGGCAGATTGGCTGTAAAGACATTCGTATCCGGCTTCTCGACATAAGGCGCACTTGGGACGAGCCCCATCACACTATACAGTCCCAAGTCAACGTCAGACTATTTATCTCCAGAGTGAGCAGTATACCGCAGGTACCACACAGTAGGCATAAAGAAGGCAGACGTACACGGGATTTTCTCGTTCGACAAGCAACACAAGCAATCGCCGTTCTTCGACGCTTGTTTGTTCCGTCGGCGTACTCATTATTATCGCCGGGCATCGCGGCGGTCAAAGGGGCGATATCAACCTCTTGTCCAACGAGGCAGGCAGCACGGTGTGAAGCCGGGGGCCATGGTGGCAAAAGGAGGGGAAGCAAAGGGAATGGCTGGAAAGGGAGGGAAAGTAAATCATGAGATTTGGGGTTAGGTCTGGGGTTTGGTCGGGGAGCCGGGGAAGGCCGGCTCTAAAATGCGTCATGTGACGATGATGCTCGTCTTCCCACTCTCTTTCACTTTCACCTCCTCCAGCAGAAAGTGGAGGATCCAAACTCCTGCTCCTCCAGGCTTACAGACCACAGCTCACAGCTCATAGCTCACAACTTTTAGCTCACAGCTTAAAACTTTCAGCTTACAGCTCACAGCTCATCCATCTCTTATCTTCTACGAAAAATCATTGCCAATGCCCAAAGGAAGGTAGTGGGCAATTGCGGCAAGTCTATGTATGATCCTCCAGTCGGTGCATCGCCGAGTTCTTAGTCATAACCCTCAGCTTCTTGCCGTAAAAATACAATGGCACCGTACAGATCAATGGAGCGACGACAAGCGCAAACTCCACCATCACCGGAGTAATGTAGCCTTCTTGTGCAGCGAGGGGGCTGAGCCAGTAGGACATTGAAAAGCCGCATGTGTTTTTGACAACGGTCGCAACAACCATTATCTCGCCAGCGATGGGTTTACTGGAGGCAAAGTGGGAGGATTGGTCAGCGCGGGATTCCAGTGTAGGCAGAAGAACAGAAGGTGGAGTGACTTACTAGCAGTCGACTGCATACGCAACTGCAATAGTTGGCACGCTGGTTACGCACAGTCCAGTGATGCCGAAGCCAAAGACTAGAATTATTGGCCAGCTCCAGAGCTTCTCGTAACCCATGCCGCCGACAACGATGCCAAGAATAGACAGCATGGCAAACGGGAGTAGTGCGGGCAGTCTCATCTCTGCCTCTCTGACACCACCATTTCGGATCGTGAGCACTTTGGCGACAAAGTCCGACAACGGACCTGCAGTCACCAGCCCGACGATTCCACCAATGACGAAAGCCCAGTTTGTGTTTCCTAGTGCGCCAGGTTGGAAGCTGTACGGCGGTGCCCCGAGCACGCTCGACTCGGTCAGGTTCCAGAAGAGAAGCAGATTCGCAGGTCCTGCGACCATACAGGCGGTCCAAAAGATGATTGGGAAGAAGAAAACACGGAAGGGCGCGAACACGTCACGTACTATGATTGTCTTCCAACGTGGATCAGGGCGTTGCCAGAGCTTCCACGCCATTGGGACAGCGGGGCCGCCACGAAGCCCAGGACTGTCTTTTTGAGAATCCACGAAGTTTTTGGAGCCAGAAGCGGTGTGAGGGCTGGTAACCATCTCGATGTGGGTGCATCGTGTCTTGCCGCCGGAGGAGCTAGGAAGGGCGTCTTCTGTTGCAGTGTTCGGAAAGGGAACGTCAGTAACGATAGCAGAAGCGCTGGGGCGATGGAATTTGGTTTCCGGAAAGCCGAAAAGCTACCGAATCGTGTCAGTTGAGGGATACGGGCTGTCTATAGTGGACAAAAGGTATAAGCTTTCTGCCAGAGTATGCATACCATCATGAGGAGGTTGAAAGCACCAAGCGCAAGAGACAACCAGAAGAATGAACGCCAACCGTGGACGGCGGCAATGTTACCTGCGATGACCTAGATGTCATCAGTATTCCTCCAGTGTTGCATACGGCTGGCGAATTGCTTACAGGACCTATGAAGAGACCCAGGAAGTAGGCGAAGCTAGAGATGAAGCATGACGTTCAGTGTTTGTCTAGTCTTCGAGACAATGGAGTAAGTTCACTTACAAGTAGATACCCATAAATGCACCCCGTTCATGAACGAAGAAGAGGTCGGCCACTACCTGAACCATGACAGTCTCGCTCGTTGCAGTGGCAATGCCATTGAGGACGCGAGCTCCCAACAGACTATGATAGGACCCCGCCGATGCTTCCCAAGCGGCCGACCCAACATTGAGGACTGAACAGAGGAGGGCAGCGAAACGACGACCGAAGATGTTCGATAGAGGGATGATGATCATGTTAGCGTAGCCAAGAGCAAGCACGCATACTCCCGTGAGAAGGCCGACCTGAGGACCAGTAAGCTCGAGGTCGGCCGCTATGACTCCATTGATGGGACCAAGCGAGAGCGCAGATTCGACAATGATGAAAGTATACACGAGTTGTAAAGCGATCACAAAGTCTTCTACATGTCAGCCAGTGTTTGTGCGCGTGAAGAACGAGCTAATCTGTACACTTCCATCTCTTGGACCAGTTCAGAGGATCAGTGGGATCGGATGAGGGATGAGGAATGAGACTGTGATGAGGTTAGAGCCGCGATGGCTGAGACTTGGGAAGCATGCGCGTTCTGCTAGACTTACACAGGACCACGTCCACTGTCAGCGTGAGTGAAGTGTATACCTCCAACATCGCGCATCACCTCGGTCCCAGGGACCAGCTCGATGTGCAGTTGCTCAGCAGCTATCGACTCGAGCATATCTTCATTTTTCAGTGAAGCAGCTGAAGCTCTTGCTGCCGCGTTCCCAAGATGGCTTTTCGATGCCGACGCCTGGTCATTCATAATGCTACAATAAGACCTTACAAGGAGAGAGTTGTAGTAGTATAGGTGCACATGCGATCATCTAGGTAAGATGCCAATAAGTCAAGGGTGGACCTTGTTGCAGTAGCCTTGAATAATAACCCTCACACAAAGCGCCGTGGCTCAAAGTCCGCTGGTCCCCGGACCTTGAACAGCATACGGTATCGGCGAGGTGCTTTCCTAGACAAGTCAGGTGATTCATGATTGTCAGGGTGAGGCTCCTGAGCCCGTCTCCGGGGAAGAGCGGTACGTGAGATGAGTTACCGGGTCTGCTACGGTTCCGCAGTTCCCTACGCCGGCATCTTGGACGGTTGGGTCAAGCAATCCATCTGCCTGCACGGGCTTTCCTCAAGAACATACCGATGAGGATGGACGGGAGACACGCAACATGATATGTGAATAGCTTGGCTTAGCGCTCATATTGTGTACACCACCACTGTAAGACGGTTCAGGCTGAGTCCGTTCGAGGGTTTGTTTGTACATTTATACGTTCCAACATTGCCTCGATATTGCCCTTGACTGACAGCATTACGTCTGTAACATCAGTGGCTGATCGTCCTGTAGATGTCTACAAGTGCCCAGTAGCCAGGGTCCATGACATGCGAGTTTCCAACACGACCACTTCCTCAATCGCCTCGATGACATACCCTACACCTTCCTCCTCAATAGACAATATTCTCCCCACTGCCTTCGCCAGCTCTTCGGCACCCACTCCGCCTCCGGCATCCAAAACAGCCTTCCCAGCACTCCCGTCTTCCCCTGATCCAAGAACCTCTCACACCTCACCTTGTCCCACTTCCCCGCCTCCACCCCACTTCCACTCATCCTATCCGGCTGTTTCTCACTCCCCACCTCCCCAGCAAACCAACTCTCCACAAGCCAATCACAATGCTCCTCCCTGGTCAACTTGCCCAAATCCTCCCTATTCTCATCGTTCATCCCGCTCGGCACGAGCCAAGCACCGGGGAAGAAGCCAAAGTTCTCGGCTTCACTGAAGGCGCCGGGAAGGAGACCGTGGAAGTCGGAGGGGATGAAGGCAGGTCGGTAGGACGGGGGCAGATGGTAGGAGGACGGGAAGCGGTACCATTCTTTGCCGAGGCAGAGGGCTGGTTGGGAGGAGAGGGAGGTGCTGGTGGAGGAGGAAGAGTTGACGGGAGGGAGGGAAGTATAGATGGAGAGGGGTGCAGAGTAGGCGGTTGCGAGGCCAAGGGAGCGAGAGAGGTTGATTGTGGTGGTCAAGAGGAGGAAGGCGGCGATGCTGGCGGGTTTTAAGACGCGGAGGACGGTGGTGGGGCTGATCGAGCTGAGCCAGGAGGGAGTGGTGGGCTTGGCGCTGCCGACTATGCGAACGTGGTTGTCGTTCTTGCTTGGTGTGCTGCTCGATGGTATTGCAGCATCGATAATGTTGATGATTATGTGAAACGCCAGCGCAGCATTCAGTGCGAGGAATGGGTACACTGGGTACATGAAGCGCTCTTCTTTATGTGGCTGCAGCGTGAAAATGGCCAACCAAAGATAGAACGGCGAGATCGTAATCATCGTGCGGAAGAATGGAAGACGGGATGAAGCCTCTCCCATGACATTGCGCTGGAATAGCACGAGAGGAGCCACGGCGCAAGCCAGCACGAACCACAGATTGAAGTTGATGAGCAAATTGCGAATGTAGTAGTGCCAGGGCTCAGTGCCGAAGATGTTTGGCCCTTTCCCAGAACCACCGAAGACATTATACCAGACCAGCTGGAAAGAGTAGATGACAACCTTGTGATAGAAGTAGTAGTCGACAAGTGCTGTCATGAGTAGCACAACGAAGGCTCCACATGCCGCCTGGAACAGTCTTGCCGACAAGCCTTCCAGGTCTTCTGTGAAATGCCACATGACAGCCTCTTCTGCAAGGTAAGGTATTGCAAGTGCGCCGACGAATGGCCAGCCGAGCACTGCACCAACGCTCAGCCAGAACAAACCCTTGGCTGTTTGAATCCCGAGTGTCCAGTCCATGAATGATGCTGCTGCCATCAGTACGGTGTAAATCGCGAATGAGGAAGGCAGGTATGAAATTGCGGCATGAAACATGCCCGCGCTTGTAGCCATGATGAGCATGAAAAGGTTGGCAATACGAGGACTCATTGCCTTTCCGATAGCCTTGAAAAGCTGAACCTCGCAGAGAGCACAGACGATGGCGAAGGTGAATCGTAAGAAGTAGAACTCGGCAGTCTTGCTATTGACGAACGGCAGCCACGAACCGGCATAGATGACCATAGCATGTAAGCTTGCATAGAACCACGATCGAAGGGCAAATTCTGGTGAATATTCCCAAGTCTGGAGTCCATGGCCATGGTTGAGGTAGTGTGTTGGCTCCCAGTAGTTGTAGACCTCGTCACAGTCCTGTATTGGAGCGTATAAAGCCGCTATTGCATGAGAAGCAAAAAAAATGGTGAATGCAACTGCAGGGTTTATCGAAAAAGATGTTGGTCTTCGTTTGGTACGTCTTGCAGTATGTAAGCCTTGTGCTTTGAGGTTCTCTCGCGGCGTCACTCACGGTATGGAGATATTACCAGATCTATCATCTTTCTGAGCTTGTTGACTCTTCGGAACGAGACGCTGCTTCAGCACTTGCTTCGGCAGCATTTTTCCTGGCGATACGGCCAATATCGAGACGTCACAAATCAGCAACAGGGCACGGGCATCGACAGATCGCGGGATACTCTTCTATGACTTCACAAATTATAGCATCGCGTATACGTGTAGCGGAGATCGATCCGCCATGCAGCCTGAAAAGTGTGGGGATCCATAACTTTTTGTTGCCTCTGCCTTTGCCTCTTCTGTGCTGCCACCAGACTATACCGTACCATTCGTGACCTTCTTAGACATACTACATCGGCAGCAATGGAGTATAATCACGATGACCAGCCGCCAGCCAAAAAGATGCGCGTAGACGGTGTCATCTCACTGAATGTATCAGATGATGATTTCGACGACCCAGATGACTTCTTCGACACTCCTGCCAAACCATCAACACCAGAAGCATATCACGAACCACCAACCGAAAGCGCCAAAGACGTCAGTAAGCCTGATGAGGTTTTGACTGAAGGCAAAGGGCAACAATTCCTCGCTCCTTCGGTATCAGCATTACACTCGGATCCAAATCAATCACAAGGCATTCCAGCTCCTCCAACATCCACACTGCAATCGCAACCGGCAGTACAGTTAGACAATATCATGCCTGATGTGGACCTTGCCGACGACAAATCAATGCTTAAGGAACATCCAGATATAGCCGCCCACATTTCTACTCAAGGTGCGGAAGAGATCGAGCTGCCAGCACCGTCCACTACAGCACTGCCCCCCACCGCGTCATGGACCGCAACAAAATCTGCCACACCACCATCCAAGAAACTGCTGTCCCACACTGCGCCCGCCATAGTACCTACGGCTGTCAAAGAGTTCATGCCCATACCGTCGACTACACTACCGTCGTTTACTGGATTTCTTCACAATTCAGCATCGTCCGGTACCACACCGTCCATTACAGCGCCGCACACGATCACACCGTACACGACCCAACCATCCCCCCCGGCATCTTCCGGGAAGCTCACCAACGAAATGACCACTTCTACTTCTGGGTCAACACCGTCAGCATTCCCCGCCGCCCCCGCTGGCCTTGGTGAGCCAGCACGCGACATTGATGCAACCATTGACACTAGTACCGGGTGCGAGACAAAGCAGGCCGTCGATCCTGATTTCCTCAAAGTGGCTCAAGCAAACAAGCAGGACGACGCAGCGGAATGGCAGTACGATAGCTCGAATGCTGAATCGGAAGCTACATCGGAGTCCTCGTCCGATGACTCGGACGAAGACAGTGATGCAGAAGATTATGTTTTACTCGATCCGCGAGAACAAGCACGGATACTCATGCGGGAAGAAGGTGGCTCGGATGATGAAGGCAAGCCGAAGAAGGGTGGCAAGGCTGCTCCTCGTACTGCAAATGAAGAGCCAGATGTGAAAGTGGAAAAGCCAGATATTGAGGTCACGCCGGAAATGGTCATCAGAGAACTGGGTCTTATTGAGGTGATTGTGGAGAACATGGCTCTTGTAAAAGGGACGATATCGGCAGAAACGCAGGTGCTCGAGAGTGGTTCTTTGCTATGCCTGGACGACAGGAAAGTCATCGGCGTGGTTGCTGAGCCGATCGGACGTGTTGAGGAACCACGATACTCAGTCGCTTTCACCAATGCCGCCGAGATTGTGAGCTATGGCCTGACAGTGGGCAAAAGGATCTTCTACGTCCTAGAACATACCAAGTTTGTGTTCACGCAACCACTGAAGTTGATGAAAGGAACAGATGCCTCCAACCAGCATGATGAAGAAGCAGGTATGGAAGAATTTGAATTTTCAGACGACGAAGCAGAGGCCGAGCATAAAAGGAAATTAAAACAAGAAAAGATGATGAAGAAAGGCCAGATCAAGCCAGATCATATGAGGCCTGATCCAATCTCTGCTTCTGGCGCCAGCCCGAATATCAAGTATGAGGACGCTCCTTTGAAGTACGATGACGATGATGCAGAAGACTTGTACACTCCGCTTGCGAGACCTACCAGCCTTGGACACAATACAGCGCCACCGCGACCAGCAATGCAACAACTTGGACGTGGTGGAGGCGAACGTGGACGAGGACGAGGCAGGGGCAGAGGCGATCGGGGACGTGGCGATCGAGGTCGCGACGGACGTGGGCGTGGTGGCCCGCAGCAACACAACCACACTGATCCTACCTCAGGTGGTGCATCCCAGCAATACAATCCCAGTGTACCTGCCACAAGCGCGAGCAATAGTCCTCTCCCAGTCAGCCAGCAGCAACTTACGGCCACACCTGCGTCATTCGAAGCTCTTTCGCAGAATCAGCAAGCTATGCCAGCATTTCCAGGCTTCAATGGCGGATTTCCAATGTTTCCTGGCATGCAAGGTCAACAACAACAGTTCTGGAATCCCGCGTTTGGTGGCGGGCAATTCCCTATGCCGACGCAGCAATCGCAGGCACAATTCGGAATGCCCCCTCCAGGATCATATGTCAATCCTGCATTCTTTGCTCAATATCAGCAAGGACAGATGCAGAATCCCCAGCAATATCACCAATCGGCACAGATGCAGAACTCGCAGCAGTATCAGAATCCGCAACAGTTTCAGCAACAATATCAGCAACGACAGAACCAGTCCTATCAAGGTCAAGGTCAGGGTCAGCAAGGTTACGGCCAAGCATACAATTCGAACCAGCCCTGGACTGGCCAACAATAGCACACATACAGACCTGGCTGATCGAGAGAGCCTGCTACGCCGACTATCGGCATCTCTCGGATGTAGCCGACTGGATCGCAGGCTAAGTACATGTAAGATCTGAATATTGTCATCTTAGACCAATACCGCAAGAGCTTGTGAGAATAGCGCACAGTAGAGGTGCTTGTTCTCCATCACTGCGGCAGAATATGAGCCGATATGGCTTACCACCATCTTGTTGTGATCTGTTGTGACGTGAAGACTGTCGTCCGTTCCGTGTGTTGCATTCTTCCTTGTGCTTCCATCAGTCGACCCCGAGTCTCTCAGCTACTCTCAAGAAACCCTGCTCATCTTCAGTGACCCAAACATCAACCCACCCTTCCTTCTTGGTCTGTGCCACCTTCTCCACATCCCAAGCTTCCTCTCGTGACCGCTCAACATATACCGTCCTGAACCCACATCCCTTCGCCGCCTCCAAATCACTCAAATGCGCCGCCACCATACAGCACTCTTCCGGTTTCAGTCCAAGCCTCTTCGCAGCTCCCAGATACACAGCCGGATTCGGCTTATAGCTACATCATGTCAGTCTTTTGCCCCCACAGGCCATCGTCACGCCCCTACAGTACCTTTTAAACATCTCCGAACTCAACACCTCCGTCCACTCCAGGCCCGCATACTCCGCCATATCCTGCAAAAGCTTCACATTCCCATTACTCAGCGTGCACGTCCTGAACTTGCCATTCAGTTTTCGGATCCCCTCACAGGCGTCGGTCCACGGATCTAGCCTGTGCCACACCAGACTCATCTCCTTGACCTCGTCCTCGCTCCACAGGCCTTGCAAATCCCATTCCGAGAGCAAGTCTACCAAAGAATCGAAGTGGTGCTCGTCGACGGTCTTGTACGGCTTACCCGGGTCCGCGGATGTGGCGATGAAGCGCGTGAAGCTGTAATAGGTCGAGCGCCAGGAGGCGGCGAAGTCTGCCCAGTCCGAAAGTTGGAGTGAACGGGCTTTGGTGCGGACGGGATCTGGGATAGAGTGTGTGCCGGACGAGGAGCTCAAGGCTGCTTGGGCGGACTGATGCAGCGATCTAGTGACGGTGGATCGCCAGTCTACGACGGTTCCGAAGACGTCGAAGAAGAGGGCTTTGATTTCAGTGAGGTTGGAGGATGGTGTGGTCATGGTGGGGGAAGGAGTGTGGCTATATCACAGAATCACAGATGGAGGCGTTTTTCTCATATGCACTCTTCTTGATCTTCCTGTTAATGGACATGGCTTGACAGCCTCACAGAGGCAGCGATGCTTGATGATATGACGCAAAGCATGCTCCACCCTCGGGAATATGTCGGACCACCTGTTTCAGCCCCTCAGCTCAGATGACCGACGTCTATGCTTGCTTCGCCTATAGCACTGTCGTGAGAGCAGGGACCTCTTGATCAGACTCAAAGTGCCTCTCTATGATATGAGTGTGAGAGCGGTGTGGCAGGTCGCGCATCGGGTCAGTGTATTGCTGTACCGCGGCTGAATGGGCACACCCCCTCATTTGTGGAGAGCCCTCTGAGCATGCCCTGCACCGCCTGTCTCAGCACTGGTCTGCTGAGATACCTACAGGACAGCCCGGGAGACTACTTGCTAAGTGTCGACGAGAGCATTCCATACAATAGAGCTTGAGGACGCACTCAATCTTTCGTGCGACGTTCCTTTGCAGTGAGCGAAATGGTCATTCACAAATCACTCAGAGGAGACATCGACGGTATATGATTGCCCTCAGGCGCAAGCGCAGTCGTCTCACGCACGCTTCCACTAACACAAGACAGTCCCGACCGATGTTTCTATTTGGGACTGGCTCTTCTCACCCTCTCTTTCAGCTTCCTCACCACTCCATCGGCCCGCTTCAGAGCTTGGCGGATTCACGGATGGAGTGACCAAGGAGCGCCTGAATTGGGTTGATGTCGCACAACTATCAACATATGTCTGTACAGCGCTGGTGCGGAAGTATGGGCTTAGACAGGGCCAGACGGTGGCGCTGTTCAGTAGGAACACGATCTGGTATCCGGTCATGCTGTTTGCGGCGCTGAGGGCAGGTGAGTGGAAGCTTTGGTCGTGTATATGCTGGATTAGTATTGCGGATGTTACGCAAGGTATCTTGCATGAGCGATGCTGATAGTTGTGCTACAGGTGCCGTGGTCAGTGGTGCATCCCCTGCTTACAATGTCGAAGAGATGACCTATGCATTGAAGACAGCAGAAGCCAAATTCCTTGCCACAAGTCCCACAAGCATGGCTGTTGCCAAGGAGGCTGCAGAGAACGCAGGACTCAGTCAGGGCAATCTCTTTCTGCTCGAAGACAAAATGGACGGTCTCGCGACGGTCCAAGACCTCATTGAGACTGGCAGGTCATACGGTACTGACCAAGTGCCTGTCTTCGAGTTTCCCGTCGGCAAGACCAACAAAGCCATCTGCGCGTTCCTCAGCTTCAGCTCTGGCACCACTGGCCTTCCCAAGGCCGTCATGATATCGCACCACAACATGATCGCACAGTGCCTGCAAGCGCATGCCAGCCAAAGTCCCTGGACCAAGAACGTCCTCGCCGTGCTTCCGCTATTTCACGTCACAGGTCTTGCATGGATCCTGCACATTCCGATACTCTTGAACGAAGACGTCTATCTGTTGCCCTACTATGAGATGAACCTGATGTGCAAAACGATAGAGACCTATCAGATCAACGAACTCCTCCTCGTCCCTCCACTGCTGATACGGCTGGTGCGCGATCCGGATGTCAAGAAGTATGATCTCAGCTGCGTGAAAGGCTTCTCAACTGGTGCGGCGCCAGTGTCTGTGGAGATACTGACTCTTCTTGAGAAACAATTCCCGGGCACGGCGTTCAAGCAAGGGTACGGAATGACGGAATCGTGCAGCTGTATCACGTCGACGGATCCGAAGTGGTATGACTACAAATGGGGCGCTTCCGTCGGCACAATCTGTTCAAGCACAGAGGGCAAGATTGTCAAGGACGACGGTACTGAAGCTGGAATCGATGAAGAAGGCGAGATCCTGGCTCGTGGACCACAGATCACGATGGGGTATCTGAAGAACGAGAAGGCCTCGCGCGAAACGTACGAGCCAGATGGGTTCTTGCGGACTGGTGATATAGCGACCATTGACAATGAGGGACGCGTCTGGATCCGCGATAGGAAGAAGGAACTTATCAAAGTGTTGGGGATTGGTGTTGCGCCAGCTGAACTTGAAGACCTTCTCCTTGGTCATCCTCTGGTCGAGGATGCTGCTGTGGTCGGCATTCCGGATGAGTATAGTGGTGAGTTGCCAAAAGCTTTTGTGAAGCTAGGGAAAGGGGGAATCGGCAGTGAGGAGATCGGCAAAGATATCATCAAGTATGTGAAAGAGAAGAAGGTGAAGCATAAGCATATCAGGGAGGTTCAGTTCGTGACGGAGATTCCGAAGAGTGCCAGTGGGAAGATTTTGAGGCGTTTGTTGCGTGATGGGAGGAGTGGTGATGGAGGATTGGTGGTGACGGACAGAGTGAGGTGCGAAAAGGCGAGACTATGAAACAATATACCGACTACCGTGTACACTCTCCCAGCCTCCAGCGAGCCGGAACAGTCGTCATCATGAAGGTGAAACATACACGTTGCATTCTAGCGACACGTAACGTTGTGACCAGCTTCGTCACTCGTTCAGATAGAGTTCGTGGCGCTTTGAAACTGTGGGGCGAGACGCGCTACCGAAATGACCCCGACATCAGAGCGCGTGTTGCATAGCGCAGCAAAACAACAACAATAGGCGTCCTAATCCTCCTGCTGCCTCGCTCTCATTCTTCTCGTCTCTTTATTCTTTCACCCTCGGCGACTCTCTTATTGTCTACTAACCTC
>Ga0058702_10000268_pt1 | contig 24892 bp, 27 predicted proteins | sample AgamicOrSfe_FD_83781 | JGI IMG/M metagenome (GOLD analysis project Ga0058702, IMG submission 83781) | Agave microbial communities from Guanajuato, Mexico - Or.Sf.e | ecosystem: Host-associated > Plants > Phyllosphere > Phylloplane/Leaf | place: Guanajuato, Mexico | collected 2012-05-30 | reverse complement strand
GGCCAGCTCAATCCACGCCTTTCCTCCCTTCCTCATCAACTTCGGCCGCGCGCCCTTTGGCACCTCACCACCGCTCACCATCTCCATCTCCAGCTCTGCACCCTTTCCTTCGCTCACAATAACCTCCGCAGCGTCCGCAACATCCTTGCCCAACCAGGATCCAGACAAGCTGGTCGAGCTTCTCCGTATTACCGAAAACCAAAGTACCATGCCTAGCACAAGAAGTACTGCTGCCAATATTGTTCGTCGCCGTCTGTATATTGGGCGTGGTTTTGATGAGGAAGCGGAAGAATGATTGTACGGCTTGTCTTTGAATGTAGGCAATCGCCGATTATCTTGTGATTTGAACATGTTCCCAGTCTTCTGCAACGAGTCTTCCTCTTCAAGGAAAGAGACCCCCTGCTATTGGCAGGAGCTGCGTGGTCCAAAGAGGCTCAGGGGCAGGGGGTGACTCGAGACGTGAAGGTGTACAGGTCGCCCGGGAGGGAAGTTGGGATTGTCGTTTCTTGATGGTGGTCTCGAGAGTGTGCGGTTGCGGTCGTGGGGTGATTGAGCTTTGTGATGGTGAGTGTCGCAGTTCTACAATGAAGTTTTGAAAGTGACGGGAGTTTCAAACCCCGCAACAGGAATCAATGCATAGGAGAAGAGGTGGAGGGATCTTATCGCTTCGGCATCGAACGGAGAGCGTCTTGCATCGTGGCATGAAGCTTGACTTGACTCGATCATGCTCGCCTTGACCTGATCCACTGATCCGAGGATACATACACGTGTAACCAATGATAGGGGCAGCAGCAGGGAAATGATGAAACATCTGGAAGCCTTGTCGTCAAGAGTTCAAACAGCCAAGCTTCGTCGATCATTGTGGGGTCAATGGCAAGGGGACTAAACTCGGCTTGGCACTAGTCCAACTCGATGCACGGCACGTGTAGATACTAGAGGCGCATGAGTGTGCAGCGGTGACATCGAGCGGCTTCTGCTGAATCAGAAAGACAGAAAAAAATGCCGCTGTCGGGAGATGCTTCCCCGAGTGGTTTCGGTGACGATGTGCAGACTCGTGCGGTGGATAAGAGGAGGGGAGAGTCCTTCCCCCTCTTGACCTGTCTTGTCTTGGCTTTTCGTCTCACATCTGCAACCTAGACGCAGACACACATCATGGTTGTTCTTGCACGATCCGCCCTCGCTGGCGCTCTCCTGGCCACTGCCTCTCTGGCCAAACCTGTGGAGCAGGACGTGGAGACCAAGCTCACGAGGAAGGATGTCGACACCAGATATCCTTACAACGGACCCACCGTTGTCATTGGTATGTTTTGCCATCTGTTCTTGAGACTCTTGAACCTCACACCTGCCAGCCGACTGGGTTGACCAGACCGTCAACGGAAACGGAAAGGTAAGGAGTATGTTGAGCGGGGGCAACATCGACATGTGTCTAATCTCTGATACCGCAGGGTTTCTATCGTGTCTCTGAACCCCCCGCGGTCAAGCCTGCAAAGGCCAACCCTTCTAACAACATCAACGTCATCTCCATGGCCTACTCTGGACCTGGTGGCATGAACGTGCATTTCCAGACCACATACGGTCTCGGCCAGACACCAAAGGTCATCTACGGCACTGCTCCCTCTGACCTTGTGATGACCGCAACCGGCACCAGTTCGACGTAAGCAAAGTAATGTGTGCCATCACTGCCGTTTGCTGATGAGCCTCAGCTACAACCGTGAGCCGCCGTGCTCTATGTATACCAAGGCCACCGAGTGCTCTCAGTTCTTCCACAACGTCCAGATGCTGAACCTCACTGCTGGCGCAACATACTATTACCAAATTCAGGTGAGTTGGCTGCACATCCCATGGCGAATGTCGGCTCTCACGGGCACCGTCCTACTGTCTGCATGAACTAATTCAAATCCAGGCTGCTAATGGAACGACTGAAAGCGACATCTTGAGCTTTGTCACTGCCCCCGCTGCAGGCACTAATCAGGAGTTCAGTGCAATCCTGTTGAATGACATGGGCTACACCAACGCTCAGGGCACGCACAAGAAGATGCTGCAGATGATTGAGGAGGAGGGTATCGCATTTGCTCTCCACGGTGGTGATATCAGTTACGCTGATGACTTCACCTACGGTATACTGCCTTGTATAGAGGATTATCACTGCTATAGTGGAAAGAACAGTACCAAATTCCCCGCAGGATACGAAGACCCGGTCTACAGCAAGGCTCTCCCTGCTGGCGAGATCCCCGATTATGGTGGACCATACGGTGGCGATGTCAGCACAATCTACGAGTCGAATTGGGACATCTGGCAGAGATGGATGAGCGACATCACGACCAAGATTGTACGTCCACAATGACTGATGCCGTACTCTCAAGCCTCGTATCGAACTAAGAAATACGTAGCCGTACCATACCAACCCTGGAAACCACGAGGCATCTTGCACAGAGTACGATGTTGACCATATTCTCGCTAATTATCTCGGCCACAACATTCTCAATGACTCCGACCACTCCGGGACGTACGACTACGACCTCTCCTACTGGGACTGCCCGCCCACACAGCGAAACTTCACCGCCTACCAATACCGTTTCCGCATGCCTGGCAACGAGTCTAACGGCAAGGGCAACTTTTGGCACAGCTTTGATTAGTTAGGGATACCGTCTCGTCCCTCTTTTTACCTATCCACTAACATGTCCTCCTAGCGGCTTGGCTCATTTCATCTCCTTTGACGGCGAGACCGACTACGCCAACTCGCCAGAATCAAACTTCCTTACCGACACCGATGGCAAGAACGCCACTCCCATCCCTTCGGAGACGTTCGCAAACAATGCCGGCCCCTTCGGCTACATCGAGGGCTGGGGCAACAACACGTTCAACAACAAGGCCTACGAGCAATACCAGTGGATGAAAGCCGATCTTGCTGCTGTAAACCGCACGAAGACACCCTGGATCATCGCCAGCTCTCATCGTCCCATGTACTCGACTGCTGTTGCGAGCTACCAAAAAGCCATGCGTAATGCTTTTGAGGGTCTTTTCCTCGAGTATGGTGTCGACTTGTACGTGTCCGGCCACGTCCACTGGTACGAACGTATGTTCCCGATCGGCAACGGCACGATCGACCACTCTTCCATCGTCAACAACAGCACGTACCGCACCAACCCTGGTGTCTCCGTCACGCACATTGTCAACGGTATGGCAGGAAACATTGAGACCCACAGTAAGTTACACATTTGTTACCTCTTTGTGAAATGCCAGCGAGCTAATCCTTCTTCTTCCAGCCGAGCTTGGCAAGTTGCCCATTCAGAACTTCACCAACGTGTTGAACAACAAGCAATTTGGGTTCAGCAAGTTGACTGTGCACAACGCAACTGCTTTGAGCATGGAGTACATCCAGGGAGCCAAGGAGGAGGCAGGAGATGCCTTCGTCTTGCTCAAGAGGTGAATGCAATAATATCTCCGGCTGTACATGTACTCCGCTTCGCAGAAATTTGCTGCAATAAAGTCAATAATGTTCATACTGTAATGTAAATGTCATATCTACTTCTTGGGGGTGTAAATAATGTATGCCCGTGTTTCACTTCCCTCCGCATTGCACTATGAATCTTGCACATCGCCCCAATACTCCTTGAGATCGTCCAATCGCCATGCAGTCGCCCAACCCGTGTCCTTTTCAATGCGGGTTAAGACATCAAGTATAGCTTGATGTTCTGTCTCGTGCGACATGATCTTGCCCGCAATCCACAGTGGCTGCAATCCGTTAATGCTGGCACCATGATCGCTGTTCGACATTGCGATACCACAGATTTGTCGAGCATGCCACAAGATTGATCTCGGGGATCGTGCTAGGGTGATGCCTCTTGGTTTGTGTTGCAGCATTAGCATCGTCGCTGCATGGTACAGCTGGTTGCCATTGACGGCTGGGGCACTGCTGTACAGCAGGACCGGGAATGGATGCCGTGGATCATTGGGATCTGACGGGTATGAGATGAGCGGCTGCATTTTCTCCAGTCGGTTCATGTACCAATCTTCCAAGAGATCGAACAAAGCGTTCCAGCGTGCAAGGTAGGTCGTCTGCTGAACAGTCTCGGCCCCACCTGTCTGCGTAGAGATCACATTGACGACACTGGCACATAGGAAAACTGCGTAATTGGCGTAATTATGGCAGCTGGAGTTGGTCTTGAAATGTCTCACGGCTTCTTTCATGGAGCCACTAGGGATGCACCATCTACTTGTTGGAATCTTCGTCAATGTATCCTCGAGGAATCCACCCCAGACATCCATTCTGGCAAAGCACCAGAAAACAGATTGGCCGATCCCGCCGACGACGCCGTTCACGCCGGCAGCTTCGAGAAGCATGGCGCAGCCATCGAGGTGCCGACACCAGGCTCTTGGAGATGAGCTCATCATCTCTAGCACACAAAGCAAGACGCAGGAGGCGATTACCGTAGTATCTAACGTATAGAGCTCTTTCACAATCAGCCTGATTGCTTCCTGGTAGAGCGGCAAGGACTCTGTATGAGACTCGTCGGCTCTCTTTCTTTCTAGCTGACGCGCAGAAAGGGCAAGAATGGAATAGTGAAGATGGTCCGCTGACTTTGCCAGAAGTGGTATCGTGAATTGAAAATGCCGATCGTTGTCAAACATGTCAAGCCAGACAGCCACTTCATCGATATAGTTGCGCCAAAGTTCGAGCTGTCTCCGTTGCGCTAACTTCAAGGACTTCAGTGGTTTCTGACTTCGGGCTAATGGTCCGAGACCTGCTCGTCCGCTATCCGGACTTTGTATCGCGACGGGAATGTCGTGTGCTGTAATTGGCTCTTTCGCTGCGGGTTCTCCAAGTACTGGTGAGGGCTGGCGCGTCAACGTGTTCTGCGCAGTCTCTACCATGTGGTTGTATAATGTTGCGTGTAGATCTTGATATATAGCATCAGGGAAATCGAGTGAAGAGGAGAGGGGTGATGCCTCGAGTGTTAGACCAGGACTGTACAGTATGAAGTTCTCCTCTGAGAGACATTGGGACCCAATGTCCGGTCGTGAGATGGGGCTGGAAGAGTTCATGGTGCTCGATTGGAACGTGAGGTAGTCGAGAGATGCAAGCTCCGTGGACATGGCCGAACGCGTATGCTGTATTCGAGGTCGTACGCTGTTCGTCGAGAGATCTGGACGCCGGCAATATCGCATGCTTGGCACTCCTGTTTGCCTATTCACAGGAACTGTACTGATATCTTGGTCGCCTCTGTAAGGCTGCGAGGTATGGAAAGTGCTGATATTATGATCGACTACAGTACTGTCGTGACTGTCGATTGCTGTAGTGATCGCCTCACAGTGGCCGTCTTGACTATCTATAGGACATCGAGCAGAAGCTTCGATGACTTGTAGGTCAGGATATGTCGTCGAAAGAGGCGAGGCCGCCGCGATGTGCAAGGAAGTGACGCCCTGTCCCAGATTGTTGCGTAAAGCTTGCTCATCATCAGGCTGGTCATCGGGCTGGTCATCAGGCTGGTCATCAGGCTGGTCATCAGGCGCGTGCCCTAGGTTAGAGAAGTAGCTCTCGGAGCCGTCCTTTTCACCCTGCTCGAGGCATGGGCTCATCGTATAGTCCGGATTATCCTCTTGTAACCGACGGCGCTTGCGCCGTTGAGCATTGGAACTTTCGTCCAAATTGACATGTATAATCTATAGAATCGTCATCTAGCTGATAGATCACGAAGATCTGGCGAAACTGACCTGGTGATTACCGTGAGTTCTCAGACTTCTTGATTCAACCATCGAAGGATGGAGACTGCTGATACCGGTCGATCGGAAGATGATGCCATCGTCCGCCTCGCAGACCTCTCCGTGTGAAGCGCACTTCCCACAGACTGGCTTTGCTTCGTCACATTTCTTTCTTCGTCGCCTACAATTGAGACATCCATTCCTTCGTCTACTACGCATCAGGCTTGTCTTTGCGCGATAGAATACTCGCCGTTACGAGCATTATCCGAACTTCACCGCATGTCTACGCGCCCATAGCGCTCCTCCGAGCATGGGATGATAGTCTTATCGTCGGGTCAGTCCTCGAGTGAAAAGGTCTCGTCTTGTTGCTTCCCGAGATCAGCGATCTTAGGCAGAGGGAAGGTCAGGCAAGAGTAAACATGGACACATCGCCGAACGTCAGAGGACAGAGCGGAGTTGGTGATGTTATTGCCGAGGTCTTTGTTGATGAGGATTATTATCATCATCAGTAACAGCTGGGTACGACCACGTGAACCATGAAGCGAGACCAAGAGGAGCGATTTCCGAAGATTCCAGGATGCGCAAGCACGGTGTCAGGACCGATACTATCTAGAGATGTGACCTTCGGACTATACTCACAAGGGCTGATATCGGTACAATCTAAACACTCTTCCAAATGCTCTCTCATCAGCCTCGCCCCTCGGTCTCCCAATCGACTATGCGGACGCGCAGTGACCACCATCGACGCGTAAATCACTTCCAGTCATGAACGACGACCCGTCGGCCAAAAGATATACAGCTGGAGCTTTGAAATCCTCCACAGAGCCCAAACGACCAAGTAGTGCGCCTGCCATCCATGTCCTCTCCAACTCAGGCTTCTCTGCCAGTAGTTGGTCTGTCATCGCGGTGCGTATGTATCCCGGCGAGAGGCTGTTGACTCTGATACCGTAATGACCCCATTCCATGGCCAGAGACCGGCTCATCTGCTGTACGGCGGACTTAGATGTGTTATATGCTGAGCAATGAATGCCCTGGCGTCTGGTCAGCTATAGTCATCAGCAGAAGTTACACGCGTACGTACTCGATTAGCAATCTGCCCGGACATCGATGCGATCAAGACCAGGCTACCAGTCTTGTTTGCACTCTTCATGAGCCCTGCGACGTGCTTGGCCACGACAAAACTGCCAGTCACGTTGACGTCGAGAATTCGCTTGAAGTCATCGACAGGATAGTCCAGGGCATCAACCATCTGCTGAATACCAGCGCAGCTGATTAGTCCCCGTATCGGCTTTTCCCTTTCCACCGCTTCGAATGCGGCTTTTGTCAGAATTGAGCGTACTTGCTCTTCTTTGGTGATGTCGCATTGATGATATGTCGCGTGTCCTCTATGCTTCTCGGATACAGCCAATGCGGTCCATTCCACTTTGCTTGGCTGTGGTAGCACGTCGAGACACACCACATCCCCACCCGCATCCAGTACTGCAGATGCCAGGGTGATTCCAAGACCACGGCCCGCACCTGTCACCACGACTGTCCTCCCATCTAGAGAGAATAACGAGGAGTCTGATCTCACTGCAATGTTTCTGCCAGAGGATTGAAGGTCTTCGGGAGGAAGTGTATGGTCCCTTACAATCTGCTCATTCGTCACTTCAGGAAGTGCAGCGGTGGACTTTAATCTGTGCAGTAATGGCCGTCGGCTGCCGATAGCGATAGTATGCCGCACTGCGTTATGACAGGAGGATACTTTGAGCATGACAAGTAAACTAGTACAGAGATACAAGCTACCAAAGGCGGAGATGCGGAAGTTGTCGTAGAAGAAGTAAGTGACTTGGTCAACCATCGTCAACAGCGTCTGGGACTATTTCCTCCACATGTCGCCCTGACATGGACATTTTCGGCACTGGTATAGCCGCAATGTTGCGCAATGTCCAAGGAGGGCTGTTGCGGTAGCATAGCAGAGCATTGGAGCGATCATCGCTCGCGGGGAAACGCAATGAACAATCGCTGAAGAGTACCGTATGGGGATACAACGGCCGGGAATCGGATAATTTCTTTTCTTTCTCTTCTTCGCTTCTTCAATACATGAATACATGGATACATCGATGTACCGACTTGTATGACGTTGACTTGCTTCATCTTGGTGTCTCGGCGTAAAGGAACTGCTGACTGCCGTATCCTGCTATGGCATGCTTCACGGGAAGAACCGAGTCACGAACCTTGCTCATCGGAAGCTGGCCATGCTCAATTTAAAATCAGCAAAGGGAGTCACGTTCTACAGAGACAACCAAGATGACAACCTCACAGCAGATCCCATCAGACATCGCGAGTCTCGAGCTCGATGATAATCCGGCACTGTACACGACGAAAGATCACAGAATCTACTCTGCGCCTTCACCAGCTTTAGAGCCAGGACCAGATGATTGTATTGTCCATGTCCGAGCCAATGGTATCTGCGGGTACGCGCTATTTCCTTGCCCCTACATGACTCTTCACAACATCATCTAGCCTCTGACCGCCACCTCAGCTCCGACCTTCACTTTTGGAAAACCGGCTCTATCGGCAGCTGCATCGTCACCTCCGACTACGTCCTCGGTCACGAAGGCGCCGGCGTCGTCGTCCACACCGGCAGCAACATCACCCATCTCCGTCCCGGCGACCGCGTCGCCATCGAGCCCGGTGTTCCCTGCCACGAATGCCTCATCTGCACGACTGGCGACTATAACCTCTGTCCAGACGTCGCATTCTCCGGCGCGCCACCCTTCCACGGCTCCATCCGCCGCTACCACGTCCACCGCGCCAAATACTTGCACAGACTGCCAGAATCGCTCACCTTTAGTGAAGGCGCGCTGCTTGAACCACTAAGTGTGGTCATACATGCTTTCGAGCGCGCGCCCGTACGCGTGGGACAGAGCGTGCTGGTGTGCGGTGCTGGCCCGATTGGGCTCATCACGTTGGCCGTGGCGAAGGCTAGCGGGGCGTGGCCGCTGATCATCACTGATGTAGACGCGGCGAGGTTGGATTTTGCAAAAGGGTTCGTGCCAGAGTGTGAGACGTTCCTGATACCCATGAAAGGCGAGCCCGAAAAGCATGCTGCAGATATGGTGAGAGTGTTCGAGAAGCTGGGGAGTCCGCAGCCAAGTATGGTGTACGAGTGCTCGGGTGTGCATAGCAGTGTGCGCACAGCTGCGTATGTATGTCAGAGGGGAGGAACTGTGATGGTGGTAGGCGTAGGAAGGGATATCATGGATGGATTGCCATTTATGCATCTTTCGTTGGCCGAGGTCAGTTCTTCGTCGATTTCTTTCTCAAGGTTGATAAAAGCGGATTTCACTGATGACCAACCTGGCAGATTGACCTGAAATTCATCAATCGCTATCACCACTCCTGGCCTTATGCGATCCGGCTATTGCAATCGAAATATATCGATCTCAAATCCTTGATCAGCCATGCCTTCACACTTGAGGAAGCAGTACATGCACTGGAGACGGCAGCTGATCGGACACAAAACTCCATCAAGATTCACATCCTGGACACGGAGAGGCCCAAGAAATGAAGCGCAGGATTGGGCTATACGTTTATAGTAGATCTTGTAGTCGAGAGAAGCTAGGTATCTGAAGACTATAGGGAATCTAGGAGTTGTGCTGTTATACATTCATGAACGTCCGCTACTATCTACCATATTTATGAACATGTCTTCGACGCAGTGGTCCTACAATGTCATGCGGCATGCATTATACTCTTTGGCTTTGAAGCTGAAAGACTACGGTACTCGCCTGAGATGCTAGATCTGAGGTTTGAACAGAGATTGATGCAGGCTCTGTATTCATTTCAAGAGATATTTCATAAACCCTAACTACTGCATTCAAGCATAATTCGAGCCCCAGGGCACTCTCGTTCACCGTCCTCAATGGGCCGGCCCGTAAACACTACGACGACCCATCGAGGCCACCGTAGATCTGCATAGCGCAAAACTTCCAACCGCGACCCCGTCTACTGTTCATGGTCCAGCAACTTGATCATGTAAACCTGATAAATGAAGAAATGATAATTTCCCGCTTGATCACATTCCCTATCATCGCTCTATTATAGCCGCTGTCAGAACCTCGACCCCTTTCGCATGCAGAAACTAGCGAGTTACCAACGCCAGCCTCTCATTCCCGTCTCAAGAATCATACTTCTCAACAAAACCGACCACCTTCTTCACAAAATCCTGCGGGTTCTCCTCCGCCGTCCAATGTCCACTCTGCTCCACAATCACCTCCTCCACCTTCTCATAAAATTGCCGTGTCTGCTCCTCCGCAACCTCAAGCAACAAGCTCATCTCCCCGCACAGCGCTGCCGCTGGCATCTTCAGCTGTCCATCCGCCTTGAGCATCTTCACGTTATCCAGCGCATCCTGTGCAAACGCACGATACAGCTCGAAGCCCGCCCGCATGCCTCCCGGCTGCCGAAAGGAGGCTGCATAGTGCTCGACGTCGCGTGGCGTGATGCCCGTGGGATTGTAGCACAATCGGTCGTAGAAGTGCTTGATATAAATGGCCTCGCGGTCCTGCGTCAACAGCTCGGGAAGATCGAGTTGTTGTTGAAAGACAAAGTGCCACATCGAAGGAGCGTTCTTGAAAGATTCATAAGGATCGCCGCCGGGAAGGGGACATTCGCCGAACATGACGGAACGGGTATGGGCAGAATGGGACGCCGCGTAGGCGTGCGCGACCATGCCGCCAATGTCTTGGCCGACGACGTGGATTGATGAGGTGATGTGGAGGTGGTCGTGGACGACTTTGTACAGGTCATCGGCGACGGTGACTTTATCGTAGCCGCCTTTTGGATGGGAGGAATCACCTGCCCCGCGGTAATCGCAAGCTATCACTCTGTATCCTGCCTTTGAGAAGGGCGTAATGACATGTCGCCATTGGTAAGACGTGTTGGGATAGCCGTGAATGAGCAATATCACGCCCTTTTCCTTGGAACTGCTGGAAGGGCAGTCGATGTAGTGGATACGGACTAGCTTTTCATCGTCGACAAACGCGAAACCGTGCCGCCAGTGCTCATCTTCAATGATGGTCGGATTGAGAGAAGGCATTTCTAAGGAATGTTTGAGATGATGTTCAAGATGAATGCATACAATGACTCCCTAGAATAGCAGTCAGATGATGATGTCAGGGACGTGGGGAAACACTCGCTGGGTAGGGGTAGGGGCAGTGATTGGATTCTGCCGGTGGCTATATACTGAAGTCATGGGGGATGCCCGCAGAGTCGTCCCGGTCCTCGCAACATTACAGCTATTTCAAAACGGAGAACTCTTCAACTCATGAACTCATGGTTGCCGAGGTGCGGTGTGAGGTTGAGCGGCGTCCCCGCATCTTGCCACCTTCCAAGCACCCATACCCCGCACATTCTTGGAGCACGTGCTCATCTTTCCAATCGAGCAATGTCCAGCGCAAGCCGTTCGCTTTTCTCGTCCTATGCCGAGGCCTTACGCCGACAACCTGGTGATGTTACGTCCCGATCATTACAACAGCGTCACCAGACCGCTGCGTCATCTCTGGCCCGCTTGACCGTGCCGGTCTTCAGCGCAACCTATACTCCTCTGGCTTGATTGAGCAATTTGAGAGCGACAGTTTATTGTCCTCACAACAGTAGGACCACGATCGCATCTGTATGTACAGTGAAGGCCACCCTAGATGTCAGAAGCAGTCAAGCCATATAAGATCGCAATCCCCGACGTAGAGGTCGACAGATACTATCGCAAAATCCGAGACACGCGAGTTCCCACTAAAGACATCGTGCCCAATGCGGGAAACGACTACGGCTTCACTACGGAATGGGCGACGGATCTCTACGAAACATGGACAAATAACTACGACTGGCGCGAGGAAGAGCGCAACATCAACCGGTGGCCTCATTTCACCACGGAACTCGAAGGTCTCGACATCCACTTCATCCACGCACGTTCAAGCTCTTCTACTGCGTTTCCTCTGCTGATGGTTCACGGGTGGCCCGGATCGTTCCACGAGTTCGACCAGGTGATTGGACCTCTGACAGAACCCAGTACTGCACGTCCCTTCCACTGCATCGTCCCTAGCTTGCCCGGCTTCTGCTGGTCCTCCGGTCCACCTCGCGGCTGGAAACTGCAAGATACCGCCCGCATCTTCCATAAGCTAATGCAGCGCCTCGGATATCACGAATATGCCGTACAAACGGGCGATTGGGGCCACTGGGTCGGGCGCGAGCTCGGCGCAAACTACTCCGACGCGTGCAGGGCAGTCCACTTCAACTTCGCGCCCGCGCCACTACCCGAGGGCGCAGAGCTCACCGACCGCGAAGCAAAAGTGGCAGCGCGCGTCGACGAATGGCTGGAGAACCACATGGGCTACGCGATTATGATGCGCACGCGGCCGCACACCGTCGGTTGGATGCTGCAGGACAATCCTGTGGGCATTATGGTGTGGCTTGGGGAGAAGTATAATGAGGCGGCCGACCCGGCGAAGCAGGGCCGGGCTGAGTGGAAACGACATATCCTGACGACGGTGTCACTGTACTACTTTAGTAACTGCATCATGACAAGCAGTCTTCCCTACTACGAGAACGTGAGACACGAGAACTTTGCCGCCTTTGCAATGAGGCCGGAAAACAAGATCAAGTGTCCGTTTGGATACACGAGCTTCTTCTGGGATACGGAGCCCAGCTCGAGGCGGGCGGTCGAGAGGACAGGAAACCTAGTGTTCTACTCGGAGAGGAATGACGGAGGGCATTTTGCAGCGACAGAGTGTCCAGATGGCATTGTGGATGATGTGAGAGAGGTGGTTGATATTGCCTTGAGCAAGAGTGGTTCGCGAGCATGAAATCAATACGTTAGGCGAGATCAGGGAACAGTACATACTTCTAGAATCAGGCATGCGTGATTCAAGATAGCAGGACTTGCGCCCTGGCTTTAAAGCACGATGCAGCTCCAGTCCCAAGCTACATCATGAGAAATGTTTATACTGCTAAACAATCTATGTGAAAGCAGACACGAAGGTGAAGCTGGGGATCAGGTTGACTTAGTTAGACGATGTGCCATGGTAAATCGGCCAACGATACTGGACATGATTATATTGGTCGGATTGCTGTACTTTTGCTGATGCTGTCTCAACCTTGTACAATGGATATCGACGCAGAGCTTGTACTAAGTGACCGAGAGTTCGAGGAGAAGTACATCCTGCTTCCACCCCTCAAGTGTCCGAGTCATCTGGTAACGGCACTCCCACTAGACCCTTTCAACGTGTCGTTGTTGTACACCCTTCTCGGAGAACGTCGAGAGCAGGCGACCAGCCCCGTACTCGTCTGGTGCCGTGACCGATTGCCTGCGATTATCCTCACGCTTTTCAAGCCTGTCACGCACTTCTTGCGAGCGCGCAAAGAGGATGTCGATTTCTTCAAGTGTCTTGCCCGTGGCTGAGAGGTGCAAGTCAGTGGACAAACTTGGCAAGTCCAAGAAACGAAAGGAAAGAAAAAAGGGCAGGAAGAGTCACGTCTGTGCTTAGTCGGCCAAAAAGGCGTAGACTAGTGAAGTCTGCTTTGATCATCGAGCTAATGCTGACAGAGGACGAGTTGAGTGATGCAAGACTTACTTTCTGGGCATAGGTAGTAGACGTAAGCGGCAGCAAGGAAGCAGCAGAGTAAGGGCCAGATGAAGATCTTGGGTCCCACAGCTTCGATACCAGTCCCGCCACCAAATACCATGATAAAGGTGGAGAACCACTCTCCGGCGGCTCCAAGAGAGCCAGCGACATGGCGATACTTGAGAGGTGCAATCTCGGGTCCGTAGATCCAGCAGGTTCCGAGCCAGCCAAAGGCAAAGACGACTTCGTACAGAATGATGATGACCACGGCTGCCAGATTGGTGCCATTGTTTGCCAAGTGAGGAGGCAGGGTTGTGATGATGATGTACACAAGCATACAAACTCCGCAACCGAGAGCAGACCTATGCGTACGGGTCCGGAGATTAGCGCAGTGATCGAGAAGGGGAATGGTTTGGTATATCGAAATCGACATGTAAGTGTGTGACGTACCAGATCATCATAGCACGACGCCCAACTCTCTCAATATACCAGATAGGTGGGTATGATGCGAGGGCGAAAACCGTGTTGATTACTCCAGCAAGAATTCCGGAAAGACGTGCCGAGTAGTGCAGATTCGAAAAGATTGTAGTACTGAAATACACAAGCATGTTGATTCCGAGGAACTGTTGTGCCTGTAACACGATAATCAGCAAATGATGAGGCTGTGGGCGACTCCCATACTAACCCAATTGATGAGAAATGAGGTTCGCAGTCGTCTCCCGAATTGAAGCTCCGTGTTGTCCCAGAACAGACACTTCCAGTCGAACTTCTCTTCGTCGGCTTCCTCTTTCAGCGAGTTGAGGATTTCCGTCTTGACGAGCTGTACTCGCGGATGGTCCGCGGGCAATTCGTGTAGGCGTGCAAGTGTGTTATCACCCTTCTCAACTTGACCTCGTGCATAATACCAGCGAGGCGTGTCAGGCAACATCAAAAGGAGCACGGCAGAGAATATTGCGAAACAGCTCTGCATTGCCAAAGGAATGCGCCATAGCCAAGGGTGCCTATCAAGACCTTGCACAAAGCCCAGGTCAACCCAGTAAGCCAACGCGACACCTGTGATCAAGAGCGCAAGTTGATATGAAACCTCGGGTCCACGTTCTGAGGCATCAAGAGACATCTCGGCCTGTATGAAACACTAGCGTCAGCAACTGATTCGAGAGTAAGCTGGGGAAGGCTGGAAAAGGGCAAGAGTGGACATCAGAGTTATCACACTCTTACTGTTTGCGAATCCATGTTGCTGCAATTTCCTTGTTTTGATTGATGCAGAATAACTCACCATATACGTCGGGACAGCAGCGGCAATACAGCCTATGCCTGAGCCAGTCACCACACGTCCGACGAATATCTGAGCCAGCGAGAAGGTCGAAGCTTGAAGAAGAGCGCCAATGCAGATCAGTAGGCACCCAAGCAGGATGGTGCCTTTCCGACCGATTTTCATGCCAAAAGAGCTTACGCATAGGGCCATGATTCCAGCAGCAAGGTTGTAAATTGCAGCGATGATTGGAATGGTCTCCGACCCCGTCGGGTTGCCGATTGCGTTCAAAAATTGAGGTGTGGCTTGGATGCCACCAAGGACACCAGCGTCCCACCCATACAGCATGAATGCACTTCCACAGGCCATACTCATCAAGCGATAGAGTGTCTTGCCCTGCACATTGTCAAGACCTCCAGAAGCACCCATGATCGGTAATAGAGTTTAGATACTGGTGCACAAGTGAGTTCGTGGGCCAGAATATAGAGAGTGTCTCGTCTCGGAAGGCAGGTCCTGTGCCTTAACAGGATTTCAAAGTGTTTGACGTGTAGAACCCGGCATCTCAATCTTACAAAGTACTGGAATACTTTACGGCAGTCGGAGCGTGCCATACTTCCACGAAGGGATAGTATTGGTAATATTCTGTATCCTTGCTTGTTTATGTCGCTGAATGATGCCCCTTTTCTCCTCTTCTCCTCTTCTCCTCTTGTCCCCATACGGTACTCTTCAGCGCCATTCCCCTTCTTTCCCCCACAATGATGGCTCCAATGCTCTGCTGTGCTACCGCGATGGCCCTCATACGCAAGTATAAGCTGCTCCATGAAATCTGTTCCTCCATAACAGTTCTATCAGATCGATTGAACTTGTTCCTGCAAAAGCAATCTTACCTACTTGATTTAAGCCACCCTGCCTGTCTCACTTGTCTCTTCACAACAGTTTCACAGACATAATGCCCCCGTCAGCTACGGATTACGAAGAGGCTGTCGGCCTGCAGCCTGTCAAGATAATGCAGCTTTACAACAAGAATGGTAACAAGAATCTTTTCGACGAGCTACAGCCCAAGGAGCACGAGAGGCATGATTTGGTGCTTCGGGTATTCCGATGTCTGATCGCGGATCTATGCCAGCAGTTCAATGGCGGTCATCCCGGGTATGTTTCGAGCTCGCTCAGAGTGTGTCATGTTATACACGATTGCTGATGGTGATGTTGACGGTGTAGTGGTGCAATGAGCATGGCTGCAATTGGTATATCATTGTGGAAATACGCCATGAAGTATTCACCCAGCACTCCAACTTACTTCAACAGGGATCGTTTCGTGCTGTCCAATGGTATGAAAAAGCCTTGCAAGCACTGTTGCTCTATCGTGGACAAAATTGATAAAAATTCAGGACATACATGTCTTTTCCAATATACATTCATGCATCTCGTTGGCTACCAAAACTTCACATTCGAGCAATTGAAGTCGTACCATTCCGCTCGAACAGACTCTATCTGTCCAGGCCATCCCGAGATTGAGATTGACGGCATTGAAGTCACCACGGGGCCACTAGGTCAGGGTGTCGGCAACGCTGTCGGACTGGCAATGGCGTCCAAACAGCTCAGCGCGACATACAACAAGCCAGGCTTTCCACTTGTCGACAACATGACGTGGTGCATGATCGGCGATGCTTGCTTGCAGGAAGGCGTTGCTCTGGAGTCTATTCAAGCTGCCGGTCACTGGAAGCTCAACAACCTGGCAATTATCTACGACAACAATCAGATCACTTGTGACGGATCCGTCGACGTGGTGTGCACAGAGGACATCAATGCAAAGATGCGTGCTTGCGACTGGAACGTCATCGATGTTTACCAAGGCGAGTCCAACATTCAAGGCATCACAGAGGCGCTATTCCAAGCACGCGTCAGCGACAGGCCGACATTCATCAACATTCGAACCATCATTGGCATTGGCAGCGCTGTAGCAGGTAAAGCGAAGGCACACGGCGCTGCCTTTGGTGCAGAGGACGTTGGCAACATCAAGCGAGCTTTTGGGATGAACCCCGACGAGCACTACGGTGTTCCAGACACTGTGTATGAGTTCTTCCGCGAGGCCAAGTCTCGCGGCAAGCAATACGAAGCAGGGTGGTCGCAGCTGGTTGAGTCGTACAAGACAAAGTATTCCGAGGAAGGTGCAGAGTTTGAGCTGCGAATGCGCGGGAAAATGCCACTGGACTGGTCTCAGCACATTTTGAAAAAGGAAGATATACCATCGAAGCCCACTTCCACGCGTAAAGCCGCTGGCCTTGTCTGCAATCCCCTGATGGAAAAAATGGTGAATTTCATCGTCGGTACCGCTGATCTGTCGCCATCAGTGAATATGAGCTATCCGAACCAAGTGGATTTCCAGAATGTTCGTATTTCTCATCCAGCATCGCGTTCTTCCTTTCAGGTGATGATCTAACATCTCATCCAGCCTGAATTGCGCACCACCGTCGGGCTCGACGGCAGCTACACCGGCCGCTACATTCACTACGGCATCCGCGAGCACGCCATGGCATCCATCTCAAACGGCCTTGCCGCCTTCAATCCGGGCACCATCCTCCCCATAACGTCGACCTTTCTGATGTTCTACATATACGCCGCACCAGGGATCCGTATGGGCGCGCTCCAGCATCTGCAGCAAATCCACATCGCGACGCATGATTCCATCGGCACGGGCGAAGACGGGCCGACTCATCAGCCCGTGGAACTCGCGGCGTTGTATCGCTCGATGCCGAATCTGCTGTACATGCGACCGTGCGACACGGAGGAAGTGGCGGGCGCATTCATTGTCGCACTGAACGCCACGCGCACTCCCAGCATGCTGTCGCTGTCACGGCAGGATCTGCCACAGTTCCCCTCGCATTCGAGGCGGGATGGCGTCGCCAGGGGCGCATACGTGTTCATTGAATGCGAGGATGCGGATGTCACGCTCATTGGCGTCGGAAGCGAGATGGGCTTCACAGTGCGGACGGTGGATGAGCTCAAACAGACACATGGTATCAAGGCGCGGGTGGTCAGTTTTCCGTGCCAGCGGTTGTTCGATCAGCAGAGTAAAGCATACCGACAGAGCGTGCTTGGGCATCGGACCAAAGCGCCGGTGGTTGTGATTGAGGCGTATGTCGCGTACGGCTGGGAGCGGTATGCAGATGCGAGCATCAGTATGAGCGGATTTGGAAAGAGTTTGCCGGGGTCGGATGCATATAAGTGGTTTGGCTTTGAGCCGAAGGCCATGGCGGAGAAGATTGGCGGGTTTGTGGAGGAGGTCAGAAAGGACGGTATTGAGTCATTGCGAGGAGACTTCAGAGATCTCAATGGGACGCTGGGATATGGCGAGCACTAGACGTGCGTGCGGGGCGTTCCTAATTCTTCGCATCATCCTTCGCATGAGGACTGTAGTGCTCCGATCTAATATACCTCACTACAGCCTCAGTACATGTCTTGCGCACGTATCCGGTATAATATGCCGTGGTGTTAATCACCTAATATAGACATAATAGTCGTAATCAAATTTTCGGAACTGCCTGCCGCTATCGAAGTCACCGAAAGACTACTTGTAACAACCGCTATGCTCTATACTTTAGTTATGCTTATCGAGCCTACTAATGCACTACTCGCGCTACTTAAGGATGATAATCGCGATGTAGCCCAGTCGAGTCTCCCTGTTGTCTTCTTGGAGGTGTATTGGTGCGCCTCTCGAGAAAGGCATCCGAATATGCAGACATTTAAAAGGCATCGTGATGATAGCGTGAGCACCATCACCCGGGAGCTGAAATTACAGATGCAACGAATCTATCTCCTCACGGTGCTGAGCATGGCCTCAAGCTTGGCGGGAACATGAGTGATGGTTTCATGTTATCATTACTGCATATCGTGATTTGACCCAAAAAGAAACACTTCTGACTGCCCCGACCGTATGCTGCTTAATCATTGTGCTGAATATCGACGCAAGATATACGCACATCTCTCCTTTTCATGAGACTTTCATCTCCCGCTCCCTCATCTCACCTTCTGCGTACTCTTTCAACATTATCTCCTCAATCAGTCATGCCCTCGCGCAAGCGGACAATCATCGAGCGCGTCAAGCCAGCGGCGTCGCACATCCCGCGGAATATGGAGTCTTCTTTGTCGAACAAAGCAAGTGGTGTGTCGAGCTCCGCAATCACTCCGGCATCCTATCTACATTTAGCTCGTGTTCTGAATCTGCACAACAGCACGTCAAGGTACTCACCATAACCAGGATCCTGTCATAGAATGCGATCGTAGCGAGACCTGAAGAGTCTCTCGTTAGTTGCCACATTCCAACCATGATCAGAGGAGCTAAACATACGGTGCGCGATACACAACAACGTCGTCTCCGTCATATGGTTCCTGATTGTCTTCTGAATGCTGGCATCCGTTTCTGGATCTACACTCGACGTCGCCTCATCCAGAATGGTCACCCTTGATCGCTTCGCAACAGCACGAGCAAGCGCGAGTAGCTGTCGTTCACCAGCAGAGAAATTGCCACCTTCGTCCGCAATGTGCGCGTCCAGCTGGAACTTCTTGCAGCGCTCGATCAGCGTCGTGGGTGCGTCGGGGCCGGGGAGCAGGTCGCACTTGGCGAGAGCGTCATTGAGCTCGGCGTCGGTGTAGAGGGCCGTGGGATCGAGGTTTTCGCGAACGGTGCCGCTGAAGAGGAGGGCCTCTTGTGGGATGATGGACAGGTGGGTTCTTAAAGTGTCCAAGCCGACCTTGCTGAGGTCGACTCCATCGATCTCGATCTTGCCGTCGGCAAGCTCGACTATGCGCAGAAGCACTTGTGCTAGTGATGACTTGCCGGCTCCTGTACGACCGACGATGCCGATCTTTTCTCCAGCACGAGCTTCGAATGTGAGGCCTTTGAGCACAAGTGGTAATTGTTCTCTGTAGCGCATCTGCACGTTGTCAAACTTTACCACACCGTGCTGCGGCCAGGTGTTTGGAGGATCAGAGGGAAGGGAAGGGGGAGCTTCGGGTGTCAAGTTCCCTGTGTAAGTGACTCGCTCGACGTTATTCATCTGTAGGGCGTTAGTGCGCAGATGAAGTGTGGATGATGCGGACACATACCTCTTGCTCGACTTGAGCGTAAAAATTGACAATCTGACTGAAGGCCTGGGTAGCGGTAAGACCATATGTCAAAGTTACTGTGCTTGTCAGCGGAAATTCCCAGAGAAGAGGGCACAGGTGGAAGTAAGTGGCATTACCTCCTAGTTTTGCCGGGCTGACTGAAGCTGCAAAGCCAACTCCGAACAAACAAATGCCCAGGATAAGGCAGTTCCCCAGAAAGTCCAGTCTGATACCCAACCACCGCTGAATGTAGATAGTCATTGCATACGCACGGCACTCGACATCTGTAGCTGCCTGGAGCTTGTTCCTGAAGTGCTGCTGTTGACGATACGCTCGGATGCTGGGAAGCCCAATCAGCTGTTCCCCGAAGGAAGAATAGATGTAACTGCGCTGATTGGAGTCAATGCGCTTGATCTCTCGGGACGACTGCCTGTAGAAACCTGCCAGGAGGATGTAGATGAAAATGATAGGTATGAAGATTATGCCAAGTAGAGCATATGCGTAAAGGACTAGACCGAGGGTACCGACGACGGAGAGCAACTGTGAAAAAAGCTGATAGACCTGCATGGTCAGGCGATCGTCAATCATCTCGATATCTAGAGGCAATCGTGATCAGTAGATGAACTCGACCCTAAAAGAAGTGTATAACAATCTGGTTCACGTGATCCTGTCGAGGCGAGAATGGCATACCTTTGGACAAACGACTGATGATCCGACCGATAGGCGTTGAGTCATGGTAAAGCACCGGACTCCGCATCACACCTGTGAGAGCTCTCTTGAACAGTGTCAAACTTGCCCGCAGCCCCGAAAGGTACAAATTGTACGATCCAATGAATGTGAACAGCGCCAGTGCAAAGCCGAAGGCGGCATAGATGCCCATGTAATCTCCTTGGTGGAAGCCACGAATCTCATTTCCAGACCAGAATCCCAGGAACAGCGTGTTGCCAACGTTGGCACATTGTGCGAGACAGAGGAAGAAGAGGGTAAAGGCAGGATATCCGTAACTTCCCATAGCCTGACTTGAATTAGCAATTTGTGATGTAGTCATTAATTCAATTCTTTCGCAAACCTTGAAAAAGTTCCCATAGACGGACCAGGACACACTTCCAGTATTGCGCTCTTCGTCCATCATCAGCTTGTATCCACTCCCCTTCTTCTTGCTTGCGATTTTGTTGAGCTCCTTCTCTGCGGGCTCCTCCTCCTCTTCCTTCTCTTCTTCTTTCTCTTGGCCATACTCCTCGAGCAATGTTCGGAATATGCCTTCTGCCTCCTTCAGGTCTGCATATCTGCCTTGCTGCGCGATCTTGCCGTTGTCCACGACGACGATCATATCTGCTAGTGGTGTAGCTTCAAGGTGATGCGTTACCAGTATACGAGTCTTCTTGCCAAGAGCAGCGGGGTTTGTGACACAGTTTTCGAGCAAGTGTGCGGACACATGCGCATCGACTGCAGCGAGCACATCATCCATGATGACAATGTCAGCGTCAAAGTAGACCGCACGGGCCAGGCCAACTCTTGCCTTCTGCCCGCCAGAAAGATTGATGCCTCGTTCTAGAGAAGATTAGCAATGCAGTAGTATCGCTGGCACTGTTACTCACCTCCGATTTCAGTATCTATGCCATCCGCAAGTTGCTGTAAGTCTTGGTTCAATGAGCATGCGAATAGTGTGTCTGCAAGTCTTTGGTAGTCCATCTTGCCAGACCCAAAGCAAATGTTCTGCTGTAGGGTGGCATTCATGACCCAGGGCTGTTGTGACACGTAGCTTAAACTTCCACCAAACTGAATGTCTCCTGCTGTCTGCCTCATCTCGCCAATCAAAGCCTGGAGCAAACTTGACTTGCCACTGCCGATACGGCCGACAACCACGGTCAAGGAGCCTCTGGGGATAGCAAGGTCAACGCCAGTGAGAGTGAACGGTTTTTCCTTCTTGTCGTCTTCTTTCCCAAGCTCTTCCACGACCGGTAGGAGACCCTTCTTCCTGCGCTCGCGAGCCTCCTTGATCTTCTTCTCACGCGCGACTTTCTCCGCCTTCTCGGCTTTGCGATCACGACCTCTCTTTTGCTTAGCGGCATCGAACTTCGGCACACCAGCAGTCTCGAAAGTGAAGTCGCCATTAATTCGCACAGCCCATTCGGCTTTCTCGTCAATCATGAGCTCATGGGGTAGCTCCTCTGCCAGTAAGCATTGGGAAATGCGAATGATAGCAATGTGGAAATCTGACACGGCAGTGAACGCCAATGGTAAGATGCGCATGGGTGCTTGGATGAGGGCGAAGACCTGCAAGGCTGAGAAAATGGTTGCAGCGTTGAGCGTGTGGCCAGACAAACCATACGTTACGAATGTGAGGACAGCTGCCATCGTGGGCAAAAAGGTCATCGTCGATATCATCATAGCTCTGTGCCTGACGTTAGACTTAAGTCGCTCGATCTCTTGATTGCGGTATGTCATAACACGCTTGATAAAATAAGATTCGTATGCGTAGAGCTTGATCTGGCGAATGGAATTGAGAATCTCGCTGAGAAGTCGCACGCGGAGATCCACTGTCGCCATCTGCTTGCGTCTCGAGGCGATCAGGCCTCTGAACAGGAATCCCATCAAAGGTGTTGAAGATAGCAGTACGAAAATGCCAACCAATGCGCTGTAGCCAAGGTAGTATATCAGAAGGGCCATACCAACGAGGATGGAAATTGGCTCCACAAAGATTTCTATCAACATTGGGGAGACAAAGTCGGCAAACGATGTATCACCGCTCACTGATGTTGTCATTCGACCGTTGGTGAACTCCAGTCTAGCCTTGGGAGACAGGCGCAACGATTTCCTGGATATTTGGTCGATTAGGCATGCCCTCATCTGCCACCCGCAGCCCATTGAGTGCGCCATGTAATGGTTGTTGCACAAACTAGCAATTTCTTGCATGGCTGCCAAAGCGATAGCCAAACCTATCCCTTTCCCAATACTCTCCGGCGGTGGGCTAAGAGCCCTCTGCGCAGGATTGAGCTGCGAGTATGCATGTTTGGTAGTAATCCAGAGAATCAACTGCTTTGTCACCAGCGATGAAAGTGTGGTGATGAGTGACGCGACGATTTTACAGGCCATGGCGAGCAACATTCGGACTCTCATGGTTTGAAGAAGAGCAATGGTGAGACTCTGATCGTAGAGCTTGGCTTTCCCGGTCTCATCCTCCTCCAGCACGTATCGACCTGCAGCTATCTTGACAGCTTTGCTGTATCCAGTGAAAGGCAATTTTCGGGATAGCCATCCGAAGTCTTCCAGTGCTTTGCCTTGCACTTTCGTCTTTGGGGAGATCTTGGGCTCCGCAGGAGGGATTGGCTGCGAATTGTGTGATGCTAGAGACAACGATCTTTCGACTGTGGGCATGTCGACAGCGAGGTTGACCTGTCCTAGTTCTGGTGCCATATCTTGCAACGCCTCCTGCTCAGCCTCCTCTTTCTCCATGACCTCGACATTCTTTTTAGCCGAAGCGTACTCTACCCCGATGGGCGAGATATCTGGAACTCTTTGCTTCTCGTCGGAGATGCCGGTATGTCCTGATTGAGGGGTTCCGCTGCCACTTGTGCCCTTGAGCTTCTCGTCCTCGAGGCTATCTTTGCTGTCCCGTGATGAAGTGGCTGTCTTCTTTCCCGTGAACTTCCCAGGTCTCCGACTTGGTGGACATCTTGCGAAGAAGTTTGCTTCCAGCCGATCGGATATGCTGCTCGTCAACCGGGCATCGTCCATGCGCCATATGTCATTCGCTTCGAGAGGGCGGCCAAATCCAGTCTGTGAGGAGGATTTGTTAGCAAGACAGGCATCACCAGGAGAAGACGCAAGACGTACCAGCAGCAAAGGCGTGATCCAGCCGAACGTGAGAGCACTCCACCATCCTGCTGTCGCCTGAGGTATCGTCTCAAACTCACGATCAGTCGGAGGTTGTGGTTTGGGGTGGAGGAAGGGTATGCCCATTTCGGCAAGTGGCGACGATCGACGGAAATACTTGGCGAACGTAGGCTACTTCAAAGTTTCAAGCATGCGCAACAAAGCGGTGACACAGTGGAAAGGCTTGTCGATGCTTGACAGATTGAGAGAGACTAAGTAACGTTTCGATGCTGCCATCGCGCTCTACTTAGCGATCCCAGTGGTCTTGGCGTCGTCGTCGGCATGTTGACTGCGGAGTAGGAGGCGCGTCCGCAACTGCCTGTTTCGAAGATGTAAAACGTCACCGCGCGATAAGACAAATAGATCCGGGCCCGAGGTGGCATTTCGTGTTCACAAAAATCGTCAAAATGCTGAACAATGCCAAGCAGCAACTGTCATTGTGGCATGTTGTATATTTTTGTGTGCTCAGGTTAGGGATGATGGAGAGGTGAGATGATCAGCCTGAAGAAGCAGAGAAACATGCACACACACACACAATGTGCAAATAGGGTAGCATCCCGGAACAGCCTGGGCGCCACTGGTGGGCAGACGACCTTTTTGAACAGTCGCAGCGTAAGATCGCTCCTCAGCAGTATGCAAATACGGAAACGAAAAGTACGGATGCTTGAAACGCTATGAAATGTTCCCCTCGATCTTGACGTCGAATTTGATGCTTGAGTTCTTTGGACTGATGCAGCTGACTGTGTTGGTTGAGTTTGTTGACTTGACTGAGAAGGTGGTGCTTGAGCAGGTTGAGAAACCCATGGATATTGAGTATATTGAGAAGACCGCGGGTAAGGAGCATTTGTGGTATGATAAGAAGGGCGCGAGAGCTCCGGTCTGTGAACATAAGGTGTCCTTGTTCGTTCTTGCGGAGTTGGTGTATCGGTCGTCCAGTTATCAGATACAGGTGCTGAATTCTGAGAAGCACGATTCGAAGAAGCTTCAAGGACATCTAGTAGACTTTGAAGGTCAGCATGTGCATTACATTCTCATGCGTACAATCGGCAAGATGTGCTCTAGGTTATGATATGTTATCCCTGTCCCAGAGTGACATCTCCTGAGGGGGAAGTGGCAATGCCCTGCGTAAGGTGAAGTGAATCGTACTTAACGCGCTTCGGAGCTGGCTCGTCAAGAAGAACAACATCCTGCTTCCGCTTGCTTGAGGAGGAGAACCAGGAGAGAACGGCTTGCATAATGGCAGAAGAGAAACCACAGCGCCTTGGAATCGAAGACCGCCACTCGTCCAGCCTGAATACAATGGTGAGGTGAAGTCAAAGGGAGGGAAGATGGAAGTGGAGAGGATGTAAAG
>Ga0058702_10000265_pt1 | contig 24968 bp, 24 predicted proteins | sample AgamicOrSfe_FD_83781 | JGI IMG/M metagenome (GOLD analysis project Ga0058702, IMG submission 83781) | Agave microbial communities from Guanajuato, Mexico - Or.Sf.e | ecosystem: Host-associated > Plants > Phyllosphere > Phylloplane/Leaf | place: Guanajuato, Mexico | collected 2012-05-30 | reverse complement strand
CAATAATATATCACAATGTACGCCCGAAAGATCGGGAAGCAAGTCACTCACATCTTAGACGCCATATTTCGTTAAGTGCACTTTCGACGACTGCCCAAGAGAAACCTCCCAAGACTGTTAGACGAACTTGGAGAGTGCATGTGATTTTGTAATCTTGATGGGTGGCAAAGCGTGCATGGTTTACATCAAAGGTTGATCGTGCTTCGTCTCAAGCGATGAAGGGGTAGCAGTCGCAATATTCTAAGGAACAACTATGAAGCTCAACAGAACAACAACTTGAATGTCAAACGAATGTAAGATTGAACGAACACGAATGCTAAAACGAGAATAACTTCGTCTTATCTAGGTACAGTGAAGCTGCTTAGGCCAAGCCAAACCAATCGGCTTCCCACGAACCCCAGAGAACTCTATGTGCAAGTGAGAATCGAAAGACTTTGTGCGCCTGTGTGCTACGCCGTGAGGTCATTCTTCGTGAAAAAAGCAGTCATGTATCATCAAATCTGTTCCCAAACTCATCCATCGTGTATGCGTAGTGTTTCTCATCAGAGCATTGCTGCTGTGTTTGTTTATGTTTTGTTTTCAATGAGTGGACGAGCTTCTCGTGCAGCACGCGAACGACGTAGATAAGCCAGCTGAACCAGCCAGGCAGGCAAATCGATGATAAGCAGCATGCAAGCGACGAAAGCTCATTGTCGGGTCCAACGAAAGAGCTCGAATGAGAAGCCAAACGACATTCAAGAAGTGTAGGTGGCGTAGGTTGAGCCGTAGTCAGAAAGACCGGTCCCTGCAGCGTTGACGAGAACACCCTCAGAGGCCATGAAGTAAGCGTAACGCTCGACGTAGCTGGTAGAGTCCATCCAGGCCATGACCGTCTCGAGGAAAGCAGAGATCTCGTCGTCGGTGCCGCTGGTCAAGCCGAACTCGGTAATCCAGATTGGGAGATTTGTCTGAGCGTAGGCGGCCTCGACGTGGGAGATAAAGTCGGAAGACTCAGTGCCGTACCAGTGGAGGACAACATAGTCGATCGTGCAAGTCGAGCAAGCAGTCATGAAGTCACCAAGGTATGTAAGACCCATAGGGCTGCCACCGTTAGTGACAGCAGGAGCTCCAAGCTTAGCCTTGCCCGCGAAAGGCTCCATGTAGGTCAAGTATCCGGCAGCAGCGTCAGCTGGTGATAGGTTGGCCTGTGAAGACTCATCAGGCTCATTGAAAGACATGAGGTGGGTTGAGCCGGCGTTGATAGCAGCCTGAGCGTTCGAGGACCAAGAAGGGGTGAAGTCAGAGCCAGTACCCCAGAGGAGAGGGACGTACTCGAGGTCACTGGTGAGACCACTGGAAGAAGAACCCCAGTTGTACGCCCAGCCGACCTCGGGAGAGCTGGTGAAAAGAGCAGCGAGAGAAGCAGTGTTGTAGGCGACCCCACGCTTGGCGACCGTGGCGGAAGGAGCCTGAGTGGTGGCAGGAGCCGGGGTGCTGCTGATGGTGGGCGCAACGTATGTGCTGGTGGGAGTGGCAGTCGTGGTAGGCGCGACGTAGGTGCTGCTAGGAGTGGCTGAAGTCGAAGGCGCTACGTAAGTGCTGGTGGTAGGAGCAACAACCGGGGTTGAGGTAGCAAGCGCAGAGGTCGAGGTAGAAGCAGCAAGGGTGCTGGTAGCAGTGGTCGACTGCGACCTACCGCCCCAAGACCAGCTGAGGTGACCCCAGTTAGCGACTTGAGGGTTGGCAGCAGGTGCAGCAAGAGCAGCGCCGGCGAAGAGAGCGATCTGAGCGATACGGGCCATTGCGAATGTGTTTCTTGGTGAGATCTTGAAGGTGAAAAGGTGAGAGTGTGTCGTAGGACTTTTGATCGAGTAGATTCTTTTGAAAGTTGGACTGTGCAGCTGCTGGAGCGCGAGTGTCAAGAAGCAACCAGTGCTTTTAGTGAGTGTGAGTTGTGAGTGAACGAAAGTGTGCTTGTCACTAGGACAGCGAAGAGGCAATGAAGCTTGAAAGAGGGTGGACTAAGGATGAGTCTGAGGATGGGAAGGGAAAGGGAAAAAGAAGGTTTGCGACAGGGGGGATGGGAAGTCTTATAGTGGACAAAGGAGCGGAGGGGTAGTGGGCGCCACAGAGAGACCGGTGGGATGGCGTTTCATCCCGACAACAATCGAGATGCATGGAGCCAAGGAGGCCTGGAGATTGTTTCAACTGTCGCAGGAAAGTGGGACACCAGTCTCTGAGCAATATGGATCTCGGTAGACGGCAAGCCAGATGGACGGATAGAGGAGGAGACCTCGCACGGCCTAGCAATCTCAGAAGAGGCAGTGTGGGTAGACCAGACAGCGAATGAACGGTCAGTGCAGCAAAAAGGAGGTGTGTGGGAAGGTGCCATTTTGTTTCAGCATATTGTCGCGTCTCCACTTCCTCCTTCCTCCGTTCAAACGTTTGTGCGTTGTGCAATAATCCTGGAACCTGGGAACTTTCAAATTCAAGCGCCTTGTCCCGTCGAGATCAAACGGGACTCTTCTCGAACACAGCGTTTCCAGTCGTTTTCAGTATCGTGCCTGACTATCGCTGCGCTACATGCTACAAGCTTACAACGTGCTTGGTCTTCCCATTTGGCGTGACATGATCGTCTGTCTGGCACTGACATCGTGCTGCAGTAGTAGTGTGGTATAAATGTGCTCTGGTGCTTGGAGGCGATTTCGCCATTAACCTACCGCATGACTACGGGCCAGGCTAAGAGGCCACCTAGCCTTCCTTTCCTCTGCGCGACGTCGAGTGCATGGAAACAGACGAGAGACTAATCGAGAGTGGTCAATTGTCGGCAGTCGGCCTTTGTGGGCGCACTTTCCCCTCTTGCCGCCTTCATGCTTCCTTCATTTTGTTGTTGCATGGTTGGCGACATCCCCCGTCCCGTTCCCTTCCTCCATCATTCATCGTTGATGCGTATTATGTTCCGCGCTGGTCTTGATATTGTTCTGTATTGCAAAAGACATCCACAAACACCCTCTCCTATCTCCTGAATCCAACATGAAGTCAACAGAAAATGTCTCCGCTTCGCTCGGGCTCAAAAATCGCCTTTGACCCATGACCCTTGACCCTAGAGCGCGTGCGTGCGACACACCCACTAATCTAGACTCCTGAATCGTGCCTCGGGACAAAGCTCGAGGTGAGCACAGGCTTGCACAAGAAGACACAAGAAGACGCAATCGACGTTGTTTTCGCTATACACCGGCGCTAGCAGGCTTAGCACTGGGCACGTTTGTCTAGTGCGAAATTATGACTGACGAATCACTTGCGTGGACTTTGTAGTTTGTATACAGCAGACAACACAGAGCAAGTCGACACGAGTCACCAATCTCTCTTTCTCCGAGGCCAAGCGCCTGTCCGTCGTCTGTAGTGAGGGGATTCAGAAGTTCATCTCTTTAGTCTTTGCTTTGCATGCTTGCTTGCTGTGGAAATGTGGATGTAAGATGATGCCAACGTGGCGGGTGTTGCCAAGTCACCAGGGTCGCTCATCTTCGTTCTTGTTGTCGTTGTCACTACTGCTACTGATTTGATACCTGTCGCCGCGAGTATAATAATGATACAATAAATCTGATTACGCCCGATCACTCCTCTTCTGCCCAGCCCTGTCCACGCGTACGATCAATATCATCGCACTCTCACTATCTTGCGCCATGGTCTGGACCGAAGTGGCGCTACATCAGCCTCCAAGATATTAGTTAACAATGCCAAGATGTCCTCCTTGACGCGGACTGTTCGAGCGCTCGTCCGGTGCTCGATATCGAGGCGAAATGGTGAAATCGCTCGCATGAGAGTCATGCTGTGCTGGTATCACCGAGACCTTTTTCTCTGCGCCTCCTGTATCCTTTCCTTCCACTCTTTTCTCTCTCCTTACACCTTCCCGGCCGAACGACCACACTTCTTGTTCGTACTTCATAGCCTGTTGTGCTCACCGGGGCCATCCAGATCGCGATCGCGATTGCCCAGGTTCTCAAGCGTACTGGCCTGCGAATACCTAGTATCCTCTCCCTCCTCGGCTCCAGACGAAGTTGTTTCTTGCCTCCGTGCGTCAGGCGACACGCTTCCCATCTTCTCCAATGACAACGAAGGTGCAATATCGCGCACCACCTTCTCGACCGCGACCTGCGCAGCCTGCTCCGTGGCTTCCTGCATAACCATCTGCTGAGCCGCGACTCCTGCATTCGGCCTGCGCACGTCCGCAGCAGTCTCGGCGTCCTCTGGAGGCTTGAAGAGAGCATCCTCCTCGTCGTTGAAGTCCTGCCCTGGGTTTACTGTCTCGTAGTCGCAGAGCTTCATGAATTTGTAGAAGGCGACTGCTAGGAGCGAGCCCATTGCCGGACCTAGCCAGTAGATCCAGTGATAGGTAGTGAAAGATCCTGTCACAACAGCAGGTCCGAAGCTACGGGCGGGATTGAGCGAGCCGCCAGTCCAGTAGACACCTATTGGATATTAGACAGGTAAAGAGTGCGAGAGTGTTAAAATGCTTACCACATAGCTCCGCGATGAAGAGAGCAAGGCCAATTCCGATTGGCGCCAGGAAAGTTGCCTTGTGCTTTTCGGCGGCAAGGAAGAGAATGGCAAGGACGAGCTCCGCGGTCAGGAACATCTCGAGGAAAAGACCCCGTGCGGTTGTTGTATTGCCACCAAGCGCAGTATCCACGTTTAGAGCGCCGGGCAGTATAGCAGAGGCCACAGCAGCAGCACTGATACCACCAAGGATATGTGCGACGAAGCACAGCATTGCGCGGACGCCTTTCACGGCGCCAACGAGGTACAATGCTAGACTGACAACAGGATTGAACCTGGAGCGAGCAATATCAGTATGTGGTTGTAAAGTATTGACGATCAACTCACAAGCCTCCGCTGATACGGAAAAAGATCCAGACATTGATGGCAAGTGAAACTCCAAACGCCAAGCCGATATATAGAAGTGTGGTGACATTTGGTGCTTGAGCGAGTCCATGCGTACTATCTGGGCTTGTGCCCGTATTTCCTGCAGCTTCGTTCGCCACCTGTGTGCCCACGAAACTAAAGAGAGATCATTGAGTATATAAGCGACTAGGAGTCTTTTGAGAGGCTTACGCGAAGAACAGAAACATGAATGTTCCCACGAACTAGAGCGTTTTAGCAGTTGTGCTGTTGTCTCTAAGGGCACAAGGGTATAGCTACTTCAGCGACAAATGCAACCATCTCATTGCGTACGGCATTTGGAAGAATTCCAGACAGCTTAGCTTTAGGCCGATGGTGGCCATGAAGGTGACCTATGGCACGATGGCGGTGCCCGTCCTTGGACTTGCGCTGTGACTGCCCCGAAGGACTTGTTACAGGGTGTGGTAGCTCGTCATTTCGCGCCATGCTGTTATCAACGGGCCAGGACCGACGGATCCAAGCTTAGCTATACTTCGAGTTGCGCAGGGACAACAGCAGAGTCAAGTTGTCCGGGAGCAAAAGAATTGCGCTGCTGCTGCTGATGACGATGATGTTGTTGAAGCTGTATAAAATTTTGTATCGAGCCTGTGGCAATTCGTTAGTTGAAGTATGTTGTCACAAATCGTCCCAAAGAAGCAGGGGCGAGAGGCTGGTTGAAAGTCAGTTACGAACCAAGATCCCACCCAAGCCGTCTTCCCCACATCAATTCTCTCCTTCGACAATGTGATCACATTCAATTAGCTGAATCATCGAAAAGGCAGATTTGTCGATCAGGGTATCGATATCAATCGTGTCGGTGGAGAAATTCAAAGGGGCACGGCAGGTACGTAGAGGGCAGGAAAATGGACGGCAGAGAACGAACACGACAGGAACGCGAGCTTGCATGCCGCGTCTTGCTAGTTCGGTGCTCTATTCCTTGCGACAATAACAACAACATCAGTATTCTCTGCTTTGTGTTCAGAATTTCATTCTCGACACGGAGGGTCGGCGACACAGCCCGAGGGCGAAAGGGCGAGATGGGAGCTTGCTGATCCCCCTCTTGAAGATCAAGTACACGTGACCCAAGATCACCTCATCTTCATGACTTCAGTACAGACGCTCCATCACGTCTCACCTCACCATAAAAATGTCTGACGACCTCAAAGTAGCTGTCCTCGACGACTACGCCGGCGTCTCCAGTCCAATCTTCTCCCACGTCCCCAACATCACCACTACACCATTCCCAGACACTCTCGATCCCACCGACCCAGCCGACTTCACCAAGCTCGTCTCGCAGCTAAAACCATTCTCCGTGATCTCAACATGCCGTGAACGCACCCCCTTTCAAGCACCTCTGCTCAAAGCCCTACCCAACCTCAAGCTCCTCTTGACAACCGGCCTCCGCAACAACGGCATCGATGGCGCCGCAGCACGCAGCCTGGGCATCACCCTCGTAGGAACCACAGGTTTCACAAAAACCAGCATCGACATCCCTGCCCCAGATGTCCCCCCACCCGCAGCCTACGACGCCACCACGCAGCAGACATGGGCGCTCATCCTCGCCCTAGCCGCGCGCCTGCCGCAAAACGACGTCAGCGTCAAGACGGGAGGCTGGCAGGACGGCATGAGCACCACGCTTGGCGGCAAGACGTTTGCAGCGCTCGGGCTGGGCAAGTTAGGCGGTCGAGCTGCGAGGATTGCGGTGCAAGCATTCGGAATGAAGGTGATTGCGTGGAGTAGTAACATGACGCAGGAGAAGGCGGATGAGGCTGCGGAGGCGAATGGCCTGCCCAAAGGCTCATTTAGGGTTGTTAGTAAGCAGGAGCTGTTTGAGCAGGCGGACGTGTTGAGTCTGCATGTGGTGCTGGGCGAGCGAACGAAGGGGATCGTTGGTGCGCAGGATCTGGCAAGGTTGAAGAAGAGTGCGCTCTTCATTAATTGTTCGAGAGGAGGGCTGGTGGAGGAGGAGGCATTGTTTGAAGTCTTGGATAAGGGGAAGATCAGGGGTGCTGCATTGGATGTGTATTGGAAGGAACCTGTGCCCAAGGAGAGTCGATGGCGGTCGACCAAGTGGAGTGAGGACGGTAGAAGTGATGTGGTCTTCTCGCCGCACATGGGTTATGTGAACATTGGCACGATTCATGCCTGGTACGTGGAGCAGGCAGAGAACGTAAAGAGGTGGCAAAATAAGGAGGAATTGCTTAATGTGATGAACTGAGTTGATATAGTTTGGAGAACTGTCTTCACACTCATGTTCGGTTCCTATATCTGTCATTTCCGAAACAGCTCCATCGTTGACGCATGAACTGCCCGAAATATCCTATTCTGACCTTGTGCCCCGCCGTTCCTGGTAACTTCCATGTCGCCCAACGCCTTGTAATGCCCGTGCCGTCCCATATGGTCTATGCCTTGATCATGCTTTGATGATTCTGTTCTTCCGTGACCTCCCTGCCTTTGCTTTTTGAAACCCTACTTCTTCCTACACGCCTTCGCTCTAGCTTGTGCTTCTTTTCTTCTCCTCATCTGATACTCAAGGTGGCACTTCTTTCTCATGCCTGCCTGCCCTTAGATGTCTAGTCCACTTTCTTCAGGCTAATGATATAATCTCTCGTCAATTCGAAGCTCAACCAGGAACTCGCCATCGATGGCGCCACCTTGAGTAGGTTCGGCGCTATGCCTTTGTATAGACCGCGAATGCCTTCTTGCGCAACTATTGTACGCACGGCGTGTCCAACTGAGGTATACTGGAAGCCCATGCCGGACATGGAGTTTATCTGGAAGCGGCGGCGGAGGACGTCACTGGGTGAAAGTGTCAGTCTGGCACACAGTTCCCGGGGGGTGGGAGGATTGCTGCTTACAAGGGATATGTGATGCTTTGTGCAGTTGCCCCCGCTATTGCCCCGGCAGCCAGCTTGCCGAATGCGCCGGGATTCTTTTCGCCCGTGGGCGTCATATATTGTCGTGCCCACTCATAGACCATGAAGTTGAGCCCAACGTACGGCGCGACACCTGCGACTGTCGGTATTATTCCTCGATATAGAGCCAGCCATCCACCTTCCGTTTTATACATGGTCTTTAGTGTCGGCCACATCCCGGGTAGCTTCACACCATTTGCGCGCTGTAGTTCCGAGAAGGAAGCGGACTGTATCGATAGCCGTGTCCGCACGATGTCGAGTGGATATGTGAATGTGACAGATGTGATACCAGCGACTCCCCCGCAGCAGAGTCTTCGCAATGGTCCTAAATCTGCGCCCGGGGTCTCCTCGAAGAACTGCGCATCCTTGTTAGCTTTGCGCAGTCACACCCTCTCTCTCACATATGCTGATCTACGCACCCTCTTATAAAAGTTGTAACTGCCAAACTGTACCGCCGAGTATGGAACAATGCGGACGCAATTCGTGCCATTGCCTGCCATAAATCCACGCCAACCCTCCTCCTTCCACATCTTCCCTAAGGCCTTCCATATTGAGAGTTGGTATTGATTGCGGGCGCCAGCCTGTATTTGTTGCAGGATCTTCAAGCGTTCGAGAGGTGACACTACGGTGCGGGAGACTGCGCCAGCGACACCGCCGGCCATGAAAGATGCGACGACGGGTTTCGAGATTGCATTGCGGAAGCTGGTAGGGACGACTGCTGTGGTGAGGTCGGATGTTGCTGCCATGGTTATTCTGGCTGTGCTGAGAGAATGGCTGTGTTGTCCTAAAGATGGATTTGGGATAGCGCAGGAGAGGATTTGAGTACCGTACACCGCAATGGCATGGTCCTTGTTGTCGTCGTCGACAAAAAGCTTCAAGTGCGACTCTATCAAAGTCTAAGAGACATTAAACAATTCTGACGCAAGCAAGGGTCAACCGAAAATCCTGGCGCAAGACTGGCCGGCATGTGGCAGGGCTGCAGATAGTCGTTGGCTGAAACTCAACGGTTATAACAACAATACCACCACAAGTAGCGACGAGCCATGTTGGCGTATCCAACCATGGCAGTCTCAGCACGAAGACGAGATGTTTGCCACAATGCAGTGTCCTATTCCGAGTCCAAGGGCAGGGCGAGCTCAGACATCATGTGACAGACGATGACAAGGAAATACTGTATTCTCTGAGCCGTATCTTGTTATCAGCTATTCCCACGCCTGCAATCCCAGATGAAATCATCAAGCCATACTCCTGATGAGCAATATCAAAGACTACAACATACAATACGAGACCACAGATCTGATGAACACCGCTCCTTTGTCCATGCTATTCCTCCTTCTCTTCTGCCCACCACATCATTAGCCACAATCAATGCTTGCTTGGGCTGGCCGCCCTCTTCGCCGGGCTAGCTGCTCTCTTGGCAGGAGACGCACTCCTTCCTTTGGCGGGACTTGCGGCCTTCTTCGCCGGGCTCACACTTCTTCCCGTGGAGGGACTGACACTCCTTCCCTTGACTGGACTGACGCTCCTGCCCTTCGCTGGGCTCTTCGACGGACTCTTTTCGATGGACTTCTTGATACCAGTAGGCTTCGAGGTAGCGGTCGCGTTTGGCTTCTTCGCGGCGGCAGGCTTTGCAGCAGGCTTGGCGACGGGTTTGGCAGCTGGCTTAGCAGCAGGCTTGGTTGCTGGAGCTGGGGCTGCTGCAGGTGCCTTCTCCTGTATCAAAATGACATGTCAGCGTACTGGTCTCGATCAGACAGCGTCGCATCGAAGAAGTTTTAGAAAGAAAAAGTCAGAGTAGCAAGCAGCCTGACCCACCTTCGGTGGCGACCCTGTGACAAACTCCTGCAGCATCAGGAGCGCACTGCTCACCTTATTGATGATCCCACCCGCGTTCGCGACCGGCGCAGCAGCAGCAGGTACGACAGTCTTCTTCGCTCCAGCAGTAGCAGTCTTCCTAACAGCAGTTGCCACCTTTGCAGTCTTTGCAGCAGTAGCCTTCTTTGGACTGGTTTTCTTTGCCGCAGTAGTCTTCTTCTCAGCCAGCTTCTTCGCCGCGGCAGGCTTCTTGGTCGTCGTGGTCTTCTTCTTGGGCGAGCTCTTGGTCACTCGGCCGGTGGCGGTCTTTTTGGCGCGAGGCTTGGATGTGTTGGCTTTGGTGGCGCTCTTGCCTTTGCGTGGGCTGGTTGGGTCGTATGCGATGTTGCGGGGTTTAGCGTGGCCGGTCTTGGAGCGTGTGGAGCGCGCACCGGGGGCGGTCGCTGCCATTGTGGTGTGGTGTGTTGTGCTGGAATGTGAGTCAGATTGAGGACGATAGGTAGAAACCGAAGTGTCGAGCAAGATAGCTATACGATCCCTGTTGGTAATGCCACCAGGCAAAGGCATTACGCTTTGCCACGCGCTGGAGCAGCAACATGCAAACCGACGCGATCGCGGGAGTAACAAGGTAAGATGAAAGAGAAAGCAGTGTTGGCTCAACTTACTGAGGGACGTAGGAAAAGCTGAAATTGGTGGATGATTCACAATGATACTCAAGTGACGTGAAGAAAAGGTTGGAATTGCGAGATGAGGGCTAAGAGAGTGTAAAACAGAAGTAAGACAAGCAAGTATGGTCTTGCGCACAAGATAGCACAAGGTAGTGATTGCGCTGATCTACAAATACAAGTCACTTCCCTGGACGCGTTCGCATGATCACAACAAACCCAGCCGCCATGGAATGCATGATTCCAATGCCTCCTAGTCCCATGTCCCATACAATCAATGCATTCCTCTGATTCCCGCAAATCGTCTCAAATTTTGACCTTCGAATCAACATTCCAGAGCGCAAAACAATCACAAACTCGCCAGTCTCTTCTGCATGTATTGGTAGAAAGCGAATTGACCAGGATTTGTGCCACATTCATAGACATAGCGACTGGCCAGATATGATCCGAAGATAGCGCGTAGATAGCTTTCAGGAATCTAGGTTATTTGGAGTTAGTGATGCGCCTCGCAAAACCTTCTGCATGCACTTACACGTTCCAACAGCGTATCAAGCCCAATCTTTTCGATCAACAATCCAGGAAGTGCGTCCTTCAGGATTGACGTCCTCAGGACCTTGTCGTCCCATAGCTCCGAGGTCTGCAATTGCTCGTTCAGAGTCGTGATGGCCACCGATAGAGTATCGCTGAGCACGCTTCGCGGGATCATGGTCTCTTCGTTCTCGCGCCAGAGAGCTTCAAATTCGAGACGCGCATTACGCTGGATGATTTCTTGAACCTGCTTGACATAGGCTTCATAGAAGCTGGGAACCTTGCCATTGTCGTCCACGCACATGTGCTCGATGAATTCTGCGTCGTTGAAGGAGAGGGCAGCCAGTACTTCCATTGAAGAAGATGTGACACCACCTTTGTTGCACTGCCTTGTGTTAGTAAGCCTCAAAACACCACATTACTCTCAACTTACAGATGCATCCTTGAAGACAACGCTAAAGCCTTTCTCGAGTTTGAGCTTAGCATCTTGCGTCAGAAACAAGTTCGCTCCTTCGACTATGAATGGTATGGTAGCTTTCTTGTCAACAATCAGACGATTGACTGTGCTGAGATCGATAGCTTCTGGGCTGAGTGGATAGTCAGTCATGTATTGCATGTGGAAGCAAGTCTGATATCGCCAAGCAGTTCTGCTTTGACGATGTGAACGATGTGAACTTACCGGCCACCACAGGGAACAAAGATGTCGTAAGATCCTGGTCGCAGGTGAAAGGTATTCCTGAAAGCAGTGCCGGCACTCACAACCTCGCCACCAGGAATTACAACGTCTGTTTCGTCCACAAGCACCCTGTAGCCGTCTTTGCTGAGCTTCTCCACTGCGAAATGCGATATCATCAGTCGCTGCTCGGCCAGTCGGACCAGTTCAGTCTTGTCCAGGCCTTTCGGATCGCAAAGCACTCCAGAGCCGTCTACAATGGCAATGTAGTTCTCGTGACTTAGCAGTATCTCGTTGCTGCCAAGGTCTCCATCCGGTCCGCCAGTCTGCATTTCCTCATCTCCTCCTCCTTCAGGCCCAGCTTGCGATAGATGCCTTGGACATATTCTCGAACTGACAGCGTGGTCATTCCGTACCGATCGTGTGGAATCCCTCCCAAGGTTGGGCTCTTCCCTGTAAAGGTACTCTTCCAGGTTCTAGCGCCTCTTTTACGAGTGTGGAGTGTTCCCCAGTCCACGAAATCAGCTGTGCCTTCATCAGGTCCGAAGAATAGAGTCTCTTCCGGCCCGTAGAGATCAACGATGGTGTCTTTGATGCCAGGACTAGCAGGAGGAATGAGCAGATCAAGTAGACAGTCGATGTATTTCTCGAAGGCCACTCGTGCCTTGTCTTGAGACTCCACATCAAGAAGTATGACACCTTTGGCACCACCTTCGGGAATGTCCTTGTTCTTTCTGTTCTGAGTATTGGCCAGTGCGTAGTTTTCATCGAACAAAGAGCGAGCATTGATAGCATATGAATCACTTCCGCGTGACTTCACGATGCGGATACCACCACGTGCGACGTCTTTGAAGCGAAGATGGAAGCCACGGAACTCAGAGCCTATGACGAGGAACATGCCGAAGAGCTGGAAAATTGTCAGCAGGTCATCTTGACCGAGGCCTTCTTGCTTCACAAACCGCTTGTGGGTACTCCTCGGTCGGCAAGAAGCTGGCATCGAGGCGAAACGATAGTGCGACCTTGGTTGGTGTGTAGAAATTCGTCTTCAATACTGTGCATCTGGTCAGCATTAAGCGTGAGGTGGGAATCAGGGCAATCACCTGAGTTGTTGAACATTCGGCACGCAGTCATGACATTCTCATGATCCGAGTTGACCACAGTCTTGTTGATCAGCTGTTGCAGCTCATGATCCTTGAGCACGAAAGGTTCCGTCGAGCTTGACGTGCCGAAGCTTGGAGCGAACCCGTTCTCGCCCTCACGAGTATGCACGTAGTGGTAACTTGCAAAGGACAAGTACAGTGCTCGAATCAGCTCGGGGTAGAGAGTGATGATTTCTCGCAAGTAGTCTGGCGTGAATGTCTCGTTCCTGAGTCGACGTTTGATCTTGTTGAGAAGCTCATTGTGGGCGCTGTTGTTTTGATCCAGCACGGAAGTCAGGGTGCTGTATTCTGAGCCAAGACGGTCTGCAGCATGGTCAGTTCTTGCCTGCTGTCATATAAGCCTATGTCTTACTCAGGAAATGACTCGTAAAGACCCAACAGCAATGTGCATAAATGGTCTCTTGTAGACTGAGTTTGCCCTGGGCAAAGTGTAGCTTGAACTTGTTGCGGGGAATACAGTATAACAAGGATGCCTCTTTCATGACCTGGTGGATGGTTGACTCAATGGGCGCAAAGTTCCCACTCTGGAACAGCTGCGTTGCTTCATGGAGGTAGACCGAGATGACGGTGATGCCATTCGAAAATTGTTCCACGTACTAACTTAACATTAACATCTGGTTGCAGTTACAAAGCCACGTAAGCTGCAGAAGAGTACATACCTTGCGTGATGAGGTCAAACCATAGTAGTGGTACAGATCGCTCAGGGAGCTGAAAAATCCAGCAGAGGTTCTCGCCTTGTATGCAATGACAAGCCGTCTCTCACGTTTGCCATCAATTTCGAACATCTGAATCACAGGTCCACTCCGTTCAACAGCGATCTTGATGATCTCGCCATAGATGTCTTTTGTGTTCTGAGTGGCTTTCTCGAGGAAGCGCTTATCGCTGATGACGGCTAGGTCTGACTCACTTGCGCTTGGTCGTGGGTTGACGAAGTCGCACTTGTAGACGAAATAACAGCGAAGTTGCTGGTCTGGGTCTCCAGGCAGCTTGCTGTACGAACGGAACGTTTCGACGCGGTAGGATGTGTCGATCGATGCGCCATCGAGCCACTTCTTGTCGATTCTTTTCTCGTACTGAGGACCCTCGAATGTGGCAACACCAGGTTTGCTAGTATCGATGTAGAGCGCGTGATCAGTGTTCTCGTTCTGCAGACGAACGTCCAGCTTATTGTCGTCACGAGCATAGGCCGCAACCTTGGCAGCATACAAAGAGTGTATGACATTCGCGATGCCGTCGACAGATTCGGTGGAGAAGTACCTGGCATGCAGTGATTAGCAGAGCTGAGTAACAGCAACAGGCCTGACACTTACCCTTCGTCTATTCCAAGTTCATTGTAAAACCACTTCGTCTCTGTGTCCACGAAGCGCACCGGGATGAAACCTTTCTCATCCAGCGCGTCTGAAACGTCGTCCATCTGTTTTTCTTTGCCCTCGAAGGCGCCAGGAAAATAGCCGGAGCCATCATCCTGTATGCTGCGGCGTTGGAGGCGTGTCGCTGGTTTGAAAGTGCTCGGATTGGGAGAAGGTTGACGACCAGGTGTGAGATAGCCAGATCTGACTGGGCTGATATTCGCTCGTTTGGAACCAAGATCGATGCTCGGCATCTTGGTAATGACTGATGTCACGTTGAATATGTTTCTGCAATAGATTCAAGGTAGCGAGAGCGAGAGTGTGCGGCGAATCCAAGTTTAGGCAGTGATATTAAGAATGTAGGGTGTGGTGAGATTAGGAGATTGTATCTTTCTGATGAGTCACAATACAATGGCAAATTAATTCTGGTTGTGCGCAGAACGCGAACCGGGCTGGTCAAGATATAAGGTAGGAGCGATCCGTAGTCAATATTGATCACGTAGAGAGGTCGCGTGACATGGAGATCAATCACGAGTTCTGAATCAGGAGTCTTGTTAGCAGCGTCGGCCTGAGCTGGCAAGGTGGAAGACGGCTGAACGGCGGCAGCGCAAAGTTTTACTTATAAACCAGCCTGTTTCACTATTGCAATGGGAGTCGTGATAAGTGAGATAAGAGGAAAGCTAGGCTGGCAAGGGATCGATTGTGTAGCAGAGTACCTGCATTCCACGCAGGATCGACCAAAGGTCTCACCAGAGACACAGACAGTGCCAATAACGTTTGGGAGCCATTCCAGGACTAGCTGCAGCACTGATATACATAAGTCGCTAGCATGGACTTTTCGTGTCGCAAAGTAGAACTGAACAGAGGGCCTTCGCTGTTTGCCAAGGATCGACAGGTACTGCGACGCAGGGGTCACCGGATCTTCATCCGAATGGTGTTGCCGCCTTGCGTCATGCTTACCCTGTCGGTAACCTTGCTTGGCCCATCTAACGAACAAGCAGGCTGCTTTAGTTCACAGTAACACTCATGCTTTTTGCAAAGAGTTCTTCTTCATAGATGGGACAATCAGGACAATTAGTTTGCGCTTGTCGGACAACCTTAAAAAAGCCGACTTATCATTTGTTACGAGTCTCACAGGGTCACAGCATGTTCAGGTGTTGCTGTCAATGGCGTAGGCAGAATGTTGCATTGTCCGCATGTGACCACTTGTCACTGTTCCCTTTCCATCCACGATTCCGTTTACTCGTACATTCGTCCCATGCTTGTTTGCACTATCTTTTCGCGCCCCTCCTCTTATAAGACTGACCCCTCAGCATCACGTAATGATACCTTCCGGAGCAACTGACCCAACCGTGTCCTGACTCTCCTCCTGTGTTTCTCCGGGCACTATCAATTCCTCCTGTGCACTCGGGTCATCCACAAACTTCCTCTCACTGACGTGTTCTCCTCCTCCTTTCCCATTCATCCACACTCGATCCTGGAATGAACCCCTCTTCTGCCCCTCTGCATGTTTGAATGCACATCCCGGGTTTAGGCACGGATCGAATCGACATAAAACCTTACTGTGGGCGTATGTGCAACCCTCGACAGTACAATCAGCACCGTTCCGACAGGGCGCAGTGCTGGGATGTCGGAATGGACAGGCGGGATTGGTGCAATTTGGGAAGAATTTGCAGTCCGCCTCACGGGCTGCAGCTGCTGCCACCGACGGCGAAGGGTGCTTGCCAACGCACTTGCGGTTCTTGCAAGACGCGCCATAGGAGCAGATATCGGCGAAGTCGACTGGAGTGTTTGGCGGTGCGGCAGGCGACTGATGAGCATAGATACAGGCAGGATTTGTACAGTTGAGGTTGAAGTAGCAGACTGTCGTCGCGGGGTCTTTGGACTGAGAGGAAGACTCGACTTCCATAGAGGATGTGGCGTCGGGAGGGGCATTGGATGCTGCTGCATTGTTGTGGGCGTTATGGCGCTTGTTGTAGTGTCCGCCATTCTCACGAGGGTTGCTGCCGTCCACTCGTTCGAACAGAGATTTGCCTTGATTTGGTTGTGGCGCATTCAGCCCTCCGAACGCCATCTGACCTGGGAACATCTGCTGTTGTTGTGGTGATAATATTGATGCCATCATTCGTGCCTGCTCTTCGTACATGGCCATCAGCTGCATCTGTTGTTGTGGTGTCATATTGCCCATCATGCCGGGCATTTGAGTTGCTTGTTGCTGCTGACCATGACCAGGCCCGCGTGGGGGTCGCCCCTGGAGTGCCTGTCCTCTTAATGTTTGTCCTCTAGGACCCTTGGGTGGTTCGACACGATGTGTGTTAATGCGCCCTGTGCCAGAAGAGCCTTTGATCTTATGTAATGCCGCGTCGTTGAGCTGTTTGTTGACTTGTCCAAGTACTCGTCGATCTCGTGCATTTGCTGTGCCGTTTCTCATCGACTTTGGTCCTGTAGGTCTGAGAGGTGATTAGTGTCTCCCTGCTTCATACTCGCATTCTTCAACTCACATTGTGTCATCCTGCTGAATGTCCGCCGCCTCGTCCATGGCAGTATCCTGACCATCCTCTTGACCACTCTCCGCTATCGTTCTTGCGCCGGAGTCTGCCTCGGTCTGTGCGGGTTGTGCCACCAACGAAGCCACATCTACGCCCTGTTCTAAGTGACTGCTGAGCACGCTGATCTGTTCGAACATCCAAATCACAAAGTCTGTCGCGCCAGTATCCTCAGGCGCAAGTCCTAGCAGCTCAGTAGAAAGTTCCGCAGCTATTTCGTCCTGAGTCTTGCCATTGACCACCATGAGAAGAATGTATTCTGCTAGTTGAGCATCGTCCAGTCCGCTGTTGCTCCAAGTAGTTTCAGCGAGCTTCTGCTCTACGACAACCTGCAGTGCGTTCGCCAGCGGTGTGCCTGTTGCAAGATCCGCCGACATGATTGTAGTTTCAGGGTGTCGTATGTTGTGCTTGATTGTGTCGCGATCTCTACAGCTGGTATCTCGAAAGCGCAGGTCCGCTTGACGATGGGGAGGCTTCGAGAATGAGGCACGCGTGTGTTATAGTGTGTATGGACGTTGGTGTGACTTATGCTGTGAGTCGGCGAAGGATAAAGATTGAAATCGACGTCATCACGTGGGCATCTATTACAAATTACGAGTCTCGTCGCGTCGCTACGACTCGCTGCTAAGGAAGGCAGATTTGAGATGGAAGGCACCTCATCGAAACATATGTGTAAGTAAAAGTCTATGAGATACATACTCGTACAAATCATCACAAGAAGCCTGTGTGCCTGCCTCACAGGCTATGTTACACCTTTGTCTGCTAAAGACGCATATGCCGGAGCTGGTGCCGTGACTGGCAATATCCCCAGCGAACCTCTTCGAATCACATCGCCACTCGTCCTTGCCTGTTGTGCTGAACCATTCCCCATCGGCGTTGCTGCTAGCATAGGTGCATTCTCTTCCGCAATAATCTGCTCCGCATTCTCTTGCGCCTTCTTCACCTCTTGTCTCTTCATCTTCCTCATTCTGATGAAATTGTAAGAGATAATGGCACTCAGCGTGACACACAAGCCCGAGATATTTATTGGTGTCAACTTGTCACCAAAGACAATGCTGGCCGCGCTGATTGTGAGGACCTCCTTGAAGATTCCACAGACACTAAGTGTCACCACGCTAGTTCGTTTCAGTAGAGCAAACTCGGCGCTTGTCATGCAAAAAGCTAGGACACCAGGAAACAGGAGGATAAGGATGCCAAGAAAGAGACCTTGTGTCTCTGCCAGGTTAGTAATACCATCGTGTAAGGGGCCAAATCCTTCCACAGGAATGGCGATGATGAAGAGAGTGGCGAACATGACTGGCGTGAGGAAGAAAAGTGTAGAGAAAGGATTTGATGTTGCTGGTGTTCGCCGTAGCAGCATTTGTGTTAGGGACCATCGCAGACCGGAAGCGATAGAAGCAGTCATAAGAAGTGTGAAGCCGACCACATTGAATGACGTCTCTCCAGCCACCATCAAGACGACACCAATAGTCATGACCAAGATGATCGCACCTAGTTTCCAAGAAGGCTTCTCGAGTCGAAAGAGTATAGCAAAGAGCAGTACAAATCCCAAGACCGATGATTTACACATTGCTAGACGCACGGTGAGATGAAGGCCATATCATTCGTGATGAAGAGCTCTTACTGAAGAAGGTCAATGTAACGAACTTTAGACTTGTATTACCGAGTCCAATGTCGAGACCAGTCACAGATGCAGTAGTAGCTATTCGAGAGAAGTAGAACCAGGGCGTCATAAGTTGTTTCTTACTCTCCGCAGGATCTGTTGGAGGTGACGCAGCTTTGTGTGAGTCTTCGTCGTGCGGATTGACGGCACCAGGCTGTGGACGAAATCGTGGAATGAAGAGAAGGACCAAGGATGCTAGGGTGAATTGGACGACCATATGAAGTGATGTCGTAAAGAGAGGATAGTGGAAGTCGAGGTTCCCAGGCGAGAACATCCATTTGTTATACTGGTCTAATCAGTCCACAGTTCTCATTTCTCAGGACGTTGTAGCATACCACGGAAATGCATATCGAAAAGACATACCACAGCCCAATCAGCAGGGCATTAATGGCAGCCTTTCGGAAGAATGCTCGATTGCCTATCCTGGCTGCATCCTGCCACATATCTACAGACTCCAAGCTAGCACGCCCATCAGGGATGTCATCCTCGGTATTGGGGCCTGCGTAGTCCTGTCTTGCTCCTGCACGTAGTCCTGCTTCTTCGTCGTCGGCGACCATATTATACTCATCGTGCATATCATCGAGTTCTAGATCTGATTCAGAGTGAGTACTAGAGTCTCTCCGCTCATCATGAGCTCCGTCGACAAATCCGTATGCCGGGTCTACGCTTGCGCCGACGTGATTGGCATTGTTTATTTTATGCGCGAGCGAGTGTCCTTCACCGCCGTTCGGTATCGTATCATAGGCGTGGCCGTTCATACTGTTTCTCGAGAGAGCACTTGGCTATCGGCGTGGCACAGAGGCCGTGTTCATCTTAACCTGCAGGTGTTCCTTGATAGGGTCGTGTGGGAGTGGTACGTTCGGCCGGGCAATCGAAAGCGTGGTGTTGATGGCGCTGAAGGTCGACCTCTTCCCACGGCTGCTACGAGCTGGCCTATATAGATTAAGCTTATACACCTTGATAGCAGGTAGTAAATGTTGGTAATGCTTACTCCACGTCGTAAAGTTGAGACTCGGAGGTCGGGGTCGGTTTCAGATCTGGAACGTCGAGGCTTGGCAAGGGGTTTGGGCTTTCTCTGCGACGGTGGTTCGTCTCTTCACTCTGCCTCGCACATCAATGTGTGTGCTATGTGCGTTCTACAGAACTCGTTGACGGCACGCTTCTCGAGGAGAGGCTTGCTCGAGCAACGAGCAGTGTGAACCTACAAACACAACCGCAAATGCCTTAATCCCTCTTTCTTGCATGCAGATTGCAAACAAGAGCGTATGCGTTCCTCCAAGCCTGGACGCTCTGTGATTCCATTGGCTGCACTTACATAGCTGTTTGGTGAACGAGATCTAAAAGACGCATAAAGCTTCTTCTTCTCCCTTGCTTTGATTCACTTCCCTCCTGTACAAGTCATCTTCACTGCCAACAGCCATTCTCAATTCGTGAACTCTTCCACGAGCCACTCGTACTGGCAACTACAATTCCACGCGACAATGCGCACGACTACTGAAGATCTCGAGCATGCGCTAAGCTCACTTGTCATTACCACTACGAGCTCTTCAGACGATGGTGTTCCTATCTCGACACCATCAACTTCGACTGGCAGCTTTGCAGATCATGAGGCTCCTTCGTTCCGCTACTTTGATCCGTTTCCTGGCTTCAAAGCGAACCACCAAGCACCTCTCAAGCAAGAGTTTGGTCGACTCGCCACATTCATGCATTGGCCAAAGAAGAGTCCTGAATGGCAAGCCCAGAGATTGAACTGCTTTCCGATGGAGTATGTTCATTTCTATGGCGAGCACCACGACACAAACCTGCAAGCCTGGCAGGATCTTTGCCGTGACATTGCTCTCGTCAAAACACCTCCTTCTTCCATTGTCCAGTGCAAAAAGGTGTGTTCGAAGATCTATTAGTTCTGTCTGCGCATGCTAATGGGTCACAGATGCTCAAGCCATACCATGTGAACATCTTCGACTATATCGACTGCAAGCGAGCCGGAAAGGCTGTCGGACCAATCTTCAAGGATCGCAAGCGATTCTGGGCACGCACGCAGAAGGGCAGACTCTTCCCATTGCAAGCAACCAAGTCGAACCCATCTCGTGGCGCATTGTTGGAGCAAAGTGGCAGGTTTCGCGACTAGGAGATTGATCATGACGGAAGGAGACTCGTGGTGGTTCGTGCTCAACAACAAGCGATGTGTGTCAGGAATTGGGGGAAGCGATAGAGACTGTATTGGACAGCGTACAGATCATGTCAAGGCTGAAAAGAAGTTCAAAGTCACATTGGATCTATTGAAGAGGTCTAGCACATGCAGAAGCAGCTGCCGGTTGAGCGTGGATAGGAGAGATAGAGGTCTGATAAGATCCATGAAATACAATGACTTCATGCTCCATGGGATTGTAAGGTGAAACATACGACTCGTGCACTGTGCAATATGTAGATGATGCCGTGAAGTCTTCGTCCATGACTTTGATACCCACGTCTTAGGACAAAAGACCGAGCAGTCCTTTTGAAGCAGTCTTCCAAGGATTTTGCCTCTTATGACTGTGTTAGAGTAGTATATTATGCTCGGATATCTAGATGCACAAAATAAGGAATAAAAATTGGAACTGTGGATCTCCCGTGCTGTGGAGCTCGCCTTGAATAAGCCACTCAGCCTGAGGCGCGAACCATTCAAGAGCTTATCGCTGACGACGACGATACGTAGTGCCCAAGCCTTGAAGTCACCATGCTGAGCTCCAGAGCGTACATAATTTGGATTATGAGAAGACTGACAACTATCAGGAGAAGTGGTAATAACGAGTGCCAAAGCGCAGGCATTATTGCCGCCAAGGCGGTGCTGACAAAGCTCAAAGCACGAAGCTGTGAAGCGATGGCCAGCGGCGCAAATTCGGCACCAGTAATGACTCTCGATGCTCAGCTCAGCTCAGCTTTGAAAGATACTTAGATACAGCACCACAAATTAAATCAACGACAGCGTGGAGGAAGCGGGAAGGTCAACGGTCGGCCACGCCAGCATTATAATCTTGTCTCGGGGCCGTTCCGCTCACACAGCGGAAAACACATAGACAGACTGGCAAGTGACTGGTGTGTGTGCAGTGCTTGCATACCTTGATTCGGATAAGCAGAAATGAGCGCACGGAAATGCGAGTGCTTGAGCAAGTGTTCGTGTTTTTGAAAAGACTTAAAACTGGCAGGAATAGGAGAAGCGATTTAACTGGTCGATGGAACCATTGACTCCACTTATACACGCTTTCTGTTTTCTGTACCCCAGAACTTTCCATGCTAGCTGCATCCTGACCCTGAGAACTAAGTCGACAGGCGACATCTCAGTAAACCACGGCCAAGCCCTCTTCCTATTATCTTCAACCTCAGTCTGCCATCAAATCCCTTACGACCATCACGACTTCACAATAGACCAGATTAATCGCTCAACAAACCATACATTCAATCAATCAGTTGCTGGTCAACGTGTTTTGTGCATTCGTCTGAGGTAAGCTCACACGACAAGAAATGGCTTACTGCGTAAAACAAGGCTAACTTGTATCTCGCGCTATAGCCCTGTTGACTAAAATCATCTCAGCTCTGCTATCGCCAGCAGTCATCTCTCCACCAGAATAGCCTTGCTGTAAAGCCAGCGCTTGTGTCCTCGCCAGACTTCGACCTTCAGCCTACAAAACCTCAAAACAGCCTCACCTAATAATTTCGACGACCCAATCACAAAGCAACCTAATCATGGCGCCTACAAACACCTCCAATCCGATATCTCTCCTCTCTCGCCGCCCAACAAAGCCTTCCCTCAAAATAACACCTCTAATCACGCCTCACATTGCGCTTCCTCCAATGGATCTCACCGCGCTCGTCAGCGCGTCCATCAAAGCGCAACCATCGCCCCGACGAAATCTGCCAGAGTTCCGCATGCAAGGCACACTTTCGAACCCTGAAGCGCCACCGCCTACTCCAACCGATGAAAGCTTTCTGTTCACGCCCTCGAGCGCGCATAGTAGCGAGAAGAGAGTCAGATTTGACTTTGGCGACAGCCCGAGGAGCAGTGAGGAGAGTATCAGAAGTGACGACAGCGCGCAGACTGTGGACAGCGATGAGAGCGCGCGATAGTCTCGGTTGTCATGGTTGATTGTGCTGGGGACGACGAGTGTTGCGGCTTACGACATGACGAAGTGATACAATCGACACACGAGAAGTCACTCCTACAGTAATTATGACAATTGTCGCACTCTACGGTCACGAACCAGATTTGAAAAGCATATTTACAGAGCAAGTACAAACGGATCAAAGGATGGCGCAGGCGTTCATGCTTAGGAGTCAATGCGGGCATGGCTGCCCGAGATGTACATTATGGTTGAAGAAGAGACTGTCGACTTGACGAAAATGTCACTCAATTCCTGATCCTCTGAATGTCGTGCACCATTGCAAGACATGTTGTTGTGAATCCTCGTACTCATCATAATTTTACCTTTGCGCCAAATTGCCATTGAAACGCTTGGCGTTTTCATACGTCATTGTGAGAAACATAACGGAGGCACTTCCTTGGGCAAATGATTCCACTACAACGTGCTTCCTCCGTTACCGAGTATACTGAGTAGTGTTGACACGCATACCTCGCTTCTCACCCCGTCCTATTCGTTCTGCTTTCTCTCTGCGTGTAGGACATCCAACTTTGCTTCGAACTCGTGTCACTACACGACTAAGTAGTCCCTGCAGCATCGGTAGACTTGCTTGGCCATACTGTGAAACTTCGTGCAGGGACACATCGAGCTCTGAAACTTGGCCAGAGCGTGTCTAGCATGGTGCAACTTCACCACAACAAGCGACGCAAGACGTCCAGTGGCGATTTTGAAGGACCAGTAATGCCACCACAGCCCGCCTCAGGCCGGCCAATCCTTCCCAAACCATCACATCCTGCCATAGGACCCTCCAATCCGTTGATGACTCCCCAGGCCGCCCTTTCACATTCTGCTCAGCCCGAGCTTGCAATGCCTTCCCAGGCACCCGCTGGTCGCTCAACTCGCTCCGAACTTGTAAATCCTGCCATGGGTCTCTCGGATCTGTCCATGCCTCCCCAGGTCGCCCTCGCACATCCAGCCCAGACCGAGAGGACGCGCCTAGCTCAAAGCGCAGCGACAGGCTCAGGTCAACCCGAGAGGACTCAGCCAGCAAAGCCCGCACAACCAGCTATACCTGCACAGCGAGCTAAGCCCGGACAGCCAGCTGTTCCCGCAAAGCCAACCGTTCCTGCAAAGCTAGCTATTCCCGCACAGCCAGCTATTCCCGCACAGCCAGCTATTCCCACACAGCCAGCTATACCTGCACAGCCACGTCCCACAGGCGCCAAAGTCCCAGATCAACCCGAGGAACACTCGAGCGCCCTCTCCTGGCCCCGCGACCCCGCTTACCTCCAGAACCTGCTTCACCTCCTCCTCGACGGCGGCCTGGGCACCTATCTCGAAACCCTCGGTGCAGACATCTCTTCCTCCCCGCTTTGGTCCGCGTCCCTGCTCGAGACAGATCCGGCGCTCATTCAACAGGCGCATCTTGATTTCTTTCGAGCCGGCGCCCATATTGCCACGACGGCGTCGTATCAGACTGCTCGGCTAGATGACAAGCTGCTTCGTTTGAGTGTCGAGCTAGCGCAGGCTGCCCGTACACAGGCGTATGACGAGCAAGCAAAGCAGGGGCAGAAGGAGGCGCGGACGTTTGTTCCGAAGCAATTGTGGATCGCGGGAAGTATAGGGCCGTATGGCGCACACCTAGCCAACGGGAGCGAGTACACGGGGGCGTACGACCCGATGCCAGATCGGGAGGGGTTCAAGGAGTATCATAGAAAGAGGATACGGGTGCTGAAGGAAGCGGGCGTGGATGTCTTTGCGCTGGAAACAATGCCGTGTTTTGCGGAGGTTGAGGCTGTGTTGGCAGTCCTGGAGAAAGAGGCCAAAGGCATTCCGTGCTGGGTTAGTGTGAGTCTGAAAGCAGGAGGAGAAGCTGCGATGGAGAGGGCAGAAGCATTCGACGATCCGGTGGACATCATCAAGGGAATGTCGCGTGGCGCAGACGGGGCCATGGCAGACGGGACGCCCTTGACGAAGCTGGCTGAGCTGGTGTCGGAAAAGGACAATGTCGTTGCAGTCGGCGTCAACTGCATCAAGAGCGAGGCTGTCTTTCCCGCGCTCTGGGCGCTGCACAAGCGCATGTCGGAGCTGGACGATGCAAAGAATCTGCGTGCTAGCAAGGGCTTGATATGCTATCCCAATTCTGGCGAGACGTGGGATGGGCAGGCACGCGGCTGGAAGCGGAAGAGGGATGATGAGCAGCAGGGCGCTCGGACGAAGACGTTGGAGGAATACCTGGAGTCATGGACGAGAATTGCTATTGATCGTCTGACGATTGTGGGTGGTTGCTGTAAAGTTGGACCGGAGGAGACGAAGAGGATGAGGAAGTGGCTTGATCGGTTCGTTGAGATATGAGACTTGTGGCCGGCACGTCGCCGAAAAAGTACACTTCGGAGGAGTCGAGTGTCGAGTGTCGAGCAGCTCGGAGCAGACCATCTGCAGCTGAAGATCTCGAGGCCTTTGTCGACTTCAGGTTCGAGGCGAGTGACCCTCAAATCTCTGTTACATGCTGGACGGACGATTCCAGCATCACTTCGAATACTTTGCAAGGTCTCATGTGACGATTTGCCGAACGACTAGGGTATCAAGGATATTAGATTAGGTATAGTATCTGGCTCTACT
>Ga0058702_10000264_pt1 | contig 24976 bp, 18 predicted proteins | sample AgamicOrSfe_FD_83781 | JGI IMG/M metagenome (GOLD analysis project Ga0058702, IMG submission 83781) | Agave microbial communities from Guanajuato, Mexico - Or.Sf.e | ecosystem: Host-associated > Plants > Phyllosphere > Phylloplane/Leaf | place: Guanajuato, Mexico | collected 2012-05-30 | reverse complement strand
CTCACCGGAAACATGTCTCCGCCTCCCCCTTCCCCTGCCCCTCCAGCTTCCTTGCTGTTGTTGGCGATAGTGCGAGCAGTGAACGCGCCATCACACAACATCGGGACGCCCTTCCTCCTCGCCTCTTCAACAAAGCAAAACGCAATACGAATCCAGGATTCAGACACGGTTGCTCTGTATGCTTCCTCACCTTCGCCCTCCGTACCTTCTTCTGCTGCACCAACCTCGCCTTGCTGTCCAACGGGCGTGACGAGTTTCACGCCCAAGCACCTCCGCAGTCCAGGGGGGATGGAGGTCCAGGGCGCCATATACGCCTCCGGCAGACGCGTGGAGGAAGCGTGCACGGCGCGCGTGTAGTGGTGATCGAGGAGGAGGTAGTGGTTGCGGGTCCAGGTGTTTGTTGTGGAGAGGAGGTGGAGGAGGGATTCTGGTGTTGGTGGTGGTGGTCTTGATGGTGGAGATGAGGCTGTGGGTAGTGCTGGAGTAGGTGTGGGAGTGGGCATTGGGGCGGAGAAGAGCCAAGAGGTGAGGCGGTTGAGGATAGTGGGACCTGGGGCGAGGGGTTGTGCCTGGTCCTGAGACTGTGGCTGGTGCTGATCCGGAATTTGATCGTGGTCCTGGTCCTTCGTGATGGCCACTGTGGCATGCCTCGAACCTTGCCTTGGACTCGGATCACGCACAGCATGAGGTGAGCTTCGCATCACAGATCCTTGCCTGGCGAGACGCTTTTGCTGCGGTGGTTGTACGCGAAAGCCTAGTCCCGCAGCGAACAGCGGCGCGTAAACTTTACCCGGTTTGTGCAGGAGCAGGCTGTCTTCATTGTTGTGTTGATTGAGCTTCGATGACTCGACACTGTTGTCAACCGTTCTTTCCTCATGGATGGCATGCTGCTGCTGCTGCTGCTGCTGCTGCCATCTCGAATTGTCTTCGCCCTGTATGCCCTGCTTCCTCGCCCGTGCTGGCGTCGTGGCAAACAACTCCTGCCGTAACTGCTGTGCAAGACTCGTTTCGGCCACTTCGTCCACTTCTTCGATGGACTGATGGATAAGGTCATCGTACTGTCTGTCTGTCTCAAGATTACGCTGTCTGGCAGGACGAGCATCGTGACGGCACTCCCGTGCATCCTCAGCCACGCCCGACTCTTCGTCCACAGTTTCCGAAAAATACTGCTCATCAGCCATTGGCTTTGCAACCTGCCTCTGCCTGCGTCTCCTTGGCTGCGGATAGGCTCTCGTGGCTATTTGTGGTGCCTGACTCTGTTCTTCGTGATGCTGCGCCGCTTTCGCCCTTGCTGCCCTTCCGACGGGAGCCTGACGCCCTGGCGTCCTAAGCCAGACATCCGTCGTGGATTCGAGCGCCGCCGCTACTGGTCTCTTCGCCACCTGTTCTAGCTGCATAGGACGAACCGGCGAAGCCACTTCATCACTGTACAAGAAATGATTCCCGCTAGTCCTGCGCCAGGTTCGTGGGATCTTGGCTCTCGGTGGCCGAGTGTCCACGGGTAGCAGATCCTCCAGGTTGTTATCATCTGCTGTGAGGTCCCGTTTCTGGGGCTCAATCTCCGGTTCTGCCTTCCGCTTGAGAGCGCGTCGACTCGTACGTGGATGTGCAACGAGTGAGCTCTCGGCTTCGTCCAGCCATAGATCTTGTTCGGGCTCCACGCCACTGCCACTTATAGCGGAATCATTAATCGCCTGTGCAGTCGCCGAGAGGACTGAACATTCGAGCTCTTCTTGCTGCTGCTCCTCATCATGCTGCTCCTCTTCCCGCTGCTCTTCATCCTCTTCGTCTCCAAGATTCGTCATCAACGTGTCCTCAATGACGACAACCTGACTAGCATTCGCGGCTTCCGCTTGCTTGACGACTTCCGCGCGCTCTCGTTGGACTTCCTGCGCGAACAGCTCGGTGCGCCCAAGGTCAAAGGAGTCATCGTGCTGCGACGTCGATGGCGTGATGGGCGCTTGCGCGGTATTCTCCTTCTTCTGTCCACGATTTTGGGAATGTTGTACAGGTGAATGATTCCTCCGTTGTGGCGACCTCGACTGTCGCGTCGAGTGTGACCTGTGAGTTTCTTCTCCGGCAGACTCGCTCTCTGCAGGCGTTGGCAGTCTATCAGGACGACTCTGACCGGATGGGAGCAAAGCCGGTGTTGTAGATGGCAGGGCATCTGCGGCAAAGTCGGTGGCGGTGAAGCCGCGCTTCGCTAGTAGCTCACCGATGGCGAATCTTGCTTGTAGTTGTCTCCTCGTTCCGGTGTCGAAGCCATCGAAGATGCCATCCTCGATTCTTGTTTCAGGTAATGGTCGTGAGGTTCGTGCTGGGCTTTTTGATTTTCGAATTGATGGGGAGGTTCGCTGCGGACTTTGAACTGGCGACGAAATACGTGCAGGGCTTTTCGACTTCCGGGTCGATGGTGCTTCGTGCTCCTGTGAAGCGTCTTCCTGTTCTTCAACAATACTCTGCTCGATGCGTAGTCGACTTTGTGGCTTCTGCTTGCTTCCTTCACCCTCTGCAAGCCTTCTGTGATCTCGCAAAGAATCTATTGATACCATACTGAAACCCTCGCTTTCCACCGCACTTCGATCGAGCACGCTTGTGTCGTCCTCCATGCCTGTCATGCCTTCTTCATGATCATCGTCATCCATTTTCCCGTCATCACTGTTCTCTTCATCATGCTCGAATTCTTCGTCCACCTCATCAAACACTTCTGCCTCGTCCTCCTGGTCCAGCCCATCCGCCTCGTCCACCACGTCCTCTTCGTCTACCTCTCCCGTCTTAAACTCACCGTTCCCACGATCAACCGAATCCTCAACCACACTCTCGTCCCCAACCACACTATTCCCATCAACCGGCGCGCCCACCCTTTCCCTTACCACCCCAGGCATCTTCCTCGGCGTCGGCACCCTCTCCCTAATCTTCCTACTCTCCAACACCTGCTTCGTCCTGCGCTTCCCCCACGGCGTGAAAATAGCTTGTGGACTCTCCGCAGCTTTCTTTGCTGCCAGCACGCTCTTTTTCTGATGTAAAGGGGTGATTGCGGAGAAATCCATCAGATTTCGGCGAGGCTTGGCCGGAGATGGTTTGTGTATAGGTGTTGTGTCGGTGTTTAGGATTGTGTTTCGGCGGGTACGTTTGGCAACGGGCTCTTCGCTTGTCTCAGCTAGGAGGGAAGGCGGGGTGGTGCTCTCGATTGGCGCGGCAGTGATTGGAGTGAGATTCTTGTTCTTGGGCGGTCGTCCCCTGCGTGCAGGCGTCCCTGAAGCTATATTTCTATTGACCTTCGGAGTCGCCTTCATCTTCGGTGTCGTGACTGCCTCAGCCTCAGATACAATCGCGTCCGTCAATGTCGCCAACGACTTCCTCCTCGGTCGCCCTCTCTTCCGCACAGGTTTGTGTTCATCTTCGCCCTTCAACGGAATCGTGATCGTCGTCGTCCTATTATCATAGCTTTCGATCGCTGCGGCATCGTCTCCTTGATGCTGTGTGTTCTGAGGCTCGGTCTCTACAGTCACGCGTATCCGAACTGGACTGACATGCGCCGCTGGTCCGCTGTCCGAGATGCGCCCGGGTGTAGCAAGCACGTAAGTTTGTCGTTGGAGCGCATTTGAGGATGAGGATGAGGGATGGGCTGAAAAGCTGTGCTGCGAGAAGGAGGTGCCTAGTCCGTGATCGCTGTTTGCTGAGAATGACTTGGAGGGTGATGAGGGTGGGTACAAGCGGTCTTGTGAGCGCTGGAGCTCGTCTACAGAGTCGTCCATGTTGTGGTGTGATGTGTGATTCATGTTTGCGCAAGAGGCGACAGAGCCACTGAGGAGGAGCGCAAGCTAGGAGATGGTCAGCAAAGACATGGACGTGGGTAGCTTGAGCAATATGAGCTCGGAAATAGTGACTGGATCGTGGATGACGCGCGAGCTCGGCGGATGGGGTTGCTCGAGCAACAGAGCACATGCACAATGTCACAAACATCCTACTGGAGAGCGCTTAGTGGAAGCAAGACAACACACTCAACTCCGATACTCTGCGACTTTACTCTGCTCTAATCTAGTCTTAAGCATGCCCCAATACAAAATACAAATCGCGGCAGCTCCAGCAGCGTCAGTGCAATCAGATCCAGTCCATTTCCTAATCATCACAACCTTGATCGTTCTCTCATGCATGTTGTACCATCTCAACATCATCCTTCGAATGGACCACGTCCAACTGTGACATCGTCGATGCCGGCGAAGCATCCCTCATCGCCAACTCCACGTCTGCAATCGAGCTCTGCCGACTCAACTGTCCATCGCTCCTACTACCCCCAATCCTCTTCACTCGTGCACCAGCGCCGCCCCTCCAGCTTGCAAACACACTGCTCGAAGGTGTCGTCGCAGCTCGCCAATCCGTACTGCCCCTTCCACTCGTGACTCTGCTGTCGACGGCAGGATCGTGTCGCCTGAGCCGCAAATGAACCATTGACCACGACCAAGCCGATGAATACATGCGTGTCGCATCTGGACCACAGCCCAGTAGACCGATGACCACCGCGCCCATGACAATATACCCCGCCGAGAATAGCACCTGGCTCATTGGACTAACCGAATTCAGAATGCCAGATCCAAGATGGGCAATTGACTGCGTGACAGGAAGCAGGTCGACTTCGATTTCATTCCAGCTAGAGCCATGGAGAGAAGCGAAAGAGTAGGAAAGTAGTTGTAGCCAGGTACTTCCGCTGATTTGGGGCTTAAGCATGTTGACTATACTCCAGACGAGAGAGGGCAGGAGGATTGATAACGTGATTAAGCCTAGGAAGAGCAGGCGGCGGAAGCGGCGGAGGCTGGTTGTGGAAGTGCTGCTGGCTGTGGGAGAGGAGAGAAGGATGGAAGTGATGGTGAGGCGGTACGTGCGGAGACGGTGAAGAGTTAGCACTGTGATGACTGGTTAGTATTTAGGCATTATGAATGTGTATCGACATGACTGACCTGCATAATATATCCCAAGAATAGCAATCAGAGTTCGTGGTAGGTGGAAGATCACTAAAGTCAACCAGCTCTGGGCATACGTGTATTGACATCCAGATACTGCCATCAGCAGGTACCGGCTAGTCTGAACGAGGTAATGCGATGCCGCTGAAACGGCTGGAATACCAGCACAGAGCGTCCACGTCACTGTCTGGTCGATGATGCGCTGTCTTTTTGACAAGGATAGTAGAGCGCTCGTCCTGGTTGTATCCAGAATGTTGGCGAGATTGCGCAGGATTGCTGCAGTGCAGCCGAACAATGCAATGTCCATGGCGACCTTTAGCTTGACTTCGATGTCGCACAAACCGACACCATCATAGCCTCCAATGAGTGACTCCAACGAGGGCCAGATGCTGGCGTTGATGATGTTGAAAAGGTTCCGGAGCATGATCCACGAGATGAGGAAAGCAGAGGCGACATTGTTGTGGGATATTTGCCATACCAGTGGTTGGATTGAGAAGATTTCAACCAGGATCGATGGTACTATCAGAAGAGGTGGGATGTAGGACATAGTTTCAGGATGGAGTCAAGTATTATGGTGTAATAGGAAGAAAATGCGAAATGAGTGAACAGGGGGTCTTCCGGACGGCATGCTTGCGCAGTCATTTAAGTAGGCATAACCTCCGCTGGACAGTCACTTTCGATCAATAAAGAGAGGTGAGTCTATTCAAGAGTAGTTCATGTAAGATGTTTTGGAGTCATCTTATTGAGGAAACATGCTGAGTGTATTGCTGTGACCAGATTCGTGCCTCAATAGCAGAGACATTCTGATCCCTCTACCATCGACGCAGCATGGCCGTCCAACTGCGCACTGTGACCAAGTTGTCGACACTCGGAGTAGTCCAGCATACTCAGTGAAGGAGAGCGGTTCTTGGTTGGAGAAGCACAGGTCGAGCAAGCAAATCATAAAGAGCACACTGCTTCTTCGACAGCCGATCGAGCATGTCTCACACGATGGCGTGAAGCATTTGGCGACCATTTCAATTCACAGAAGGCACGCATAGGTGGCATTGAACTAGACGAAAGTATTTGCAGTGAACACTGGACGCTACTTGAAGGTGGGAGAAGGAGGAGGAGAAGTAGAAGGAGGAGAAGGAGTAGAAGGAGTAGAAGGAGTAGAAGGAGTAGAAGGAGTAGAAGGAGTAGAAGGAGTAGAAGGAGTAGAAGGAGGGGAGAGGTCACTTTGGTCACGTGACATGATGATGATGGACATCTCAACTTTAGCATCTTGCCGTCGCTCGTCCCATCTTGGCCTACCAGTACCTGTACACAGCTGCTGCTTCTTCAGACTCGTTTCAGGTCAATGCTGCACGTACCTACGACGGCCGTATATCCCGACGACCCCAGTCGGTGATCTTCGCAGACCAGTCATGGCAACAGGCACGACGACGACCTCGGACACGTCCAATGCTGCTTCAAACCTGAAACATCAGCACGGAAATGGGCAGCAATCCTCCTACACGGACTTGCCTGCCAATCGACGCAGCAGTGCATTCAGCTCAAGATCTTCTCGTACAGACTCTACATCCGATCGTCGACCATTCTCTGCACGATCCTCCACCGAAGACCTCTTCTCCCCTCGAGCTACAGGTGAAGAGGAAGAACAGCATCATGAGACGACTACATTCTGGCATAGCTTGCCGATCCTGTTTGCAATAGTCCCTGCACTCGGTGGTATCTACTCGAAAGATGGAAGTGTCTTTGTTACGGATCTGGCGCTTCTCCTGCTTGCAGGCTTGTACTTGAACTGGTGTCTGGTGACTCCCTGGTAAGATGGTTTGTTCAAGATGCTCAATACACCTACTAACTCGGTGCAAGGACATGGTACCACTCGGCCCAGTCTCGCATAGTAGAAAGCTATGTACCAGAAGATGCTCTTGGAGAGGACGAGGATCAGGACCAAGACCAGGACCGCATCCCGTTGGACCCTCCCGACCCAAGCAAAGACACCCCTCCGCCCCAGCAAACCCGACCCTCCAAGCGTGCAATCCGCGAACTCCGCTACCACGAACTCTTCGCCCTGCTCCTCTGCTTCCTTGGCCCGCTCTTCGGCTCCTACATTCTCCACCTCATCCGCCATTCACTCTCCCGCGCCAACGACGACCTCGTCTCCAGTCTGCACCTCACCCTCTTCGTCCTCTGCGCCGAGATCCGGCCTCTCCGCCACGCCATGAAAATGATGCGCTCCCGCACGCTCTTCCTCCAACGCGTCATCCGCGAAGATCCAACCACCACCTCCCCCTCCGACACCCATACCTCTATCGCCGCGCTTACCTCCTCGCTCACCGACCTCGAAGCCTCCTTCGCAGATCTCGCCGCAAAGCAAGCCGCAGCTCCCGCTCCATCATCCATAACATCTCAAATCGAATCCTCCGAATCCACCCGACGCATCCAATCCCACCAAACGCACCTCCAGACCCAAATCGACGCTCTCACCCGCGCGGTCCGTCGCTACGAAAAGCGCGCTACGGCGCAGACGATGCAGACAGAGGCGAGGTTGCAGGATCTCGAGGGGAGGATGAGAGATACACTTACGCTTGCTGCTGCGGCAGCGGGGAATTCAAATAGACCCGGGATTGTGGCGAACGTGCTGGGAGGGGCGAGAGACTTGATCACGCTGCCGGTCAGGACGACACAGGCTGTGTTGGCGTATCCACTGGGGATTGTGGACAGGGCACTGACGGAGGTCATGGTGCTTGCGGGGTTGAGGAGTAAGAAGCCAGTAGCACGGCAGTCTAGCGGATCGAGTAATGGATCATCGGCGAGGTCGAAGGGAAAGGGCCTCGCTGAGGGATATGCTAGATGAGGATGCTCAAGCATTATACTACTCAAGCGGGACGTCTCACCGGCCGAAGCACGGTGCCTTGCCCAATATCGCCACCACTAACAGCGCTCTGGCATGCCATACGCAAAAGTTCACAATATGGCGGACTCCGCACCAGCTCTGGCTGACACCGTATAACGTCTCCGGCCGCAGCCTCTCTATCGAACATGGTCAGTGTACACCGCGGCAAATGATAGCACTCCCAGCGCCAGTCGCTCATGCAACCAATCGGGGGCCCTGGTCACAACCCAGCACAGTCGCAGTTTTCACGCTAAAAATAAAGCTTCTATGCTCGCACCTCCCTTAGACACACACACACCTGCACTACTCGGGCGTTGGTTTGGGCGTTGGTTTGGGCGTTGGCTTGGGCGTTGGTTTGTGCATGGAGAGTACCGGCAATGTGCTTGATGGCTTCTAGAGGTCAAGTCTCGAAGCGTGAACACCCATCTGATCGCTCGCTTATCTCACTTGTCTTGCCTGTGCATCGAGAGGAGGTGGGATAGATATTCTGGAGGGTGATGGGATCGGTTGCCATACCCATCCACATACGTACGTAGCGTACATCAGGTACGAGGGAGCGCTGTTAGCGGACGTACGATACACCATTCACGATGCCCGATTCCCGATTCCCGATGTCCGAATACACACGATCATACGGTGCGACCACTCGCGGGACGGAAGGAAGTGAACTGAGTCGATCAAGGACGCTTAGCACACACCACCGTAACCCAGCGATAGCAGGCAAGAGCGGGAACATGAACGGACAACAAACAAGAGCTTGAGGAGGATCATCAATGCGGCCTCTCTTTCTTTGTCTCGAAGGAGAGACTGGAGGGCGGCACGCATCGTCCCCCTCTCCATTGGCTGAGCATGCGTTCGAAGCCTCGTAGGAAAGTGAGAGGGAGAGGAGATGCTCTTCGGGGCTGCGGACGGCGCTGCGCGTTGCATGGGCATGTACACCGAAAGAAAGACGTGTAACCTGTGACGAAACATGAGTTTGAGCAGTCGCCCACCATTTGTCACATCCTCTGAACTTCTTCCGACGGGGAACTGGAGTTGCTAGCTTGTAGCTGTGATACAGACCTGGTGATCGTCTTGCAATGCAATTCAGGAATACGAGGGGATAGTGCCACTCCTGTCGAGCTCTTGAGTTGCCTTACCCTTCATCACCATTCCATAGCCCTGTGCTGCATCCGCCAACGTTCCACGTCTATGCAATCTTGTCGAGCAGCGCCGATTCGAGCCTGAATATGCCTGATTTTACCTGAGCTTTATACGCCGTAGTGTTACGCGGCAGTAATCTGGCATCGCGACCACGAGAAGGACGAGAAAGGTGCTCAGGATCATTCACGAGGTATACCGATGCTTATGTGTGTACGATATCGATGCTTCATTTCGCCATTTCCCTTTTTCTTCCCGCCCGTTTCCCCTCCTCCACCCTCTCCCTTCCCACTTCCTCCTCACTTACCAACCCCTCAAATGTCCCAGTACTCAGCTTGCAGCTCCAGCTCCAGCTATGAGTCGAGTGGCAGCTATACCACGTCGCCTAGCTTCACCATTGCCACCATTGTTCCCATCATTCTTCTCATCATTCTCCGATCTCGTCCATCCTTTTGATACATTCGCATCTCATTCGTGTGATCATAGCACGCCAGCCATAGAACGCCAGCCAGCCAGTAATCCAATCAATGCAGTGCAGCCATCGGTTCCATGCACCCCTACGCCTTGTCTCTTCCCGGCCCGATCGAGCTGAATTCAGCAAGTCCCACACACGATCGTGACTCCGGTCATGCCCGCCTCAATCGATCTTCTATCTCATGGTCCATTCGCCCGCGCAATCGCCTCTCGCAACTTTTCCGAAATCACTCGACCAGCACCATCCTGCGTCCCAGCACTAGCGTCAACATCCGGCAATGGTACCGGCATCGGCACCATCATAGGAACCTGCACGGATCCCGGCATAGGTCTCTTCCTCCTCTCCTCCAACGCCTTCACAACCTCCGCCTCCTCTTCCGCAGTCAGCTCCTCCTTCATCTCTCTATGCAGCGTATCCGTTGTCTTGATCGATCTGATGCCCAAATCTTGCTTCTTCAACAACACATCCAACACCGAATCCAATCCGACATTCTCGCTCAGATCCTCCTGATCCACTTCTCTCGGGTTGAACAACATCTCCCTCACTTTGACTGCGGAGCGTGTGGGGTTCTTCTTGTCGACGACACGTTGTGCGAGCTGTTGTTTGAAGACTGTGATCTGATGAAGGCTCTCTTCGAACGTGCCTGCTGTGACGAGGTGGTAGACGAACACTGGCTTCTGCTGACCAAGGCGGTAGGCGCGGCCGACGGCTTGTTCTTCCCAGGACGGGTTCCAGCTGAAGTCCACGAGGATGACGCGGTTCGCGCCGGGGATGTTTAGACCAAGACCGCCAGCCCGTGTGGAAATGAGAAGGACGTCGTATTCACCTGCGTTCATGGCTTTTGCGAGACGGAGACGTTCGGGCATGAAGGTTTGACCGTCGAGTCTGCCTGTCCTGAGTGTCGGCAGGTGGCGCTTGATGTGGCGTTGTAAAAGGTCGAGCATGGGTATCGAGTGTGTGAAGATGAGGACTCTGTCATCTAACTTGTGAGACTCGGCCAGGATGTCGTTGATCAGTCGCAATTTGTAGGAGTGACTGATGTTCGCAAGATCATCGATTCCTTGGAGTAGAGCCTGTGCTCTGACGAAAGTATTGTGTGGAAGGCCAATCTCTCCAACCTCTGGACTGGCATCTTCGCGGTCACGAGTAGCTGCTTGTGCTTTCTTTGCGAGCCGTTCTCCTTTCTTGCTGTCACGTTCTTGAAGCTTTGCCCAATAAACGGACGGATGCCCACAGAGAAGTCCTAGTATGGAAAGCCACTGGAAAAGCCTCATACTAGCAACTTCACCACCCATGTCGCCCCGGAGTGAATCGATAAAAGTTCTGTATGCTCTGAGCTGCAGTGGTGTCAGAGCAATATTGAGCACGAATTCTGTCTTCTGTTTCAGATCGCCAGCGACAGCTTGATAGGATGCTCGTTGCACTTTTGGCTCAATATGCGTCATCAATTCCTTCAACTTCTTCAATGATCGACGTTGTTCATATCTGGTTGAGTCGGCGAGAATGCCCTCCTCGATTGGAGTCTGATAGTAGTCCTTGAACCACTGTGCGTCGCCGAGGAAGTCTCTTGCGACCCATCGAATCATGGAGTGATATTCCTGAAGATTGTTCGCAAGTGGAGAGCCGGTCAATGCAATGCGACTTGTAGTCCGAAAGTCTTGTGCGATTTGGGACACTGCCGAAGTCTGATTTTTCAATTTGTGCGCTTCGTCCGCCACAACGATATGAGGTCCCTGCAGAAGCCAGCGTTTGATCCGAACGTGATCAGCCTCATTCATAGGATGGACGATCTCATCAGTCTTCTTGTTTATTCTGGCCTTGTTGACAATCATGGTTCGGAACTATACATATGAGCTTCAGTCTCAGCAAGAGAGGGAGAATCACGACAGGCTTACCGTTTCATAACCCAGGATTAGAACTCCTCCCGAGTCGTACCAATTTTGGATATCTTGAATGCGTTGAGGCAGTGGCTTCGAGGAAACTTCGTAAATTGCACCGACGTTCACGGTATCTCTTGGTTGCCATGTCCTCCACTCGTCCATCCAATTCTGAATCAATCCGGGCGGACATAGCAGTAGTGTCCTCGAAACTCGCATGCCTTTTGGAATTTGAGCGGCAACTCGTGGATCAGCCGAGGCGGCCGCCTCAGCTATTGAGACTAGCAGTGTGATTGTTTGCATGGATTTGCCGAGTCCCACTAAAGACAAAGTAAGCAATAGTGGACCAAAGTTTCCAGAACTCAGGAATCGACAAACTTGTATGGGCCAGTAGACAGCCTTCAGATGACTCCATGAGCTCACGCCACATGAACTGGATTCCTTCAACTTGATGAGGCTTGATGACAGACGAGATATGCTTGTTGATCATGATGAAGGGCTCGTCCTCCTTCTTCGTCAGGTTGATGGGTACATCCAATGTGTCGGCGAAATTGGCGCTCGACAAGAGCTGACGCTTGTTTTCCTCTTGCTCAGCAATACGATTCTGTCCTTCAACTCGTAGACGGCGGACATCTCTGGTCTTCAGGTTCTCCTTGCCAACCTTGCCCTTGCCAACCTTGCCCTTGCTACCCTTACCACGTTTGTCAAGTATCAACACTTCTTGCTCATCGGGCAAATGATGACGACTCGCCTCCCAGTCTTGCATGAACTCATGGAGATCATTCAAACCCTTCAGATTTCTACATATCTCCAGTACATGTCTTGGCACGGCGGCAAAGTACCGCTGGTCCAGTTCTCTAAAGGCGCACCATAGTCTCGCATTGATGAGAGCGATCCTAGAGTCTGCCTCTGTAAAGCCTCGCACTTTCTGAGAGCCATTGTACAAGGTCTCGAGAGAGTTCCTGACCTCTATACAGAAGACGTCATATTCCAGCTCGCGAAAACGATCAAATACTGCCCCGCGCGTCTTTGCTTCAAGCTCGAGTACGATCTTCATGACGAGACGTCTACTATCATCGTTGTCTTTCAAGTCTTGCCAGCTCCAGGATCTGACTTGAGCGTCGGTAGATAGGTGTGGATACGGGTCAGCAAGCTCTGCTGGGAGGACATGTTCACGATCAGAGTCGTGAAGTAATGCATATGGCGCCACTCTTGGCTTCTCTGGACTTACAGGAGGCGAGGATGCTGTCAGATCAATGATCTCATACTCCGGGGACGGAGAGGGGGCGCCTGATGCTGGAGATGGTGAGTCCGTTATTCCGCGTGCTTCTCGTGTGGGCGCAGTTGGGGACAACATGTCATGACTGTGTGCAGAAGTGCTGTCGTCTTGTCGCTTCAGTAGAGGATAACGATGACGACGAGGAGGTGCAAGATCAGTGGGTTCGTCGTGTTCAATAAAGTCTTGAAGCGATTCGACGTCCGATTCTGATACTAATGACTCTTCGTCATCCGAACCTATCTTTCGTGTCGTGCGTGAATCAGCGATAATTCGGGCGTGAGGTCGCTCCGGCCGCTCCGAGCTCTCAAGCACTTTCAGGAGATGACGAGCGTCGGAGAGATCAGAACAAGTCTGATGCATAGCCTCGCATTGCTTCATCAGGAGGTCTTCTTTTGTCCAGACTTCCTCCTCGATGCTTTCTCTGATCTTTTCTAGTCGAGCACTCAAATACACAATACTCGCTTTCTGTAACGCCGCTTGATGTTGACGGCCGGCACCAAGTGTGGTATGCCAAAGCTTGTAAGCTTTAGCTTGACATTTGCTCCGTTTTGTCCATTGCCAATCGTCATTTTGTGTATCAATGTAGTTTTCCGTGAGCTGTTCCACGGACACCCTTGACAGCTGTCTGCGCTTTACAACTTCATCCTCGGCTTCATCTCGCTCAATCTCGTCCTGCAGACTGTCATCACTATCTTCCTCTAGCTCAGCTGGGTTGTAGATTGGTAACTCCTGATCATCGGGTGTGCTTTTCCACTTTGCTAATAGCCAATCCCATTGATTGTTTTCGTCTTGCTCTGGACCAACGGATTGTTCCAGATCATTGCCCTTTCTGATGGACATGCTCGCAGCGTCGCCCTGTACGGTGATCATCATGACTTTGCTATCATGGGACAACGCAAGACGCTCTGGGTAGAGTCGTATCACAGCTTTAATTTTCGTAAGGCGTTTGGGCGTCTCGCGCTGGAGAAATCGCATTCGGCGAGCCACAAAAGCTTTCTTTCCGCTCGAGATGTGTGTAGAGCTGGTAGGTAGAAGTACGAAGTCTCCCGGTGTGTTATCATCACTGCCGTCGTCAATGTGATTCGCATTGATGTGCTGTTGCGGTGTGCTCTTATCCCCACCGAAGAATATGTTGTCAATTGCTACTTTACTCCCCAGAAAGGTATCTGACGAACGTGTTGTCGTGACATTGACCCGGCGCTTCTTAACGGTATTTCGAGGAGAGGTGTGCTCTGAGCGTGGTCGAGAGTCTGGAGTGTGAAAGACATCGTTTGTCAGTGTGAGGGAAGGGCGGCGTCCTTGTGGCGTGGCCGTGGTAGTGCCAGGTCTGATCATGGGCTGTTGTTGTATCATGGCCGAAGAGTTTGATGCTCGTATCGTAGCTGAGAGATGCTCCAAGTAACCAGGAGAAATTGCTCTGAATCTGTCTATCGTTCGGATCATCGGACTGATCATGTCGTATCCATGCAGCCCAACAGAGACCATAGCCACCATAGTCCGGTCGGTGCTACCCAGTAGCTGCCTACCATCGATCCCATGGGCGCGCAAAGCCCGCTCGAAGTCTGTAAATCGCGTCCGATAGAGCGTGTGGACGATCAAGTCCGCAGAAGAACAGAGGTGTTGAACAACATCGTCTACAGTCCAGGTCCACGGATCCTGCATTGTCGTTCCAGAGCGCGAAGTGGCAGTCTACACAAGATTACGCGCAGAGCTGTGGGAGGGTTTGTTGAGAGTGATGGAACTCGTACTGCGACGTGGAAATCGTCGTGCTGATATTGCAGGCACGTCAACGTGCTTCTTGTGTTTCGCAGCGCAGTGTCGCCACCAACGACTGAGTGTTTGCTCGCTGAGCAGTCTCAGGGTGTTTGTTGTGGCTTCAGTGATGACTGTGACGAAAATGACACGTCTTCGAGCTGCTGGAGGTAAGAGGAAGCGAGTCAATCCAGTAGTAATGAATGAAAGATAAACGAAAAGGAAGTGTTGTAATGAGCGGTGACATTGTTTGCGAGACGACGTCGAGGCACTCGTCGTGAGGCGCTCGGCTGACGGATTTGGCACGCTCCAAACAGCAAGAACGGCATGAACCTAAGGAGGGTCCAGCGAAATTCTGAAACACCGTTGACACAAAACAAGCACTCGCCAGTGTTCTGCAGATTATTGCACTTAAGCCAAGCAAAATGCCTGCACCTGAACCTGCACTATGATGCGCTTCAATATAGGGATCACGACTCTTGCACTGTGAGGCAGAGACTGTGTTCATGACTATTTCGTACATATCATATCTCGGGCCGAGCATTTGGGAGGTTCAAGGTCAAACACACAACAAACAACAAACAGCTAAGGAAGCTAGCACGTTACTTTGGCAATATGTTTCAATGATAGCTATCCTCGATCATGCTGCAACATGAATCACAGGTTGAACTTTGTCCGCACCTTCTCCATGCCCGCCTTCCACTCCCACTCCTGGCCAGACCCTCGTTGAATGCCCTTGTCTACCCGCCGTAACTTCAAGGTAAACCTGGGCCCGAGTTCTTGCAGGCCCGCCTTGAGGTCCTCTGCTCCTTTGATAGGCTTCCCGTCAGCACCCAGTACCTGTTTCTCCGTTGCTCGCTTATCTCTGAACACATATCGATGCCTTCTGACAAAGATGTAGTCGCGCTGATTGTGCAATGTCACGACCTGACGCCCGACAAGCTCTGGTTGTGGTGGGAATAGTGCACGGAAAAGATGTGCAGTAAGGAGTCCTAGTGGCGTGCGGAAGTTGTTGAGAATGAGTTCTGGGTAATGCTCTGTAGGGTTACCATGTCCTGGTAACCTCTTGCCCTCAATCCAGTTGCTGATACTAAAATGGAACGTGGGCCCTTCCGGCAGATGCACAACTGTGAGACTCGAAGGTCGCTTCTTGTCCTCGCCCATGATCACTAATGCCGTGTATTCGCGGTTGACACAGAATTTGGCAATCTCGCGGACGGAGAAATGATGTGAGTTGTAGCGATGCCGTTGTCGTGGTATGTAATGGCTATTCGGCAGGAACTCTGTAAGCATCTCGGCTTCCTTATGTACAGTGCCGTTGAGTGAGGTCGTGACGAGTATTTTAGGTTTCTTAGGAGGTTTGAAAAGTGTAGGGAATTTCGCTGCGAGGGCATCTGGTATCAGACTGAGATTTGTACTTGTCGCGGATGCCGCGGTCGAGGCTGTGGGACTCGTAGCTCGTTTCGGAAGACCAGATGGTCGTGGCATCGCTCTCCGATCTCGTGCGGCCTTATCGAGCGCGGCGTCTTCGTCTTCACTGTCGTCGAGAATACTTGCTAGATCGTCCTCCTCGTCATCAATCGCTCCAGATTCATCGTCGTCCTCGTCTTCGTCTTCATCCTCCTCCTCATCCGAGAACACCGTATCATCTTCATTCGGCGACTCATTCCCATCTTGCTGTGCTTCCACCTGCTTCAGATTCGCCTCGGTCAACACGCCCTCACCGGCTGTGCTACTGCTTTCCGTCTTCTGTCGCTTGTTGAACTGCTCAATGTCTACGCTTAGACCTAGCCCGTCTCCACCCTCGACGTCCACCTCATCCCACACTCGCTTCTTGTCTATCGTCTGTGGCACATTTTTCGCAAGTCTTTCGCTGCGCAGTTTGGGGTTCCTGACTTCCTCTCTCTTCCTCCTCATGCGATTATCTCTTCTTGTGCCTCCCTTGTTCTTCTTGATCTTCAGAAAAGTGGCTTGCCTGCGCAACTTGTTCTTAGGCTTGATCGAGCGCAGCGGGTCATCATCTTGCGGCGCCATCCTTACGCGACGCAATGAATGATCCAGGAAAGTGTCATACATAGAATAATTTCTGAAATGGTCGGGTACCACAGCGGACTTACCGGACTTATCGGCTTGGCGCGACAGTCATTCTGACAATCGTTCGGGCTACTTTCTTTGCTCTGCTCTCTACTGTCCTTACATGCTTGTTGGACCGATTCTAAGCAGGCGCATCACGGTCAAGCCAGCATCTCTCGTTTCCCATCAATCTGTACGACGAGGTTTCAGTACGACAAGCTCTCTACACAAGTATCAAGTTACGAAGTCCAAAATCGCAATGAGTACCACGACAACGATGAAGGGCCTACCCTTTGAGAGGACATTACTTGAGCAGCTGATGAAGAGACGGCTGTTCTACACACCATCATTTGAGATCTACCAGGGTACTCCAGGAATCGAGACAAAAGGTCTTTACGATTATGGTCCTCCTGGTTGCGCGCTACAAGCAAACGTGGTCGATTTATGGCGGAAACATTTCATTCTGGAGGAAGATATGCACGAGCTTGACTGCACAAGCTTGACGCCGCACGAAGTTCTCAAGACTAGTGGTCACGTGGACAAGTTCGCAGACTGGATGTGCAAAGACCCGAAGACTGGCGAGATCTTCAGAGCGGATCACCTTGTGGAGGAAGTACTCGAATCGAGGTTACGAGGCGACAAGCAGGCTAGAGGTGAAGCTGTAGAGCAGAAAGATGAGGCGGAGGATGCCAAGCGCAAGAAGAGGAAGGTCAAGGACACAAAGGTGCTCAAGCTGGATGACGAGACGGTCAAGGAGTATGAGGAGACTTTGGCAAAGGTATGCTGAGAACTGCCATTCGCATGGCATCTACAACTAAACAAACCCTAAGATTGACAACTACAATGGAGAGGAACTTGGCCAGCTCATGACGAAACACAACATCAAGAACCCCACGACTGGTGGTGATCTCCACCTCCCCATTGCCATCAATTTGATGTTCGAGACTGCGATCGGACCCAGTGCCAGCTCCAAGGGCTACTTGCGACCGGAAACTGCCCAAGGTCAATTCCTCAACTTCGCCAAACTTCTCGAATTCAATCAACAGTCTATGCCCTTCGCTTCCGCCTCTATTGGCAAGTCATTCCGAAACGAGATCTCTCCTCGGTCAGGTTTACTCCGTGTTCGCGAGTTTCTCATGGCAGAAATCGAGCACTTTGTTGACCCAGAAGGTGGCAAGAAGCATCCACGATTCTCCGAGGTCGAAGATGTAGAGCTATCCCTGCTCGACCGTCATGTGCAACTGTCCGGCTCTACTCAGGTTACTCGCATGAGGATCGGCAAGGCTGTAGAATCAGGCCTGGTCGACAATGAAACGCTAGGGTACTTCTTGGCTCGCATCCAGCTCTTCCTGAGCAAGATTGGTGCGGATCTGTCAAAGGTTCGGTTCAGACAGCACATGGCCAACGAGATGGCACATTATGCGGCCGACTGCTGGGATGCTGAGTTGTTGACGAGTTATGGTTGGATTGAATGTGTTGGCTGTGCTGACAGGAGTGCTTATGACTTGACTGTTCACGCAAAGAAGACTGGTGCACCACTCGTTGTCCGAGAGACGTTAAAAGAGCCAAAGCGAACCATGGAGTGGCAGGTCAACATTGACAAGAAAAAGTTCGGTCCAAAGTTCAAGAAGGATGGGAAGACGATTGAGGACGCCATCAACGCACTCACGCAGGAGGTTCGTGAGAAACTCTCGTTAGACCTGAAGGAGAGCGGCAAAGCGGAAGTCGAAGTCGCAGGTGTGCCTGATGGCAAAGTCACCCTCGAGAAGGATATCTTCAACATCGAGCGACGAGAACGTGTGGATACCACTCGCGAATACACACCCAACGTCATTGAACCCTCATTCGGTATCGGTCGTATTCTGTACTCACTTGTCGAGCACGTCTTTTGGACACGAGAAGGTGACGAAGCTCGCGGTGTACTATCGTTCCCTCCTCCGGTTGCGCCAACAAAGGTGCTAATAGTGCCACTGTCTGGTCATCCTGACTTTGCGCCACAATTGAAGAAGCTCGGTGCGAGGCTACGAAAGATGGGTATCTCCAACAGAGTGGATGACAGCAGTGCCAGTATCGGCAAGCGGTACTCACGAAATGACGAGCTCGGTACGCCATTGGGTATCACTATTGACTTTCAGAGTGTCAAGGACAACACATTCACTCTTCGCGACCGCGACACGACGAAGCAGGTCAGAGACACCGAGGACAAGGTGTGTGAGGCTATTCAGAGCTTAGTCAACGGTACTGAGCAATGGGAGGATGTGGTCAAGAGGCTGCCGAAATTCGAGACCCAGGAAACCGAATGATGTTGAGGACATTGACCAGATGACCATGTACGATAAATGTGATCCGTCACTGCGATCAGCATTGAGCCACTATGTAGCAGTAGATGAGATAGCATACTGAACGAAGATGAGCTCGGCAGCAGTGCTTCCGCCGGGTAGTCTCGCTGTGTGACGCGCCTTCAATCGCGACTTGTCCCCGGAACAAGGCCAAGCCGCAGATCAGATCATCAGAACATTGTGACAATACTACCTTACTGCCATCATACTACGGCTACACGGGACCATCTAGTATACACAACCTTCTAGCATAATCACTACTACTCGCCGACTGGCCTCCTGATTCCTGGGATATGCGCGCAATTCCATCATCATAAGGACAAAAGGTGTCGCAGCAGTATCGAATGCAGGTCATCTCACAATCACAGAAACTGTTCATTGCAGCGCGCGGCTAAGAGTACATCATGGAGAATGGCCATACGAATGGGCACCACCCGGTCGAGTCTGCGATGCGGGTGACTCGATTCTCGGACATACCCTCAGCAATCGATATTCCTGTCGGAGGTGGACGGACAGATGAAGCTGTCGAGCTGAATCTCGACGAACTTCCCGAGGATCCCACCGAGCTTTGCGACCTCCTCGATGCGGAAGAAGTCGCGAAAGGCTACTGGACGACGATCGCACTAGCGTACGCGAAGCAGCGGAAGATGGACTTGGCTGAAGATATCATTCACAAGGGGCTTTCAGCGTTGAGCAGGAGCAAGCCTGAGGATAAACTTGGCTTATACCATTGTCTCTGTTGGCTTCAGCTCATCAAGATACGAGCAGCTCCTCGAACAAGGCTTGGTAGGAGAGAGGCATACTCTCAGGCATCATCTCTTGCTAACACACATCCTTAGACCCAAAAGCAGATCCTGATGTCAAGACCAAGGACTTTTACCAGCGGGCAGCAATCGCAGCTCTCAATGACGCTTCACGTATTAGCCCATCATATCCTCCACTCTTCCTTGCACGCGGTGTGCTTTGTCTGCTAAGAGCTGCGCTATTACCTGATCAGACCGAGAAGATGGAAATGCTGCGACAGGCGGTCAAGTGTTTCGACGACTCACTAAGAAGTTCAAAAGGTCGGAACATGTTTGCACTACTGGGTCGCGCAAGGGCGCAGTATTCGATGGGAAAGTTTGGTGATGCACTCGGAAGTTACCAGCGCGTCCTTGAGCATGCCCCTGAGATGTCTGATCCAGATCCTCGTATCGGTATAGGATGCTGTTTTTGGGCACTCGGGCACAAGGATGATGCGCAGGTCGCTTGGCAGCGAGCAATTGACATCAACCCAGGTTCGAAAGTCGCAACTATCCTGCTTGGCCTCTATCGCTTGAATGTCAGCTCTCAACTCGCCATCACCGATCCGAAGTTCACAACAGAGTACCAAACAGCACACAAAACTTACACACAACAAGCTTGGAAGCTAGATAACCAGATGCCCCTTGCAAACTCCACTTTTGGCAGCTACTTCTTGAACATGAAGTCCTGGAAACATGTAGACAAGTTGGCACGAACAGCTCTGGAGCTCACTGATATCAACGCCATTGCCAGTGATGGTTGGTATCTACTTGCACGAATGGAACATGATGGCGACGATCTTTCAAAAGCAAATGATTATTACTCTCGTGCAGATCAAGCTCGGGGTGGTGACGAAAGAGGTTGGCTTCCTGCGAAGTTTGGTCTCGCACAAGTCCGCGTTCTACAGAATGACTTGGCTGGCGCAAAGTTCAGACTTGAAAAGATTGTGCAGCAAACCAAGAACATCGAGGCTTTGTCTCTATTGGGCGCTCTGTATGCAGAGGAGGCATTCTCGCCACCTGCTGGTACTTTGCCTGAGGAAGTCAAGGCTGCCGGGCGCAAAGCAATTGCATCTCTTGAAGCTGTTAGGATGGCTTGGAAAGACACGAAAAAGCATCTCGATCCAGATCCTCAGATACTGCTCAAGCTCGCAAGATTGTATGAACACGAAAATCCGGACCGCAGTCTGCAATGCCTACAACAAGTGGAGGATATGGCGCTCGAAGATCTCCCAGAAGAGCTCCGTCCTGATGATGCCGAGAATGAAGAGGCAACAAAAATGGCACTTCGAGAATACCTACCCCCACAACTACTCAACAATATCGGATGTTTTCACTTCCAAAGCAACAAGCTTGGTCTCGCTCGAGATATGTTCCAGGTAGCTTTGAAGGCATGTGGCAGGCTCAGCGACAAGGATAGCACATCGGACACAAATGCGCTGGCAACGACTATCATATTTAATCTAGCGAGAACGTTCGAAGCCGAAGGCATGCTTGATGATGCGAAGCAACTGCTCGAAGGATCGGAAGGTTCGCTTCTTGCACAGCATCCTGACTATGTTGATGCAAGACTGCGTCTGGCATACATTGGCCTTCGACAAAACCCGAGTGACGAAGGTCCAAAGCTCGTGCGCGAACTTATCGAGGCATATCCCAGCAACTTGGAAGTCCGAGCACTCTTCGGCTGGTACATCCGGAAAGCAAAGAAGAAGACTAGCAACATTGCAGAAGACCAGGAAGAAAGGCACTACAAACATACTCTGCGGGACTTTGCGAATCACGACTGCTATGCCTGGACTGGTATTGCGAATGTCTACCTCACACATGCACGAGAGATGCCAAGGAACACTGATCAGGAGAAAGACCGACGAAGGAAGATGTATGAGAAAGCTGTAGAGATGTTTGACAAAGCTCTACAGCTAGATCCCCAAAACGCATATGCTGCACAAGGCATAGCAATTGCAGTTGTGGAGGACAAGAAGGACTTCCCCAATGCTTTGCAGATATTCACCAAGATCAAGGAGTCCATTAAGGATGCGAGTGTTCACACTAATCTTGGCCACATCTATTGCGAGCTCAACCAGTACTCAAGAGCTATCGAAAATGTGAGGGTATCATGCGCTATCCATGCCTTTCAACGCTAACAAAGATCTAGTACGATGCAGCACTGAAGATTAGTGGTCTGAAGGACCCTCAAGTCCTTGCATGCCTGGGACGAGTCTGGTTGATGAAAGGTAAACAAGGGAAGAGCTTGCAAGATATGCAGAAATCGCTGGACTACTCGCAGCGTGCACTCGAGGTTGCAGCCGATCAGGTTCACTTCCAATTCAACGTGGCTTTTGTTCAGATTCAGATCGCCCAACTGGTATACTCCCTGCCAGAGGCACAACGAACACTAGAAGAGGTCGAGCAGGCAGCAAACGGCTTAGATGCAGCGATTGAGTCGTTGATGACCATTGCAAAATCACCAAACCCTCCCTTCCCTCGCAACGACATCGAGCAACGTGCCAACATGGGTCGAAACACAATGCGGAAACAATTGGAGCGTGCTGCGCAAAGCCAGCGCGAATACGAAGACCAAAATGCCGCACGACTACAGCAAGCACGTGAACAGCGAGAGGCAGAGGTCGCGAAACGACAGGAAGAGAAGCGAGCCGCCGAGGCGAAAGAAGAAGAGCGGAAACAAGCAATCGCAGAGGCAAGACAGCAAATGCAAGAAGAAGACCGGAAAAAGGCTGCAGACAGAATCGAGGAGGTCAAGCGCAAAGAAGCAGATCTATCGACTGATGAAGAGACTGGCGAGAAGAAGAAGCGCCCGAAGCGTCAACCCACCAAGAGGAAGAAGAAGGGCGATACAGGAGATTCTGAAGCGGACGATGCCGAGCAGAGTGATCGGCGACGAAGCGGAAAAAGCCGATCGACATCTCGACAACTCGGCGATGACGAGGAGAAGCCAAGAAAAAAGAAGAAGAGAAAGCTTGAGAGACGCTCGACAAAGGAGAGTTCCAAGTACAAGTCGAATGAACGGATTATCGACAGTGATGAGGACGACGACCTTCCACCGATACCTGATGATTTGGCGAATGACGATGAGGATAATACTAATGGGTCCGAAGTTGACCCCGACGATGCGCCTGCACCACGAAGAAAGGCAACTCGCGTTGTAGATGATGACGATGAGGCAGATGCAGATGCTGCTGGAAATGGCGAGGAAGCTGACGCGATGAACGAAGACGAGTAGATCGTTAGCTCAATGCATACTACATACCACATCTTCTCCAGACATCGCTCGATATAGACACTTGTGAATGTGTGGGGTGACTGTGTGGAGGTGTAAGGTTTGTGGAGGGCGAGGTGAGTGGGTACAGCCAATACTGCCAGACAAAGCTTATATCAACCTCAACATGACTGACAGATGCTGAAGAGCGATATGACACTCCCGATACTGAAGTTTGATACTTCTGCTTCACTATACATCTACGTGAGAGGAGCTGTCGTCAGGAAGGTGCTCTTGGCAAGCCTGTAATATGAGCAAGAAGCGGCACTTCTCGTGGGACTACTAAGCCCGATGCGTCGTCCTTCTACGACCCATTCTTCGACCCGTCTCATTCCTCAGCAGCAGTAAGATCAAGCTTGTTGGGGACCTGCCTTTGATGTAGTCTTCGAGACCTGGCATGTAGTGCTGCAATCTGGCGCCATTTCTGGGTGGTTTCACAGGAGATCGACCAGTATATCCAATGTACCACAGCCCAGAAACAAGCTTTTCGACCTGATAGGACCGCACTTTCGTCGATGCTCCTTCAACCGATCGTGGCTCTGTCATGACCAGCTAGCAACGCCAGCCAACGATGCCATCGCCGCGAATTCTTCGACTATGACTCTTATGTTGAGAATCCGCCCTGTTGATTATCAGCCCCGGCGATAGCCTGCCCCAGATAATGCTGCTGGGAGAACAGGGCATGGTCCACTCTCATTGCCCTTAGAAAGGCCTCGCTGCCCATCTTCTTTCCATTTCTTTTCGCACTGCTTTCACGTTCGTTCGTTCGTTCTACATCTCTCGCAGCTTCATCCTTTTCCTGTGTTTTTCTCGCAGCACCTCAATCGCCATGTCTGTCTGCAAGTGCCTCGCCGCAGCTCTGGTAAGTCTGGAATTCTACACTCTGCAGCAGCTGAACACTACCGCAAAAGTATGCTCGCTAACACAAATTGCAGCTGCTCGGCAGCTACGCCGTCGCCGCACCCAGGCCTGTGCCTGTACCTGACCCTCGCACGCAAGTCATCACTCGTTTGACCACTACGATCGACGCAGCTGGCAGCTCCTACGTGCGCACCACCACTGTCCTTACTGACGAGATTTGCGTCCGTAATGGCACCTCTGGAACTGTTCCTTGCCCTTACAGCGCTACCTCTTCGGTTATGCCGGTTTTGTCTTCTTCTGAGTTGACTTCTTCTTCAGTCATGCCTGACATGACTTCTTCGTCGGTTCTCACTTCTTCGTCGGTTCTCACTTCTTCGTCGGTTCTGGTGACTTCAAGCTCGGTCATGCCGACTTCTAGCTCGGTTATGATGACTTCTAGTTTGGTCATGATGACTTCCTCCTCGCTCATGCCTGACATGACTTCTTCGTCGGTTCTGATGACTTCAAGCTCGGTCATGCCGACTTCTAGCTCGGTCATGATGACTTCTAGCTCGGTTCTTACTTCTTCATCGGTGATGCCGACTTCTAGCTCGGTCATGATGATTTCTAGCTCGGTTCTTACTTCTTCATCGGTGATGCCGACTTCTAGCTCGGTCATGATGACTTCTAGCTCAGTCATGATGACTTCTAGCTCGGTCATGTTGACTTCTAGCTCGGTCATGCCTTCCAGCTCGATCATGGCATCTAGCTCGGTCATGCCCTCTAGCTCCAACAGCTCGAGCTCCTCATCGTCTTCGTCTTCGTCTTCTATCGTCTCGGCCATGACCCCTGTATTGACTCCCATGTCTTCGTCGACCATGAGCAGCTCGTCTTCAAGCAGTAAGTCAGCGAGGTACTGGATATGCAGGCACAGTGATTAACCATTCTCCGAACAGGCTCCTCATCCAGCAGCAGCTCTTCTTTACCTTCGTCGTCTTCTTCGTCGAGCTCTTCCGCTGCTCAGACCGCCACTCTGGGCCCCATCGTCTCCAACAGCACCAGCTCGAGCTCTTCCCTCGCCGCCAACCCAATCATCCCTATGACCACCGCCGGCCCCAGCTCAAGCTCAAGCTCCAGCTCTAGCTCCAGCATGATGCTTAACAACATCACCTCGAGCTCCGCCTCCATCATGTCTGTGATCCCGCTGTCCACCATCAGCTCCAGCTCCAGCTCCAGCGCCAGCAATACCAGCACCGCCATGCCGATGATGACCTCCTCATCCGCCCCAGCCATCCTCCCG
>Ga0058702_10000262_pt1 | contig 25009 bp, 13 predicted proteins | sample AgamicOrSfe_FD_83781 | JGI IMG/M metagenome (GOLD analysis project Ga0058702, IMG submission 83781) | Agave microbial communities from Guanajuato, Mexico - Or.Sf.e | ecosystem: Host-associated > Plants > Phyllosphere > Phylloplane/Leaf | place: Guanajuato, Mexico | collected 2012-05-30 | reverse complement strand
ATATAGTATATAAGGGTAGTCTCCTAAGCTAGTATGAACGTCTATATCGAAGTCTAGGCTTGAATTACTAATAAACCACCTTCACGTCGCCTCTTGATAGTGTCTTTTAATAGGCTAAATTTAGAAGTAGCGTCTTAAACTGTTTTTATTAAATCTTCTTTTAGCTATTATATAGCTATACCTAATCGATTCTCCCTATCTAGATGACCCTTAGGCATATTACTCTTCCTATATAAAGGCATAGTAATAGTGTAGTGCTACATTTAGTGCTAGACGATGAATTTTTATTCACATCTTAAGTATTCACGCTTAGTAGCACCTCTAAGCAAATTCATAGACTCTAATTAGCTAATGCTTAGCTCCCTATAGAAGCTATTCCTAATTAGGCTAATTCATTTCCTATCTAAGCTAGTCTACCCTAGATTCTAACCACATCTAGTAATTATGGAAAAATTCAGCGTCTACGTGGATCAAAGCACCTACGAGATCAAAGGTCATACAACGACGTTAACAGGAGCATCAAACAGGACCTAAAGCCGCAGAGACCGTTTAAACAAGCAGCCCCCGAGTCTTTCTGCATATCTTGATCTATACCCGTTATTTTCTGCATGGTCGGCACGGGACGACGCTGCGTCCCAAGTAATGCACTCATATCGTCGCCAGCGCAAAGACGACCACCACCACGATGGCTGAACCTCCTATCGGACACACAAGACTCGTCTTGATTTTTTCATTGGATACCGTCCTGCCTTTTGCTCATGTGATTGCATCTGCATATTGTGAGCCATGTGATCAAATCCCGACGCCGGCAATTGTCCTTTATAATTATTGCGCGGCAAATGAAAAACACTGCATTCGCGAAGCCCACATCAGTATAGCGCTAGAAGCATATGCAGTGTCGTGTACAGTACGTCTCAAACCATGCCATACGGTCTTGTCGCCACTCTATCAGCGATCCTATCAGACTGCCATCGAATCATAGCCGGACTGTCTGCAACTGGCTGACGATTTATTAGCTTCTTGTTGGCGAACGTCGGGACCGGCGTCGAAGTCATCACCACCGGCAGGTAGATTGCGTTCTTCGGCATATCATAAAAAAAGCATCAGTCAGTAGTACGGGGTCATCGCCGTCCAAGATCAAGATTCCCGACCAAAAAGACATGCTCGGTCACCGCTTCCCCGCAGATCTTATCTCCATTACAACCAGGGAGTGCAGTGGATTCCTTCTGTACCGAAATCGTGATGGAGCTGAGGTTGCCTTCAAGTGGAACTGAAACGGTGCCGCGATTTAATTCTTGACGGCCGTTTGATGTTTCTGCACGCTCCCGTCATACACCGTTGAAGCTATAACTACCCAGTCTGGTTCACATGGATAGAAAATATGCTGTTGTACTGTACAGCAGCCATCGACTATGATTTTCCTCAGTCTGGCCCAAGCCTTGTTTGTACTCTACTGTACTTGATCCCTCGGCCAGCCGGTCCAAGGGAGGGTTCTAGTTCGCTTCCCTGACGAAGCCGACATTCGAGAAGAATTTGCCGAATTGCAAGCGCGAGCGATCGGCAACATTGCACAACACACACCGCCTGGCCAAAGTCCAAGTGGGAGCAACTCGTGCACGCATACAAGGAAATTCCGATTTGGAGTCCTGGTCTTTTGAATACGACTCGGTGACTGAGTTCAAGCCCCACAGTCGAAATGACGATGTTGGTGGCATTGGCCACAACAGCCTGCATATATGTATATGCAACTAAGATACAGCATGCATATTCTGACGCTATGGCGATCCCATGGGTGTCACCGCGTGGCTGCCATGCGCTCAGGCCGACGCTCTGAACCTTGTTTCCGTGTCATGTCCCGCGTTCGGCTCCACTCGGTCTGACTCCGTTCCGCATGAGACTCCTACCTTATCAATTGTTGCCTCCCTTTTTACAACCAGGATGGAGTGCCCGAACCCGGAACCCCCATATCATACCCTGCGCCGTCAGTTCGTACACGTGCAAACATATTGAATTACCAGGTCATGTATCGGCTCCTGGAATACCAAGCACAACAATGGTGCCGGCTCCGGCTCGCTTATTGAGTTCGCCATCCCAACACCACTGGCGCTTTGATGCATGGATACGTGCATTGTTTGCAGACAGCCACATATTGTAGATCAATGATACGACGCACAAGCTATTCGGCCTGTGCTCATTTCGGCTTATTTGGTTTGAGACAAAGCGAACGCAGACTTCAAATTCGTGACATGATCATATTTCGGTCCGCTTAGATTATCGTGATACCGTTGGATGTCTTTGTGCTCACCGATGGAGGGATCGGGCAAGAGTTGTTCGATACATGGAGCTATCATCTGTGACGCCTTCGCTCTAGTTGTGATCATGTAGCCTTAAAATCGATAGACTACCGAGATACGCCTCGAACTCAATTCCGATGGTCAAACAACCAGGCGAATGCGCCAAGCTTAGGGCGTAACTCCACAGGCATCCTGTGCGGAGCTCGCCATTGTGACGAGCCCACGTTCATTTGATATGCTCTGCGCTACGTCAATACAAACCAGGGCCACGATCTCCTATGCGCTCTGTTTGTGCACGATCTCAGGTCAAATTTGTGGTCACCTGGCTGCCAAACCCTATTCATGCCTTGGTATCCATTCTGAACTTGTTCAAAGGAGCACCCTTGACTCCGATGTGAACCTTGAACACGGCACCGTTGTACTTGACGCTCTCAGGGTAAGTATCTGGATCCTCCTCCTCCGCACTAGTGATGTACAAGTCCTCACCGCAGATTCCAGGGCAAGTGGGACAACGAGTGGGCAAGTCAATCTCCGCAATGATCTCGCCTGCAGGCGAAACGCGCACGACTTTCCAGCCACCGAAAAGCGAAATCCAGAAACAGCCTTCTTCGTCCTGCGCATGTCCATCAGGCACAGTGCCCTCGTAAGGGGTCTTGAAGAAAGGTTGACCCTTGTTTATCTCCATCACTCCGGTTGAGACATCGTATGGGTACTTCTTGATTTGTCCACTGGGCGAGTCGGTGAAGTAGATCGACTTGTCGTCCAAAGTCCAGGAAGTGCCGTTCGGAATCTCGACCGGGTCAATGATACGGTGAAGCTTGAGGTCTGGATCGAGACGGAACAAGATACCTGGCGAGTGTCAGTCTCATGAGCAAGACCAATAGTTTGCAGAGCTCAACTCACCTTCTTTGGAGATCTCAGTCACTAAAGGATCGTTCATGGTGCCGACAAAGTAGCGACCCTTCTTGTCGACAGCACCGTCGTTGCCTCTCATTCTGTGGTCTTTGCCGTTCTTGACTTCGTCCTCGTTCCAGTACTTTGCGATCCATCGGTACTCGAAAGTCTTCTTGTGCATGATACCGTATCCATATTTGCCACCAAAAACGAACTCATCATCGTTGCCCTCGATATCTGCTGTGGTCCCGACGGAGATATCGAGCTTTGTCGCCTTGTGCGAGCTCGGTCCTTTGCTGAGATCTACGGTGTGAATCTCCTGCTTGACTATATCGACGAAACGCAAGGTGTTGATGTCCTTCTCCCAGAAGGGGGCCTCGCCCAGTCCGCACTTTGTGTCGAGCCACGGCTCGGTGACCTTGTAGCGCTTGACCTCGGGCATAGCGGCGAATGTCACTGATCTGAAATTACGGTGAGAAGTCCTTGCTGATTGGCGGATTAATCTCACAGAGGCAATGGTTAGTGGCTGGATGACTGACCGCAACATGAATTATTGATGTTGTTTCTCTTGACCGCCTGGTGAGGGTGAGGTGTGGAGTCGCAGTGGAGTGAACGTCACCCCCACATCATCGTCACGAGCTGTCGCAATTCAATGTTCAATGTTGTCTTCCCCCACTTCAATGTTGCTCCCGAGCCAGCACCCAACTTCCATTCCAACACCTCTGCTCTAATGTACTCACATTGGTCGACACTATAAAGACCGCACCGGAGATGCATATAACTCACCCGTCGGATGTTGACATGCGTACTTGCGCAATTGGTTGCACGAGGTACCAACGTTCATTCATTAATTCTTCTCATTTTCAATTATTGTCCAACCACTGCTGCATACATTTCGCTACGGGAACAGCACATCAGCTAGCAATTTGCTCATTGGAGCAGCCACATCTGCAGACACGGCACATCATGTTATCACCGGCGACAATCCGGGCCATCTCACCACGACGCATGTCACACAGCATATGCTGATCATGGGCAGAGTTACCACCTGACATGCTTTGCCAACGAGGTGCTGTATCGTACAGCATTCACACATGATCTTGCACTCATTACGTGCTGCCTTCCACTGCACCGTGTTGCCACATCTGCATGCACGTCTCTTCGATCGTAGATTGCGCATGGCATGCTTATCTGCTACCTATTGGAGGTGAATGCTTGACCCAAGCCGTGATTCACCGACCCGTCTGGGAGTGGCTTCGGTAAAGGTGCCGCGCATGTTATGTTGCATCCGTGAACTGTCATGCACTCTATGCGCCTGCTTTTGCGACCGACAAGGATGCCACGAGGTGGAATCGCCAGACATCTGTCATGCTGTGTCACCCTTCCTTGGTTTGACGACCGGGGGAGCGGTCATCCAGACATTCAGCCGCGTGACATCCGCATGCTGTATGTGAGAAGAACACAGCTGTTGGTGGGACTAGAGTACATGCTGTTGATCTGCAGATCATGGACGAGGCTACGGAAAGGCCAAAGCAGTCAAGCGGTCGTGGCGGGAAGTGCGAGAGCCATTCGGTTGTGTCGGTAGAGTGTATATGCCTCAACACCATAAGGTTCGCCGAGAAGGGTTGTTGTCGAATCGAAAATCGACGAAGCAAACCGCGCTTACTCATGTTTGATTGATACTCTGTAAGCAGCCAATTTGAATTTTTGTCAGGCGAACGGCGAGCCCGAAGCTGGAAATTGATGCACGGCGGAACAAGAGCATTAACATGCAATCACCACATATGATTGGTCGATCAATGACATTACTAGGGTAGATAAGTGAACACTGCAGGTATTATTATTTGGATGCGTGCAGCGAATGGGAGAATAGACACATTGTGCTGGTCAGCCAATCAGAAGCCGAATTCGCCGATGGCACCTCCGCTCCACATCAATCGACTTCACTTCCAAGCAAAGTCGAGCTTCGCGATCCCTTTCCTGTTGCACAGTATACACATCTACAATAAGCTCATCGCAATGGGTTGGCTATGGGGCTCATCAGAGCCATCGAAAAACGATGATCCATACAAGAACCTCGATCCTTCACTACGAAAATTCCTGGACAAAGAATCACCCGCAAACTACACACCTGTTCAGCAGCCCTCACAATCATCTCCTTCAACATCGACACAAGTATCGACGCACTACCGTGACCAGATCGGTTTCACGTCTTCCGATCCTGCCAACTCTCCTCTCAATAAACTACAAGACCCTTCTACAACATCAGAACCACAAACCCCCAGCCCATCCACAGCACCATCGGCATCTCTTTATCCCGATGGCCGCTATGCCCACCTCTGGAAAACATATAAACCACCGTCCACCCTGTCGTCAGCGCAAAGCGACCAAGAACGTCTTTCCGCCGTGCTTGATCAACATAACGAACGCCGCAGCTTAGTCGCACGCGCCGCGCTGGAAAACTGCATCCTGGAACAAATAAACGAGCATGACTGTTTCCGGACGGGCGGATGGAAAGCGCGCATGACCATGTGTCGGGATGAGAGTAAAGCGTTCAACCGCTGCTATGTCATGCAAGGTCGCTTCCTGAAGGCATTGGGGTATTTGGATGGAGTAAGGACCGAGGAACAGGAGGAGATCGTGCAGATGCACGCTGATAAATTATACCACGAGATGTTGGAGAAGGAAAGAGTGGCCATGGAGGCGAAAGCCAAGGGCGAGAAGGCGCCTGGACTGGGTCCGCTGATACAGGGTGCGGATGGTGGGTTAGAGGCCTTGAGTCCGCAAAGACGGCGGGAAGTGGAGGAAGCTGTGAAGGGCAAAGAGGGCGTGCAAAGGGAATTGGAAATTCAGCTTGCTGTTGCCGAGGAGAGGCAAGGGCAAGCCATTCTGGGCGAGGCTAAAGATTGTGTGGCGAGAGAAAGAGAGAAGAGGGAGGAGAGGAAACAGCAGGGAAAAGAGACCTTCGCGGACACGGTTCAGAGGATGTGGTGGGGTAGCAAGTGAAGTTTGAAGAATCCAGAAAACATGAGTTATGCGCAGAGTAAGTCTCCAACGATGTCCACTACTGTCACTACACGAAACGAAAGAGCCCACCAGCCTACCCAGCCCACAATCTGCTTGAAGTGGACCAAGAGTCGAGGTATGATACCTCGCATTGATTCACCAGACATGGCCCTCAAAGTGATTCTCTAGACCAGGTCTACAAATGCCTTTATTCAGATGACCGAAAGCCAGCTGTCTACTGATGCGACCGCTCCCCTTGTTGACATCTGCTACATGTCTCAGTCAAGCAAGCTTTCTACTTTGGCGGCAAGAGCACGATGTGTTTCCTCGATAAAGGTACTTGGGTACATAAAGGCGTTTCAGGTTTGCGTCGCTGCTTGTTTGCGCTGTCACCTGACATTGCTGCCTAAGGGACCCACTTTCTGTTCTCGTAGCTTCCCTGCCCTCGTTAGGTCACCTTTGCTTGTTTCTTCCCTCTGTCTGGCAAGGTCTCGCACGAATTCTCTCTTCAAAGACGCGTGCCAGCATCACGGCCGCAACAAATATGGCGAAAGGAGCCAACCTCGATACGTTGCCGGCTGACGTCCTTTATCACATCTTCGATGATCTTCTCAAGGTTACCGAAAAGCACTGCCACATTGCTGGCGTCACAGATCAGGGCGAACCGACGGTAATCATATCCATGCCCTTCTAGAACAGTATGCTGACTCAGTTCCAGCGCAAACCCGATCCTACCAAGTTTGAGCGTAAGCTCCTTGCAGGTAGCTCAGCTACAGAAGGACTGACGGTAGTCATTCCAATATCCCTTTCGAAGTCGAAGCAATTGACTGACCTGTATAAGCCTCCACCCCTTCACGCGTCGATCCTCCGCGTCAATCGTCAGCTGTCTGCCACTGGACGTCGATACCTGTACACTGCCAATCGCTTTGTCTTGGTGCACGTGGATATTCTAGGCCCTCAAGATCTCGGAGAGAAGCTGCTGACCAAGTACGTTTCGAAGACTCACTTGGACGACTTCAAGCATCACGTACTGGAGTTCCACTGCAAAGCCGAGGTTACCGCTTCTTTCAAAGGTCTCACACACTGGGTTGGCTCCTATTTGCTCCGAGAGCAGGACCTCCACTTGTTTCTCATCAAGCTTCAAGGTCTGACCTTCGTCTTACGCGCAGATCAAGTATACTTGTTGCCTGCCGCACCATCTCCAATGCCAGAAACTCCTGTCCGATTCAAGCTTAGAGCTCCAGTCGTGGACTGGTCCTTGGTTATTGACATCCCTTCACAACGTCCCTTCGATCGCAATGGCCTGTCGATCTTGGATCAGACCGCCTTGCATGAATCTCTATTGCGAGAATTTAAGAGTCTTGCTGGCACTACCTGCCAAGTAATCATGAACGGTGCAGCTTCTCAACACGTCGAATCATGCAACCATCTCAACGCCCGCATCGTTTCGACTGATGCAATGGGAGTCCATCTGATGCAAGTTTTGAATGAATGGGAACAGTCACTCGCTGATCTTCTTCCATCCGCTCACAAGATGCCGTATGTACAACACGCCTACAGGCTACTCCTCGACGTGGCTACTCACAACAGCCTCACAACCAACGGTCCTGGTGAGACCGCCATCGTCCCAGTATTCGGCCCAGGCTCATTCGAAGCCCCTGACACGTGGGAACTGGCCGTCCGTGTCATATGTCTCGACTTGTTCCTCACATGCATCAATATTGAAATGCACGCCTGGCTAGAAGACACGAATTCTTGCCTCCTGCTCGGAGACGTTGTGCTTGCTATGAGAAGTTTCGCGCAAGGGTTCAAACCGCCCGCAGAGGATTTGTGCGCCCGTGTGTACCATGCGCTAGCGGTGTTGCCTGGCCCCATGAACCCGCTGACGAACGATTCGCAAGAGCTTATGCTACACTCGGCGCTCATGTGGACACCCGACGACCTTTTGCTTCAAGCCGATCTAGAAGTCGTGCTTAGGCGCAAACGGAGCCCAGTAAGTACTCCCCGCGAAATGCACGTGTCAACAGCATGCCAAGTCTTACTACATAAGCAACACTGCTCCTCCAGCCAAAGCTAAGCTAATACATCCTTCTTCCAGAGATGTCCACCATTGAACAACCTCAACTCATCAATTGTTCGTCGCCCGATTCGCCAGAGAACGGTTCTGTCGGTCCGCAGTCCTTGGTCGCCCCCCGAATTCTTTGACAACTGGAGCGACAAACGTCTGCAGCAGTTTTTCAATGGCTGGACCGACAAGCGCATGCAACTCGATGAAGCGACCATCAAAATGTTGAATGAGAAGGCTGACGCCAGATACTACGGAGCCAAGAAGACCAAGTCCGCAAGCCCGTATTTGACGAGCTTGTGCGAATGGCTCGGAGGCGTGTCGATCTGAGGAGCGCTCAGCAGATACTAGGCGAGGAGACTGGACTGAGTTGATAGACCGCTGTCTATCTTGGTCTTTACGGAAGTGGTAGATTGAAATCTACTGATATCGAGCGGGCGGGAGAAATGGACTGTGTCGGCAGACGGCCCGCTTTGCGGTCGTCTTTCAAGTAGTGATAAGTTCAATGTAGACTTAGGCATGGCCAACACATATACCCTCGAGTGATCATCGTCACGAACACGATAACATCATTTATAGCCAAGAGTAGATTATATTGTGGTACGGAGAAGTGACTCAATTATTCGCCATCCACTACTCCATTTGCGCTCTCGACGCTCACTCCATGATCGGCCTCCACATCTTACGTCCTGCATATCCCTTCACGCCTTCATCAGCCATGATATCGTCAGCCAATCGACCAGTAACGACGCTTTTTTCCTCCTCCCTTCCTTTCACGAAGAATGTCTCGAAACCTCCTAATGTACCATGGTCGTGCGTCTTGCGTACCCAACGTCCTTTGTCAGCACCAGTAGCTTTCACGAACCCGGAAGACGGGCGATCAAGAGTGAGGAACCATTGTCGTTGGTGAATTGACCCGATTGTGTTCGTGGCGCCGGGATACGCATTTGTGCTTCGGATCTGCTCGTACTCGAGTTCGTATTCGGCCTCTGATGCGTTCGCGGCTTGCAGATCCTCCCCTTGTGGCTCGTTCGCGCTGAATCTGCCCATAAGCTCAGTTGGCGCTCCAGCTTCGCTGTCTGAGCCGGATACGGGCCGCCGTGACGATGGGGCCTTTTTCCGCCGCTTCCGTTTTGGCTTTTGCGGTTGTGAGGCTTTGTCGTTTGCTGATGAGAGGCGCATTGATATGGTATAGTTTTTCGGGAGCCGTGTTCCGTGCAACCTTAGCTTGAGGTGGCGAGATTGAAATGCGTTAAAGAGCTTCTGGCTGTCCGTGAGGTTCTTCGATGCGTACTCTGATTCGACATCGGACCCAGCGGAGAGCTCATCTTCTGTTTCGGCTGCCTTACCGATTGTTGACCCTCGCGGTAGGACCTCATATTCTCCAGTGTCCCAAATGAGGAGAGAACCAGTTTGATGCGACGCCGATTCTATGAGATGGTTCTGCGAAGAGTCAGTGGCAGATCTGGGCTTCGAGAGGGTGGTCTGTACCCAAAGGTTGTGTACGCGTGTCTCGATCGCCATACGATTTGGTCTGCTCGAATTGGGGTTGCCGGGAAGGCCGTACGGAATAGAAAAACTTATCGAACTCGTTTGCGAGAACTGAAGCCTCAAGTCATAGTGAACACCTACCTCGGCATAAGCTATGATACAACCTTTTCTGATCGGCCAGCGTACCAGCTACCGGGTGATCGTGCTGATGAACTACGAAGTGATTGCCGTTGGCATGCTGGTTCCGATCATAGAGGTCGCGGAAATCATCGATAGACAATTCGGGCTGACCTAATTTGAATGGTCGTCTCTGTGTTTTCAATACACTGGCGAAGTGATCTAGATGATCTCTAATCTCAGCTTCTCCAGCCTCGATAGCGGCGAGAGACGGTCGGGCGTGCTCTGCTGGTCGCGAACTGGAGATCTGTTCCGTCTTCGAAGTTTGCGATCGATCAGGGTGCGCAGGTTTCCGGGTCGGTGGCGGAGAGATCTGCCTCTTTAAGGAAGCCGGGCTTGACATGCAGAAGGGCAAGGGTAAAATGGAAGGAGAATATCATGTCCATGAAGTGATGCGAGACAAGGTATACATGCCTCCCATGCGGCAAATCCTCGGCGGCTACCTTTGCCCGGCCAAAAAAGTTTGGAGGTCCTTGTCGCCATCATCCATTGATTGCTGCGCTAGACAAGCACTCTACGACTACATCTCGTCGCCAATGATGAGGACATTTGGGGTCGTCCGGGCGCAAGCTGGTCTTGCTCGTACTGTCAATATTGTCTCTCGGATATCACAGCGGAGATCGCTCGCGATCTCGACGCTAGCCAGACCGAGTCTCTCGAGTGCCACGCGACCTGTCGCCTACCAGTCATGGCAGGCTAAAAGGTTACAGAGCGGCGCTGCTGCTGCACTTCTGGAAAAGGCACAAGCCGATCCCTCTCAGCTCGACCAATCAACCATTGTCGAGAATCTCGACCCAAAGGAAGCCGCCAGGTTGGACAAAGTTCGAAACATCGGTATTGCAGCACACATTGACTCCGGAAAGACGACCGTAACAGAGCGTGTTCTCTTCTACACTGGCCGTATCAAGGCGATTCACGAAGTAAGAGGCAAGGATGCAGTCGGCGCTAAGATGGACAGTATGGACCTGGAAAGAGAAAAGGGTATCACCATTCAGTCTGCCGCTACATACTGTGATTGGGTCAAGAAGAACCCAAAGTCTGGCGAGGAGGAGAAATACCACATTAACCTGATCGACACACCCGGCCACATTGACTTTACAATTGAAGTCGAGCGTGCGCTCAGAGTCCTGGACGGAGCCGTCATGATTCTTTGCGCCGTCAGTGGTGTACAATCGCAGACGATCACAGTCGACAGACAAATGAGACGATACAACGTTCCGAGAATCTCCTTCGTCAACAAGATGGACCGCATGGGAGCCAATCCCTTCAAAGTTATCGACATGATCAACCACAAGCTGAAGATTCCTGCCGCCGCCATTCAAATACCCATCGGAGCCGAGGACGACTTCAAGGGTGTTGTGGATATCATCAACATGAAGGCGATCTACAACGAAGGTCCAAAGGGTGAACACATTGTGGAAAAGCAAGAGATTCCGGAACACCTGAAGAGCGTTGTGGAAGAGCGCAGGCGAATGTTGATTGAGACGTTGGCAGACGTTGATGAAGAGATTGCAAACATTTTCTTGGACGAGGGCGAACCGACGACAGACCAGATCAAAGCGGCCATTAGGCGAGCAACCATCAGTCTGAAGTTCACACCAGTGGTTATGGGATCTGCTTTGGCCGATACTTCGGTACAGCCTATGCTTGACGCGGTATGCGATTACCTGCCAAATCCTTCCGAAGTTGAGAACCTTGCTCTTGACGCGCGACGAAAAGAGGCGCAGGTCAAGCTTGTCTCGTATAATTCGCTTCCGTTTGTCGGACTTGCCTTTAAGCTCGAAGACAGCAATTTTGGTCAGCTCACGTATATCCGTGTCTACCAGGGCTCTATCAGAAAGGGAATGACTGTCTACAATGCGAGGACCGACAAGCGCGTCAAGCTTCCGAGAGTCGTCCGTATGCACAGTAACGAGATGGAGGATGTTGCTGAAGTTGGCGCTGGAGAGATCTGCGCCGTCTTTGGTGTCGATTGTGCAAGTGGCGACACCTTCACCGACGGTCAGCTCGGATATTCCATGACATCAATGTTTGTTCCGGAACCGGTCATTTCGCTTTCGATCAAGCCAAAGCAAACGAAGGACACACCAAATTTCAGCAAGGCCATGGCTCGTTTTCAGCGTGAGGATCCAACCTTTCGCGTCCACGTCGACACTGAATCTCAAGAAACCATCATCTCAGGAATGGGTGAGCTTCATTTGGACATCTACGTTGAGCGCATGCGTCGTGAGTACCACGTCGACTGCATTGTTGGTCAGCCTCAGGTCGCATACCGTGAGACTATCCAGTCAAAGGTTGACTTTGACCACCTGTTGAAGAAGCAGACTGGTGGTTCTGGTGACTATGCTCGTGTTGTAGGATGGATGGAGCCCACAGGTCAGCTGGGCGAGAACCACTTTGAGCAGCAGATTACCGGTGGTACTATCAGCGAGAAGTACCTGCTTGCATGCGAAAAGGGTTTCAACGCATCTTGCGACAAAGGTCCTCTTCTCGGCCACAGAGTTCTCGGCGCGTCTATGATCATTAACGACGGTGCTACTCACATGACTGATTCTTCTGAAATGGCTTTCCGTAACGCTACTCAGCAAGCTTTCCGCAAGGCTTTCATGCAAGCTGGACCTCAGGTCCTGGAACCGCTCATGAAGACGACAATTACTGCGCCAAACGAGTTCCAGGGTAACATTGTCGGTCTTTTGAACAAACGTAATGCTGTTATCAGCGATACCGAGATTGGTCCCGAAGACTTTACGCTCTACGCAGACTGCAGTTTGAACAGCATGTTTGGTTTCTCCACCCAGCTCAGAGCCGCTACTCAGGGCAAGGGAGAGTTTAGCATGGAATTCAGTCACTACTCCCCTGCTCCACCTCAGTTGCAGAGGGAGCTGATCTCCAAGCACGAGAAAATGATCGCTGAGAAGAACAAGAAATAGACGATTCGCTTCTTTCGTGTAACATTAACAGGGTCACGTATGTACAGAAGCATGTGGATAGATGTTGAGAATTTTGCATTGCGAGGCGCATGGATGTAATCATAGATGAAGGCTAGATACCATAGACGTGGTGTAAAAGATATTGTTCCACTCTGCAAAATCATGACCAGATCTTCTCTCAGCGTGCTTGAGGTTCAGTCGTGGAGAGAATACCAGAGATTGACTGCCCTGTTGGTCTTCTATAATGGCAGGTATCGGTATCGGTATCAGATGAAGTGATCACCTCAATGTATACATTATTGTGATATGGCGCTAATCTGAATCCGCATCTTAGCGCGCTTTTGAACGCGTTTCTTCAGCCAATGGCAACCAGTGAATTTCTACCTCAGTTTGCGGCATCGACCTGGGGCCCTTCAGTCGCTTTCATCATCTATTCACTCAGCAGCGCATCACTCGGCTCCGGACTGTGCTTCATCAGATTCTTGCGGTCGTTCACCAGCTGCGGAAGAAATTCGTCCCAACGCCATCATCTTCTCCGCGATGCAGGTTGACAACGCGGGTGTTGCCGCACATTGATGGTGCACTTTCAGTCTCTGCAGCGGTTTATTCACCTATACCGTAATGGATTCAACTGAGCCCATTGACCTAACCAACGACACCGATGTCTCAGTCACTTCGCACTCACAGCCTGGTGACGGTCCATCGAATTCAGATAGGCAGCGTCGGAAGAAGCTCAGGCCGCTCCCGAAAGTGGACAAAGTTACAGACGAAGTCGTGATTCTCTCGGACAGTGACCAAGATCCGAATACACCATGGATCGATAAATTCCTTCAGACTAGACAGAAGCGCGCTCCTACCGATGTTCAGAGCCCTGGGTCACCTGCCGCTCGACGACAACTTTCACAGTCCAGCCGGCCCCTGCCTAACAATGGTAGACCGAGTGGAATTACGACTACGAAAGCATCGAGCTCAGTTGAGGCGAAGTCACATGCTTCATCAGCCAACAACGTCGTGTTGCCTGTAGAAAGGCGGTCCAAGAAGCGTGACTCTAATCAGTCCTCGACATCGGTTCATTCACATGCTGTTACTCAACCTGTCAGGGAGGGTGCCGCAGTCGAGCAAGCGAAGGTGTCTCCACCAAGGAGGAGTAGGTCTAGTCTGCCACACAAGGCAAACGTTTCTGCATCGAGAGTACCCGTATCGAAGACGCCTCCAGTGAATACCCCCACGACGAAAGCGCCCACGGCCAAACGCAAGCACCGAGAGTCTGACGCTGAAGAGCCTAAAATATCTAAGAGGCGCCAATTGAATGGCTCAGCATTAGCAGCGTCATCTTCCTTCGCCAGTCAAACGACGCTTGGCAGAACTTCCTCCGAGCGTGATGATACTGGACAGCAGCGTCGTGGGTCGGCCATCAGGACTCCACGTTCCCTGACAGCGACTGAGGATGGCCTCGTTACAAAGGCGTTGCCAGCCAGGCAATCTCAAGCGCCGAGTGAACTGGCCTCAGGAAGTACTTCCGACGCGCCGCGCAGACCCGAGAACAAGCAACGCAGTGGATCATCTACCGACGCTGCAGATCGAAATCGGACGCAACAAGCCCTCACAGCTAGAGAATCGCCTGTAAGACGTACGATCAAGTCTGTAGTACCATCGTCTTTGTCCAAGTCTTACGTGGGCGATGCAGAGAACCCGCCGTTGCAGCAGATCGCTCAACACGGTAAAACCAGTGTACCTTCGGACGATGCATCACCAACCAGAGTCAGCAGGCCTTACGACTTTATGAGAGAAAGTCTACCAGCGATTCCAGACACCGAGCCTAGTCTAAACACTGGTCTGGAACAAGCATCACTATCTCCACGTCTCTTCCAAGATGAGCAGCCGTCGCCCACCGCGTCTCGAATGTATCTTGGCAAATTTCACAATCCACCAGACACCATGGGAGAGGAGCCTGCCAATATACCACACGTCCGACGGGGCCAAGGGATTGTGGGACATGAAAGAGCCACGCCTGAGGAAAGGGATGCTGCGGTCGCGCCTTCTGTCACCTTGCTTCCTGGAAACCTAATGGATGAGGATTCGTTACATGACCAGAATCACTCCGGTGAGTTAGAGATGCCCGAGACGCGTATTGACGAAGCCGTAATCAAAACTCGTGAAATCGGCGGTGCCATGTCTTTGCGCTCGACAAGGCATCGGCCTTCAAAGACTGGCGGTCTTTCCACGCCTCGAAGCCATAGCGAAGGGCCTTCTAACAGTCCAAAAGACAAATCACCTTCCGTCAACCTCGGACATGGCCGGGCAGAGCACGAATTACGAGCCATCGCTAGGCAAACGAGCTCAAGCATTGATAAGAATGATGCACGAGACTTACCACTCGACACTATGACGCCCATGTCGGAGGGTTACGATGTTTCGACAATGTCTGGAATGCTGATCGAGCTCAAGCGCTTTTTCAACGAATACCGCGATGACTCAAGGTACTTGGCGGTGACTTATCTGTCGAGAGCTCGAAGCCTTGTGATTGAGAAGCGTATGAATGCTGAGCCGAATCACACCTCTCATCAAGAACACATCCAGGTCAACGGATTCGAGGGTGCAAGACATCCGATCTCCCCTTTCAAGCACATGAAGGGCCTACAAACGCACTTAGAAGGACGACCGCCGAACAACGCGGTGGCGCTGAGTCTCGAAGAACCAGATGCAACTGGGAAAAAACTCAAAGTTGCTGTCAAACACGTACAAGCTCTCACAACAACGTGGATTGATGACGAGGAAGAAGTACCCGCCTATAGTCACTGTATCAATCTGAGAAACAACGTCTTGGGTTACAATCAGAAGCAGCTTTTGTATCAGCCGTACTTCGGTGAAAAGGCTCAAGACGAAGTGTACGATCAGCTTACTGGGTTCGATTCCGATTCCAGTGCGCGGCGCACCACTTTGCTCCATGGGGAGCAGTCCAGGATGATTCGAGAATATGTTCTGCCTTTCCTCGAACGGATTGGATGTCCCGAAAGCGCTATCTTGTACTATCTGCTACGACCCGATCTGACAGGAGCCGAGGCCGCTGCTCGCGAACCTTCCTGCAAGGAAGTTTTTGACCGAAACGCGTTACGCTGGCAAAGGGTGTTCAGTAAACTGCCGCATCCGACAAACGAAGAATTGTCGAAAGCAGCTCTTAGCTGTGCTTCTTTCTTGAGGCTCACAGATTACAGTCTGTGGCACGTTGTTCGCAAGAGCCCTCTCTGTGCGCTTGATGAAGAGGTGGGCCAAAAGAAACTAGTCGACAGTATACAGAGCTTAGCGTGCAGAGTGTGTCACAAGCATGACTGTACTCAGCACGGCGTACGAAGAGAGAGCGATAATGGATCGGGTAGCGACCACGACGCGGACTTGACGACTGTCGAGAAGCTCGATATCGATTGGCCTCCGAAGATCAATTTCAAGCGCAACCTATGCGATCCTGCGGCAGCGGAAAAAGTTCCAACTGAAAGACTTGAGATTGTCGCCAAAAATGTGATGCGGTCTTCAAAAGGCTACCAAGCAGTTGTGCAAGAGGTCAAGGCTGAGAAAGCCCATAAGCGTGCGAGATTCTTTCCTTGTCGTCATCCTGGTCAATCCTGTGCCGCACCTTATTGCAGTTGTGCCAGCGAAGGGGTTTTCTGCGAGAAAGCATGTGTATGTGCGCAGGGTTGCAAGCGGAGGTATCCGGGCTGCGACTGCCACCAATTCAAACCGCCAAAACAGACGTGCTTGGACGACCGCTGCGAATGCTTCAAGCTCGATCGAGAATGTGATCCGGATTTATGCGGCTCTTGTGGTGCGTCTGTCGCCCTTGATCCGGAGAATCGTGGCCTTGATCCGAACCAGCATGAGTATTGTAGCAATGTCCGGATTCAACTTGGTACACCCGCGAGAACCATCCTGGGCCAGAGTCGAATACACGGGTTCGGCCTCTATGCCGGCGAACCGCTCAAGAGTGGCCAATTCATTGGCGAGTACCGCGGGGAATTGATCTTGGAAGGGGAACGAGAACGAAGAGCTACCATCTACGACGTGCGGGATTCTTCATACCTCTTCGAGCTGACGAAAGATCAGGATGCGGATGCCGAGAGCTTTGGTAACAAGATGCGATACATCAATCATCCTCCTGAGGAAGGACGGAAAGAAATCTGTAACGTCTATCCACGGATCATGCTGTGCAACATGACGCCACGTATCGGCATGTACGCAAATTTAAATATTCCTCTTGGCCAAGAGCTATGTTTTAATTATGGACCAAGCTATCATAAAAAGCTAGTCGGAGGCAAGAGAACGACAAAGGCCGATGCACCTGGTATTCGTCATTCATCACCAGTGGAAAGCGTCGGCGAGCTCGCGCAGACTGCGTTTCATCGATCTGGACTAGCCGCGAACAGTAGCTGGTTTATTCCACCTCCGGACGACGATGACGAGATGTTCAACCCGACCGACCATGGAGAGGCGGAATATGATGAAGACGACGAAGACGACGGCGAAGAAATTGTTCCAACAGCTCAGAACCGGAGAGGTCGACCCAGGAGCCTGGGAAATATGTTGGATGATTAACGAGAAGAGGCATAAATCATGATTGGAAAAGAAAAATTGTATCATCTCCAACTTGAAGAGAAGACTATTGACCAACAAGCATGGCGTGATATCATGTAACATCGTGACAGCGATTAAGGTATGTTTCAAGTTCTCCTGCAAGTTGATGTTAGTCGTTTGCACTATCACGTGGATATTGCGTGGGGTCCACTTTGTGTAACCTCGTCGTTTGTCACTCTCATCTCTTCACCTGACCTGTCAACTTTTCTCTCCTTCTTTTCTCACACATAACGTATCAAGATTTTACTCTTCCGTTCAACCTCAGCAAGATCAATCTGGTGGGTTGCAAATCATTGCGCTAAAGATTCTGGCTCCAACCAACACATTTCAGAGTGATAGCCACTACACAACAATTGTGGTTTCTGATTTCTTCGGAGGCAGCAATCATGGCGTCCTGTACCTCACCAAACGGACTAGCCAAGCCTGGACCGACTTTGGAAACTCTTCCACCAGAGATCCTGGACCAGATATTCGGAAACCTCCTCAAGATCACTGATGATCATTGCCATCGCGCTGGTATCACAGACATCGAAAAGAAGAAAGAGGTCACGCCAACCAAAGCTCAACAGACAAAAAAGGGGAAGAAAGCCAAAGACACCGCTGGAAAAGTCGCGACATCGACAACACCGCACAATCTGCCAATCCATACGGAAATACTCCTCGTGAACCGTTTCCTCTCGGAGGCAGGTCGTCGCTATCTGTACATGGACAACCGTTTGGTCATGATAAGCTATAGTGTGGCGTCCCTCCATATTGATGTTTTGCGCAGCATCATCAACAGATTCATCACCACAAAACATTTGCGAAGTTTCAAACTTCACATCCTGGACTTTACTTTCAGACTGGACCTCACCCGAGGTATGGTTCCAAAGGCCCACACTGGAACGTATCTGCTCCGAGAGTGCGATCTCCGCCCTTTCTTGAATCGTCTGCAGGCTTTGTCATACAATATGCACGCAGATCACATTTACCTTCTTCCATCACTGTCAAATGGCTTGGAACCGACTTTAACACGCTACAAGCTCAGGACGCCCAATGTACAGTAGTCGTCGACGATAACGGTCCGCGAAACACCACTTTCTCTTCAGTACGAGTCTCCAAGCGACAGACGTACTACGGAAATGCGCCTACTTCAACAGTTTGACGATCTTGGTGGACTTCGTGGCAAGTTGGAGGTAGTCGGTGTCCAAGCGGAGCATTTATGGCATGCTGCTTCCTCTCGTATGAACGCTCGCATCGTTTCTGTAGATGCCATGGGGTGGCGCTTCTTGCATGCTTTACTGGCGTGGGAAGACTCTCTCGCTCAACTCATCGACCATTCTACGTTCCTTGAGCCGTTTATGTCACCCCCATCTCTTTTGGAAAGCTATAGGCTTATTCTTGCCACGCTCGCGCACAATCATTTCACGAATAACACGGAAGACGCACCTGCAGTCGAGCCCGACCCGACCTTGGATGCGGCAATCGTAAATACTTGGCAGTTCGGGGTCCGAGTGCTGGAACTGGATTTGTGTATCACTCACATTGGTCTTGTGATGAGTGGAAACCAAAATCCTGGTATACTGGCTGTACACGACCTCACAGAACTACTCAGTACTGTGATGTCTCTCACCTCGTGTAGTGTGCAAGACTACTTTCCACCTCAGCAGATGGCCAGAGCATTGCACATCATGGCAGTGATGACAGGCCACAACAGGGAGCAGAATCAAACAGAGGTGCAACTTCGAATACTATGGCATGCCTTGAAACTCACGCCAGGGGAGATGATGATCATCGGGGACTTGAAGCGAGTGGTCGAACACAAGGAGGGAAGAGTATGCGCCGTAAGCCGATATTGAAAAAGACGTCACTGACTGATTGGTTCAGTGTCTACATCATCTGCAATTCTGGAACAGCGCATATCGGCATCGTCCTGTCCGGTGCAAGACTGTTCTGCCTGTCCACTCCAGGGCGATCCCATCTCACTACCGTGGGTGGGTCGATACCAGTACCAATCTAGACGAAGATACGGTCAAGATGCTCAACGACAAAGCGGATGCAAGGTACTTTGGGAAGAGGAATGTCAAGAGATGAGGCCCGTCGAAGATGACAACGCACGCGAAAGATACTGGTTAGGGGGCTAGGGGTTAATTGTTAGGGTCCGTGGTTAGGTGTTAGGGTCCGCAGGATGTTTTGTGATAGGGCGATTAGGGCCGCACAAGCTCAACGACAGAGAGACTAAGGTAAGGGACACGCGGTTCGTGGGATGTGAGGTGATAAAAATGCGTTTCGTTGGGTGAGGTAGCTGAGGGGACATCCATCGGTTGTGGTCCAGATCGTGAGTATAGAAGCTTTTAGAGTCAGCGAAACGAACGACCACAGACAGTGATTCATGCATGGACATGGAAGCGTGCAACGGAGTGGACGGGCAGCAGACGAAGTTCCTGGCGTCCCCAGGTTTGAGTAACGACCAACTCCATTGGTACTAGCGCTGAGTTTGTCTAAACTTCCCGAGGCTCGCACTTTTCTCCCAAAAGGGAAGTGACACTTACGGCCCGCGCGGAGAAGGAATCCACTCCCACATGCGATGTTCCTCTGATCGAGTGCTACAACGACCTTCCTTCGCTGAGCCACGACGCATCGTGCGCCAGGCATCGCTATTCATGTGTTTCCGGTTGGTCTATCGGTAACTTTTCATCCGCTTATTCTTTCGTAATGTCGCGTCCGCCGCAACGACCAGTGACCCACAGATTGCTCAAGCATGTTCAAGACTTCCGACATGTCTCTTCTTCTTCCGAGCAGTCACACAATTTCCTCCAAAAAGCGATTTGAGACGAGAACTCGTTGATGCTTGTCACATACTGACCACGCACGGTCGACAAATCGACCCTTGCGGAATAGTGAACGACCAGAAGCTATGATTACAACGAATTCCGGAAACAACAAGGTCAGAAGCGGCTGCTTGACGTGCAAGTGTGTTTAGCTCGTAACAATAACTTCGGAGCGGCACTGATCCCAGACCACAGAAAACGCCGTGTAAGATGCGACGAAGCCAGGCCAGCATGCCAAAGGTATCTGAAACGAAAACCAGCCATCCATTCCCTGTGCGTCGTCTGACCGCTACAGATGTGTCAAAGCCAAAAGGAACTGTGAAGGATATACCAACTTTGTCGACTTTGTGTCTTCTGACCAAGGTAGGAGACGCGGTACTGCGAATTGGCAGATGACCACTACAGTTCCAGCCACAAGACCGTATATTCCGGCACCCGAGCGTCCACTACTGGAGTTTAAAGCCAGTGAGAGCGAATGGCGCGCATTCAACCTGTACTCGGAGAAAGCTGGTATCTTTAGCGGAGCCTTCGACAAGAAATTCTGGCGAGACTTTGTCCTTCAAGTTGCAACACATGAACCCGCCGTCCGTCAAGGCGTTATTGCCCTTGGCAGCTTCTGTCCACACATTCTCGCTGGTTCCGAGCTGGAAGAGAGGTCGTCATGCGGATGTGCTGGATGCGTACAAGGCTTCAAAGCCTACAATAAAGCACTCGGTATGATCGCTAGTCCAACCTTTTCCAGGTCCAAGATCCACGTCGCTCTCCTGACCTGCCTCCTCTTTATCGGCATTGAAATGATGCGAGGCTCTGAAGAGCATGTCATTACGTTGGCCACGGGTGGTCTGAAGCTCATGGCTGAAGACGAGACTGCTCTCTCCTCTGCTTTCGTTGAGCAGAGCTTGCTGCCTGCATTCACCCGCATTCGACTATGCTCTGCACTCTTCACCCATACCATCGACCATGTTCCGAAGGCCGCGGTCGAGCGCGTCATGCAGCGCGTGCATGATCCACGTCCTATGACTATCGAGGAATTGCGAGACTCTCTATTCAGCATCATGGCGGAAGCGTTGGAAATGATACATTTCGTCACCCGGTCGAGAAGGGGTTGCGATCCTGAAAACGAGCGTATGTCAACTATCGAGCAGGAGCGAGACTATTGGTCGGTGATGGGTAACGCATGGTTTGCAAGATTCAAAGAATGGGAATCAGAGCAAAACTTGCGAGCGGCTTTGATGTCAGTTGAAGCCAAAGCAGAATCGGCTTACATGATCGCATTGCTCAAATGCTACCATCTAGCCTCCGGGATCTGGCTACACACAGTCCTTAGCCATTCGCAGCTTGTTTACGAAGAGTACGAAGCAGAGTTCACAGCATTGCTTGACGCCGCTGCATCGGTCCTTGAAACACCTTCAATTTCCCAGGCACATTCGTCGTCCTCATTCACACCCTTCACGTTCGAAATGGGCCTGCTTCCGCCACTGTACTTTGTCGCCTACAGATGTCGCAACCCCAGTCTTCGGCGCCGGGCCGTCTCACTGCTCGAGCTCGTTCCAACCTCGGAAGCGACATGGGACAAGAGCATACACATCGCCCTCGCAAAGCGCATCATGGAAGTGGAAGAGCACGGCTTTCAAGATTCTGACGGGCCCATCAGCATTGATTGCGTTGCACCAGTCGATGGCAGCAGGACAGGTCATTTGATGCACGATATCAGTATCTCACCTAGCTTGATGGGAGACAACGTTATCAAGCCGGGCCCAGAATGCTGGCACATGACTGATAAAAAAGGTGGGCTACAGTGTATCCTGACCTATTACTGGTTTGATGATAACGGCACCGCCATGCACAAGGATGAGCTGTTAGACGTACGCACCGGAAAGGTGATCCTTTGACCAAGTCCCAGACGGAGCGTTCATGACTGATGTTGCCATTATTTTGTATAGATACCCATATCCGTTTTCTTTTATGCTTCATGTGTTCGTGCCTAGTGTGATCCCCATTTCCTGGTATATGTTCCTCAAAGCTCCTCCTTGGCGCCGTTGATCGCTACCAGCTCTGTCTCGAAAACTGTCCATGTCAGCTCTGCACACCTCAAACCCAAACCAAAAGTATACGTACTCAAGACGCTGTTGGCAGGGATTGGACCCATGCCCCTGCTACCGTATCCGTATTCAGGCTGGATAGTAAGCGTTCTTTTGTCACCAGGGCACATGTCCAACAGTCCTTGGTCCCAGCCCTTGATGACCTGTCCCTTGCCGACGTGGAAGTCCAGAGGTTGACCGCGATTGTATGAGGCGTCGAATTCGCTACCGTCGGCGGCAAGGGTACCGCGGTAGTGGACCGACACTTTGTCGCCTGTCGCCAGTTAGTTTGTTATCTATGGACACAAAAAGGTTAGAGGTAGGCGACTTACCAGCCTTTGACTTGCGGCTACACTCGCCTGCTCTGTCGACTTTGATGTCAAGCGGCTTGTCCAGAGCCAATGCCGCTGGGGCAAGGAACAAAAGAGATGCGATGGCCAAGAACTTCATAATGGATATATTCTGAAAATTTGTCGTGTATATGTTAATCAAATATGGATGATATTGTTGATATGGCTTTGATGCCACAGTGACAAGCTGGTCTCTCCGCACTTGCGCTGTATTGCGTCAGGGTCTGTCTGTGCATTGGACCTTGCATTGCGGTCCGCAAACTCATGGTCCGTGACCTACGCGAGCGAACTTCACATGGTAGCAGTGCGGGGAGAAAATAGCAATTAGGTCCTGTCATTGTTGAGGAACATATCTGATGACATCCAAAGATCAAGCACATTCCACACGATGCTGGCAGCGACGTAGACGCACTGAGGATGGTGACATCGATTGCGTTCCTAGATGCCATTGAGATATGTATGCCTTCTTGATCGCGTGCTAGAGCTTCATGTTGCGTGTGGGCTTGGACTTCCACGCAGCCTAACCCGTCGTCTCCTTTGCGTACACACTTGTAAAATACTATAAGGTCTAAAAGGGCCCAGTACAATCAGGTAGCAGTTTCACAAATAGCGCCAGTACAGTTTAGAGAATGCACAAGTTTTAGTAGTTCCACATGCACAACCATAGGTTCACGATCTTATACAAAACCTCGCATGCATTCATGATCGTCTATGTGTGCATGATCGTCTATAGTCCTCGCCCATCATATTCATGTGCAAGATCATTATGATCCAGTCTCTAATTATCATTGCCCTCTCATCAGGCTCTCTAAGTTGATTATAGATTTGTTCATAGCTTTGGACTTGTCCATGATGTCGCACCTGTGTAAGGTCAAGCTAAGCTTTATATCCCTAAGTGGCTTAACATACTTGTACCTTTGCTTAGTTAGTTAGGGTTAGGGTGAAACAGTATTCTAAGGTTGGGTTGGGGTGAAAATAGCATCTTGATTGTGCAGTGGCAGCTATGTACAGCTCTAGTTATAACAGGGACGTAGAGCAGCAACGGAAGAAACTAAACTAAAACGGTAGAACTAAATGATTACTAAATGAGCAGGCGTTAGTAGGTAAGGCTGCTAATCATAGGTTATATCCTAAGCCATATCTAGACTAGTTCCTAGCGTGTATACGCACTAAAGACATTGACAGGTATGTATCGAGGTACTCATAGGACAAGTACGAGAGGGATTGTTGAATATCCTTGTACGTTTACGACATTATGAGGGTTCCCAGGTCGGGGCTGGCTTCGCAACGCTGGGGACTTAGTGAAATTCAGACGAACTTCAGAATTCCTACTGCAGCGCAGCGCATGCCAAACCACAGACAACACAGCACTTCTATCAATATTCATATTAGTTAGAAGCTTCTAACTGACATACGATAAATCGCGCGGCTATAAGCTTCTAACAGATTCGAGCTTCTACCTATAATTCATGCTATGTACTATATAGGGTATGGCCAAAGAAGCGTAGGCTATTGCTCTACCTCTTCACCTTAGACTTGCTTAGGGCGCGGCCTCCAGGCGTATAAACTGCAGGATATAATAACGTCATGTCGCTCTAACACCACACATTTTGTAGTGCACCACTCACATTTTATATTGGAATATTCCTTATGGTTACCTCTTTCACCACCTAGATTTTCTATAATGTGCTAGTAATTCTCTATACGCAAACCATGTTGTAATGTTCTCTACTATTGTCTAGTCACTTAGCTTAGCAGCTTGTCGCGGCTCTTCCCATGTTAACATTTATTCTATAGCTATTATTGGCTAACTCCACATGTTAACAAAAAGAACAGCACTTTCATTAGCTAGCCTAGCTCCACACCTCTAGGACATGCTACTAACTCATGCTCATACCGCTACAATTACTTTGCCTTTGTTAAGCACTTCCTCTTGGTTATATTTTCTTGGCAGACATGTAGAACCCATAGAATGCAATTCGTACTTAAAACTACAAGCCTCGTGTAGGATCCTAATAACACATAATATTATTCAAAAGCGATCCTACTTCATCATGTAGGGTTAATCTAAATATTGGTATAAAAATATCTATGCCTTGATTATGTGGCGTGAACTTAACTCTCCTACTCCAACATACCGAAAAATTAGTTTAATCTCACTATAAATCCATGTCAATAGTCAGTTCCCAACCCATCCTGATTTCTTACATTCCGACGTTAATCACCATATTCCTTAAATCCATTCCTGAATCGTTCGACTAACTTAATAACAAGGTACAGTAACT
>Ga0058702_10000259_pt1 | contig 25054 bp, 35 predicted proteins | sample AgamicOrSfe_FD_83781 | JGI IMG/M metagenome (GOLD analysis project Ga0058702, IMG submission 83781) | Agave microbial communities from Guanajuato, Mexico - Or.Sf.e | ecosystem: Host-associated > Plants > Phyllosphere > Phylloplane/Leaf | place: Guanajuato, Mexico | collected 2012-05-30 | reverse complement strand
TGAAGGTGATCATGTAGAAGAGGATGTCATGTGGCCACGAGGGAAGCGATATGATTGCTCGAAGTATACGGGTTCACCCACGATCCGTAAAGTAAACTAGTGGCTCGGAGTGGTCGAGCTGACCGCAATCCCAGAAACTGGAATATATTACGGGGAGTGCCGTCATGTTCTGCTAAAATCACCTGTCGAACTTGCTCTTGCTTGTCGAGACACCCAGCCTCCTCACCAAGGTACCCCGGAGTATAAGCTCGGCGCTAGAGAATGTTGGAGTTATGGGGACAGGTTGCTAAGGGACAATCCCAGCAGCAGCAGTGGTGTCGAGTCGCAAGCTCACGTGACTAGAATGAATAAACGTGGACGCACCTAAATTTTGAGCTCTCAACTCAGCTCGAGCACTGTAGGCTTGGCCGAGGAGATCGCTCAAAAGACTCTGTTTCTCCTCCCTTGCACACCGCCTTCAAGTTATGTCAAGTCAGTACCTTTAGTGGAAAAGCTGACGAGGTGGAGTAAGGTTGAAGGCACGAGGCACGAGGCAGGACGGGAAGAATTCGGGAGGAGTGCCGTGGCGCGTTTGAAGTCGCTTTTTAGCCTTGCAGCTTTTGCAAGACGACCAAGATATCCACCGTTTGCATCACATCGTCTCCAGTATGCGGCGTAGCTCAGAACGTCCTTCTACTGTTCGCCACACCAATATGGAGATCCGACAAGCACTCCGGACGCTGAAAATGGCATGCGAGCGAAAAGGTCTACATTTACATGATACAAGCAACCTGAAGCCTGACGATTCGCTACTGGAATATATCACAATCTCTATATGGCTGAACCCTGTGTGGCTATACCCTGGGGTTCCCTTCTTCGACGCGGAGCAGGATGTTTAATGAAGCAAAAGAGCTTTTGATTGCTCATGTGGTGTGATCGCGCATAAGACTGGGCAAATACACCACGGTATTGACCGAGTATCTATGATACTGCGCTACTTGCCTGTGCTCTCCAGCCGCATGGTGGAGTGCGTGGACGACGTGTACTTTGCCTATAGGCTTCAATCATATTCTTTGTTCGAACTCATTCTGGGCTATGGTACACACTAAGGAAACTGGTAGACATAGCCTTTACGAGCGTGATAAGGATAATGAAGGTAGGAGCAGTATGGTAAACCATGTGCGAAATTGCTTCTGCCAAGCCGACGGTAACCTGCAGATTGACCAGGGTTCGTGCATGCACGAGTGTTTCAACCTTTGTTACGATCTCCCCCCGCTTGACGTTTCACGTTGTTTGCAGACAAACTTCACTTTTGCTCTCTCTCTTCACAATCATTACTCTTAGTTTCTTTCTTCGCAGATATCACGACCGTCTAGTACACCTATCTCTCTTGGCTGACCAGATCTTGTGTGCGCCATCCATATATGCAGCCTTGATACTCCGATCTGTCTTTCAGCCAAATCCTGGTGATGGCTGAACCTGGCAGCTCGCAGGTCGAGCCAGCGCCAGGACCATCTCTTCTCGACGTCAACACACAGGCTTCAGTCGCCAACATCTCCAGCCCAGCATCTGGCGTTCATCTCCCACCGACTCTAAGTGCTGAGGGACTCAAGCTCAATCAAGATCTCCAATCTCGACCAGTGAAGACAAGATCTGGCAATGCTTTTCTTTCCTACGACCCCGCCAAAGATGTGACTACAATCCAAGATCCAACCGCACTCCGCGTGCTCAGGGACAATGTTTTCCAAAAGATTCAGTCTCGACTGGTGGCCGCCCGTGTTCCTACTACACCTTTTGTTCAGTCCGAGATGACTTGGTTGTTACCCGGACCTCATGCGAAAAAAGAGGAATGGGACGCTCTGTTTGAGGATCCTTTCCTTATTGACGATGCAATGTTGACAAAGATGCTCCGGCTCCAGGACTCTGCTCGAATGCCCAAGACTGTCGTTGCAAACACGCGCATTTACTACATCCGTACTTTCATCTTTCATATCCATGAGCTCAAGACTGTTCTCCTCGAGATGAAGCAACGCGCCTACGACTATTTCGAGAAGCTTCAGGCAATGGAAGACTCATTGGACGGTCTTGACGATGACCAGTTTGTTTTTGTGCGCTACATAGGCACAGCTCTTGGCCGTGCTTACGAGAGGCATCGGAAAGATCTTTTGACCTTTTCTGGTGGCTTTGTGATTGAGTTTCTCCAGATCAGCTTACAGTTGTTCCCGGATGTTGTGGAATCTGCACGGATACAAGAACTTCCCGAAGCTGAACTGGACACTGTTCAGGATCATTCACAGTCTGATATCAGGGAACAAGGTCTCATTGCGGCCTTTGGCGCTGGTTGCATCAACGTCAACTCTGGCGGGCATGAAAGGGATGAGGATGTGACTGACGACGACTACGAAATCTTCAGCTCGAATATCGGTTATGTTCTGCAGGTCATCCAGAATCGTGGTACAATTACACAGCGCGTTCAACCTGCGCCAGCAACTGTCGTGAGAGCTATCGAGGAATATGCACAGTCTACACAAGAGTACGCGAACACCAATCCGGACATCACAAAAACGAACACAACGCCTTTCACTGCTACACTACGAGATGTCGTCGCTACTCAGCTAGTACCAAGTGTCTTGAGTGCTGGATATGGAATTGCAGTCATCATCGGGTTTGATATCCCTTTCACGACAATGCGAAACCCCTCGAAATTCTTCGATCAAGATATCGACACCTCAAATGTCTTCAAGAACCTACTGATACAGCTTGGGAGTTGGGAGACCTCGCGCCAGACACGCGACCCGAATGTGATGGCCATTTTGAATCGACCAGGCAGTAACACTCTTGCTTTCATGGACTTGAATCCATGGCCATCGGTTGAAGCTGCTGCCCAGCCCGATGCAATGCGCCTATGCCGAAGTGGTCTCAGGGCTGGCAATTTTTGCATGGCAATGCCCATGGGTCACGATGTAAGTAGGCTTAAATCGTTCGCAATCCTCCTCTTGGGACAATACTAAGATTCCTAGGTAACATCAGTTGCACTGGGCAACTTCGTCGGTAGTACTGGTCTTCGAAGTCGGTATTCTGACTTTATCGACCATGTCGCATTGCCACATCTCACAAAGATCACAGAACCAGGTGAAACAGTCAAAGACTCTGACTGGTTGCTAACGTTTCCGATGGTTCACACTGGAGCAGTAGCGCGGAGAGGTGGTACTGTCTCCTACCATCGTCTCACGTATCTGACGCTGATGATCCACTACATCGCGATCTATGAGTTCATGAAGACTTCTACGCCGGATTTAAGCAAGCTGGACACTTGCAAGGCAGTGCAACGCACTATGGAATCCTATCTTCTACCATCGACACGTCTCGGAAAGGAATTGGAGGATGTGAAAGAGGCAGTAAGGGAATCCACAAGAGTCTTACAGCGCACGACCGACCACTCTGTGGAGGGTATCCGGAAAAGAAACGAGGAGCTGTTTCAGAGAAGACGCGCTGCGGCTAGACTTGGATTCATCAATTTCTATGAGACTGAGGCGCAAGTACAACGTGATCGTGGACAGCTTGTGCGAAGGGCGAGACTTGAATGGCTAGGGCAGGCGCACGACGAGCTCTTCAAAGAGTTCCAGGTCTCCCAAAGAAGAACACCAGCACAAGATGAATGGGTAAGATGGACCTCTCCAAGATCTAGGGTAGAAGCTAATCATGCTTGGCAGACCAAGATCCTGGAGGAAGATTATATGAGGTTAAAGCACTGGGCTCAGGGCTCTCATGAAATGGTAGGTGCCCAACCTTGTCCTCTATATGAGACATTTCTAATATGATCAGATGATGGTTCTGGCTTGCGGATCAGTTGGTCCAGATGCTCAACTCCGGTCTCAAGCACAGAATATCCTACTAGGAGATACTCGACTGCTTGATGGCCTCCGGAAGAAGTATAATACGTTATCTTCGCTTGAGTCCTGGCTTGCAGAACAGGATACTGGAAGATTACTATACTTCCTTCTCGACTGTGACCCTGTCGAAGACATCGCCGAACTTTTACGTGTCTTTCTAGAGCCAACAGACGTCCCTGACCCTTCAGGTGACGTGACGTACACAGTCACTCTCAAAGAGACTGTGATGGTACGTATTGAACAGTTTCTCGGCCAAGTACTACTGGATGATCCGGATACAGCAACGATTTCAGAACGATACTTTGCTAGAATGCAAAAGATTGATCCTCGAGCTTATGCATGCTATTCTCGACAACAGAACCAGAGAATCCAGCTTGAAAGCATAGCACTGAACGGTCAAGAAGATTTAAGTGGGAGTGAGATCTTTGTTAGATCAAGCGGTGAGGATGAGTCCACTGCGAGCTTCTGCTTCACCTTTATCGACCGACAAGGTGCCACATGGCAATCACCCCGTCTCAGAGTGCCATCTACTTGTCTACCACGAAATGAGCAGGACCTTCGCTTGATGATCTTCGAACATGCTGGAATTTCTGTCACGACATGGCAAAGAGAGCGACTGGCTGTAAGACCAGGTACATATGCTACGCTCACGTTGGCTAGTCTTCGGCGAAATCTCAGTACTACACCAGCTGGTCAAGCTGTTCTGAAGTTATGGGAGGAGCAAACTGGCACAACCGTTCAAGCTGAACTCGATCAACCTTCCCTCACAATAGCATTACATGGATCTGGAGTCATCCCTGCAAGCTACTTCGAAGCCTTTGGCTTTCCGATAGAGTATCTGGGTAGAGGCAAAGGCGAAATACTTGATCGAGAACTACTTGCCGAAAGTGGGTTGCCTATCAAGCCAAACCATGAGCTCTGGCTGTGGACACAATTCTTTCAGGAGAAGTTTCCGGGCTCAGCTGTCATTTACTGCAACCATCATCACCAGTCTTCTGTGTGGAAAGCTCTGATCTCGTGAGTGCTGCAAGTAGAGAATATATAACGTAATAAAGCTGACATTCTCAGGTTTCTGCCGCACTATATCCACCATCCATACCACTCCAAGCTGAAAGGCATCGCACATCAAGCTCAAGATGGTGGTATATCCCGGAAGATATCCACGACTAAGCTTGCCGTAGTGGTAAAAGTCCTTCGAGCGCCTGTAACGGTGGAACACTCTTCTACAGGCAGTGTCTACAAGATTGGACCACAACTGTTTGCAGGACTTCTCAATTCGAAAGATCCCAAGCCGGTCTTGGTACAAGATGCCCAACCTGACAATATTGAAGCGACAGCAATTGGACCCGACACCAGGAGTGCTGCACCGGATTCTCGAAGCATCATTCCAGCTCCCCGAAACCTGCCAACGACGCTGAGTCTAGTCCGCGCTATGCCTCCCCGGCAAGCCGAGCTGATATGGATGACATTTCAGCACAACTTCGTGCCATCTGAAGACCCGGACGATATGCCAGCATGGCTCCGTGACGAACGCAAACCATCCCGAAGCATGTGGGACCAGATTGATAGTGACGAAGGGTGGACGACGTCGTCAAGTGAGTCGATTCAGCATGTTCCAGCATCCTTTGCTGTTCAAAGAGCTGTGACGCCATTGCCGTATGTCGTCACGAGAGCCGCCACGCATCCTGTCAATGACCCAACGTTATGATGCGACACATGATCCTGAGATGTACGCGGCCCAAGCAGAACTTCAAAACCCTGTCCAACCCAGTGCTCCGACGACCATCGTTGCAGTCGATGCGGCCTCCAATCGCGGTCAAACATCATTGCCTACGATGCAGACTCCAATACAGTCGGAGGTCTCACGATCCGCAGAACCACAGATTCAGATTGGCGCTTCGCAAAGTCTTAATCCGACATCCGCAATGTCAGTCATTCCATCTAGTAGCGGTCAATTTCCAGCGCCAATGGTCACGTCGCAACAAACACTTTCACGTTCCGAGCAGATTACAACGTCGTTCCCACAACCGTCCACGACCAGTGCCACAACAGGTAGTATGCCTCAAAGCATAGCCGGCCCTAGCCGGCCCGGACGGGGAGGGCAGTCAAGCGGCTACGATGATCAACAAAGGTCTGCGTCCACATATGATCAACGAGGTCAAGATTCCAGCGCTCCCAGAGACTATCCTTCAAGCTCATACTATGATTCGAATGTTCAGCCTCGCACTTATCAAGGGCGAAGCAATGCTTCCATGCCCTATGATGAACGTACGTATGATGGAGGCTATCGTAGCGGCGCAAATCGCTATGGCGGCAGACATGATTACGGCAGCGGAGGTGACTATGGCCGCAGCGGCTCAAGTGATCGCTTTGGAGATAGGGCTAGCTCGAGGCGTGAAGACGTGCAGAATCGTGCAGGTTACTACGGAAGTCAGGGGAGCCGAAACGACAGAGACACGTACAACAGTGGTAGCAGTTACAATGTCAGTCGAGAGCAAGACTACAGAGGAGGTGACTACTATCGGAGCGGAAGGGATTCAGGCTACATTGATGACAGAAGTGGTGATGGCGGTAGGGCAGATTATGGAGGTCGAAGAGAGTCATACGATCGTGGAGGATACCAGGAAGAGCAGCCTGCTCGGGACGATTTGGGCAGGACGCAGTCGTCGGGAAGGAAGCGTCCAAGGGAGGAGACATCAGAGGATGTCGAACGCGAATCACGTCGTGATGCTCAGCGCCGCCGCTGATTATGGTCGAGTGGAGTGAAGTGCTACACCTAGCTTATCTCCAGCGAACAGCATGTACTATAGAACACTACCACTGTCAGAACACCAGCCCTGGCGCCACAAAACTTGATAGAATATCCAATCCCAAGTCTCTGTCATGTATTTCAAGTATGACTCGATTAGCATTTCATGCATTGCCTACTGCCGTGAGTCAAGATCACGACTAGGCGAATTCGGCAATTACAGTACATCTACTAATACTAATCGTACCGTGACATTATCAGGTTGCAACAGGCCAAGGCGGTGGTCTTGTCACAGCTGGTGCACTAAAGATGCACGTCATGTATGTACTCTTGGTGCATGAGCTCGATGAGAGATGCGCAGCACAAGGGTCATGTGGTTTGAGATCAGCAGGGTCTACATTTAGATTATATATCAATCTATGCAAGCTCAGCTTAACCAATCAGCACTGTGTAAGTTTATCCGATAGTTTCGATCTCGAGCCCAACTAACAACCAATCAGGGCGCAGCGGAAGCGTAAGCATTACATCAACGATACCCCACGAACCACCCCTAACATGACTCAGGCGCCGGGCTCATAACCCGGAGGACCTTGGATCGAAACCAAGCAGTGCTAGCACTACCAAACAAGCTCCGGCTTGTCACTTTTGCTTTTTTCTTGACCAAATCCTGCTCAAATCCTGCTCATACAGAGGCAGCGTGTGGACGTCGAAGTGATAGTACACCTTTGCCGATGCTGACTGGTGTCGATGGATGCATCCCTCATCACTTTGGTAAAGGATTTGGTGAAGCCTTTTGCGGCACTCTGTTTGCACGATTTTGTCCCTCCCTGCAAGCTTTGGATATCATCTCACTGCACCTGAGCGACGCGCTGCCGTTGATGTGTGACTTGTATCAGTCACTGCCTAATGGTTATGGCATTTACTCTGCTAAAGCTACAGCTCCTGCCTTCCTCGCCTGCGAGATAGCTCAGAAACGTGACCCGTGCCTATCCTAAACCGGCCAACTTCCCACCTAAGCCGGCGCCTGATAGCCATCCACATCCGTACTATTGCTCAGCTCCTTCCACGCCTCCACATTCCCCTTGTACTTCTCCAACTTATCCACAATCCCCTTATACGCATCCGTGCCCACCACACACCTCAACGGCGGGTCCTCCGCCACCGCCAACTCATACATAGCCAGCGCGCCCTTCCTAGGATCCCCAGCCTGGGTTCCATTCCGCTTTCCCATCGCCTCTTTGGCATTCAGGTGGTCGTACGCGGGGTTCTTGTGCTCCTCGTCGACAAAGGCCATGGATGCGCCGGCCCAGTTGGTGCGGAAACCGCCGGGCTCGATGCACGTGAATTTGATGTTCCATTCGGGCTTTACTTCGAGGGAGATTGCTTCGGTGAAGCCTTCGACGGCCCATTTGGAGGCGCAGTAGATGGAGAAGAGCTGGATGGGGTGGTTAGTGGGTGGGGTTGTGTGTGGCACGAAGGCATGAAGATTGGGTATAGTGGTGACGTGAAAGGGTGCGGTGCTCCTCAGCATCGATCTCGTCGCTTGTCTTGACCGACATTCGGACGAATTCTACTTCTTGCAGTGCAGACAGAGTAGCTAGGCGAGACAGGAAGTCATTCAAATTGCAACACTGCTCGAACTCACCGGAACGCCCCGCTGTCCTCCTATACTAGTGACCTGCTGAATCAACCCGCCACTAGGCTTCTGCTCTCTCATGGCCGCCATCGCAGCCTTCGTCACAGCAATCAGCCCGAAGAAGTTCACCTCCATCTGTCTGCGGATCTGCGTCTCGGAGAGGGACTCGAATTCGCCCGATAGGCCGTAGCCACTGCAGTATATCAGATTAGCACGCGTGACTCGCTGTATAGATTCGGAGATACTAAAGACGAACGCATTATTGACGACGACATCGAGACGGCCGAATGTCTCCTTTGCCTTTGCAATCGCCGATGTGATTGCGTCTGTGGATGTGACGTCGAGCGGGAGGGCGAGGTAGTTCTCTTTGGTCGTGCCTGTTGGATGCGTGAATATAAGTCCGCATGTTTCAATGAACAGCACCCAAGCAAGTGCACGATGTCCCCCAATAATTATAGTTGTGAAGATGGCAAGGCATGTCACACACCTTCGAACTTGAGCTTGGACGGGTCCCGAGCCGTCGCGACTGCGATATCGCCTTTTTCGAGCACGACTTTGACGAGCTCAGCGCCGAAGCCGGTGGAGGTGCCTGTGATGAAGAAGACGCGGGGACTCATTGTATGTTTTGGGGGTGTGTGAGGATGTCAATGGTAGGATGAGGAAGTGGAGGAGCGTGAAGTGACGATGGTGGTAAGGGAAGGGAAGGGAAGATCTGAACGTCATAGCCGGATGTGACGGCATCAGCTTGAGATGAGACGGTGGCGAATGCCTCATTATATTGTCACGTTATGTATAGGTCGGAACGACCATTTATGTAGCAACGATAGCATACATGATCTCCTTGGTGTGACGATGGTTTACGGCGCGCAGATGAGGGCACAATGTCTGGAATATGACTAGGTTGGGAGAGCACCGAAGCAGTTCCGCTCTTATACACGATCAGCGGCGGGCGGGCAGGCGGGCGGCAGTAATTTGATATCATTTCGATTGTCCCAGTATTCAAACTCTCATGTCATGTGTATCAGTTTTGGCAACATTCAGGCTTTCGAAATGCAGATGAAATCATGAGCAAGCTCATTCGTCGTATACACTCCTTCCCTTCCCTCAAACAACCTCGCGTTGCAGAGCCCTGTTTGCCTTCTCCTCGACCGTCGTCTCCCTGTTGAGCTCCCACTCGGGGTGCACGACGCGTGCGATTTCAGATTCGCCGGCCACTTCGCGCATGTCGTTGTCGTGTGCGACGTCCATCTTACGGCCCCTGTGCTCTGGGCCGAGGAAGGTGAGGAGGATGACATAGGCCTAATGTTTTATCGTCAGCATACTCTTCAAAATGGATTTTAAGGCGCAGGAGATTGTACGTACGTAGACACACCCCATGAAGATACAGACAACTGCAGAAATTAGCGCTAGAACATGCCTGTGTGAGCCGGAGCACTTTACCTTTGCCATCTAATAAGAGAGTTAGCCTCGGAATATTTCAACATGGAAGTGCAAATGCTTACAGTTGTATCTCGCCGTCTTGGCACCAGTCTTTGCGTTGATGAGTGGCTCGAGAGGAAAGCGTGCACCAAGCGTACTCTCAATTGTGCTACTGGCGGAACTGGCCAAATTGCCGAGTTGGTAAGAAGTACCGACAACAAAAGTCCTGAAGGATCCGGGAGACAATTCCATCAAATGGATGGGAATCACACCCCATGCGCCCTGCACGCAGAACTGCTCGAAGAAGGCAGCGGCGATGACGGCTTTGCTGGACGTGAATGTGTAGGGGTAAAGCAGGGCACCACCAATGGTGCAGATGACGATGATGGAGAGGCGGCGGCCGAACTTTTGGGAGAGGTAGCCTACGACTGTGCCGCCGGTCATTGCGCTAGGACGCGATTAGCATAATTTCGATGTGGACAATGATATTCTTATAATCCAAAGTGCTCTTACCCAAGATTAGCGACGACCTGCGTGATCGTGACAGCATTTGCGTCAAAGCCAAATTGGTTCTTCAGGAGAGTCGGGTACAAGTCTTGACTGCCGTGTGACATGAAGTTGAATCCGGCCATGAGAAGGACGAGGTAGACAAGGAGGAGCCAGTGGTGCTTGAGCGCAACTTTGCCTTCCTGGACAAACGTCTTGCCAACGCTGGAGCTACCTTCGCGGACTCTTTGACGCTCGATGAAAGTGTTCGTCTCAGGCAGGAACATTCTGTATACAATGATCAAAAGCGGTGGGCATGCGCCGAACCCTTTTTCGGAATCACGATCAGCTCAATATTTGTCAGTGTCGGTGTCAACAGGACTCACAGAAGAGAGGTCTCCACCCGTGTGGTGTTGTGTCAACAAGTCCTCGTGCAAGAGCAGTGGCGAGAAGGTATCCGAAAGCATATCCTTGTTGCAACATGCCGGAAATGATACCCCTTGCTTCTGGTGGACAGTCTTCGATGGCAGTGGCAGCAGCGTTACCGTAGAGACCTCCCATGGCAACTCCATAGATGGCACGGACGGCTAGGAATTGCTGATAAGTTTGGCAAAAGCCAGTACCAAGCTCGAGGACGATGAAGAGGATCAGGTTGACGACGTAAGGCCACTTGCGACCGTATCGATCGGCAGCTATACCGAATGCGATAGCACCGACAGATCGGAACATCAGCACAAGAGTGATACCCCAAGTGATGTCGGTAGTCGTCTTGTGAAATGTTGTGGCAAGATCGGACACAGTGAGTGAGACCGTGAAGAAGTCAAAGGCATCCTATGTGGTGTTAGCTTGGCATCCAGGAAAGCATCGTGGAAGAACACACCCAAGTCCATCCACAGAAAGCAACGCCAAAGAACAGCCATTGCTGAAAGTTGAGTTGGGCAAGCAGGGAGAAGGGGTTGGCCAGAGGCGTCATGGGAGGTTTGAGGGAGGAGACGCGCGTGGCCAGGTATTGGCCCGCACTCATGTGCACCTCGGCATAGTCATCCTGGTCGCCGCCTGAGACTTTTAGCTTTCACGTCGATGAGTACGAGGCAGCATGAACTCACTGCTGATGTCGCTGAGCTCAGAAGAGTGAGCGTTCTTCATGTTCGACCTCATGGTGATGGCGCTGGACTACTACCTGCAAACTGATGAGTGGGGCTGGCACAGTGTCACTGCTTGGTTGAGTGGACATACCAGTGTCTTGTCAACAGAGCCAAGAATTGCAAGCGCAGAGTAGAAATGAGGGATGAAGTGGGAAGCACTCTTGGGATGATGATTTGGCAATAAAGCTTGGGGAGAGCAGCTGACTATATACACCTCCGCAGTCCATACAGGTCTCGTGGAGGAGGTGTGGGGATCACCGCCAAGGACCGTCCGCCAAGAGCCGAGCGTTCTCCGCACATCGATACGTGCTCGAATGCGTTTGTCGTCCTATCACAAGCGCTCCCATTCCTCCAACTAGTGCGCTTTCAAAAGAGTTCCTAATCTCCTGATCCCATCCACACGGCTTACCCCGAAGCAGATGCGGGCGACCTTGGAAGAAGGCACCTCAAGAACGCGAGTACCAAGCAGACAATCTACTCTTCCACCGGAACGTGACAGTGGGGTACGTGCGGGGAGAAAGTCTAATACATGTAGCCCATGGGGTCCGGATCGGTGGCTGCGTTTGTATCCTGCCCTGCACTGTTTTGTGTGAGGGCGTGTCACTACTGCATCAGTCTGTTGAGTATATTCGTCGTTCACCATACTCCAAGTCCAACCATGAGTGCGCTGTGACCTTCGAGGTAAGCAGGATCGATGCGCAAGAAGACAAAAGGTGCTTCAGAATTCTGGGGCCGCTGCGAAACCGGAGTCCGGATTTTCTTATCTTCCCTCTTGGCAACTTCACGGCGAATAGTTGGCCCAGTCACCCCAGTAAAGCAAAGGTACGCAGGTACTTGGAGTGGTTTGGGACGGTGCCGTATCGAATTGACTTTCCGCCTCTTGTTCTTCTTTATGCTTGTCAAGGAGACTTGCGGATGTTATCGGATCAAAAGACGAGACTACTTTACGCTAGGGCGGGGGAGCGCGGGAAGAGGGTTCTGGCGTGCTCTCGGGTCGCGATGGTACGAAGTACTGTGCTGCTGGACACGATTATGGCATACCCCATCTTCTTCATGCCACTTCCAATGAGATTCAATTCTCATGAATATAAATAGTGTACTCGGACATCGTGAGGGACCATCATCCTCTTGCTCAAGCGCGATGGGGAGGGATCTTCGAATGGAGCGGAGATGGACCCGCCATGACTGCGTCATAGAGAGGACCTAGGTGGTCCACGCATAATTCACCACTACAATATTTCTTCTCTTCCATCTTCCCCATCTTCTCCTCATTGTCCTCAAGATCTCAATCATCACAATGGAGCCCTCCAAGACCTCCCAAAAGCCCGACGAAAAGTACCGCACCACACAACCCCCCTCTTCCACCTACCCCGAGCATGCCTCACGCAACAACTCCAACGGAACTGACGCAGACGTCCTCGACCGGATGAAGGTCCGCGAGATCTGTGAAGGCTGGGGCATGTACAGAGATGCCGCAGAGTGGCGAAACTACCGCAGCATGTTCCACGACGATGCTTATATCGCCACAAGCTGGAAGCAAGGCCGTATTGACGACTTCATCAAAGCGTCGATCGAGGGCTTTGAGAAGGGCAGTGAATTCATGTATAGTATGTGCTAGCATCGCTTTTACTCTGCCTGCCAGTGACTATGATCTGAAGAATGCTCACCCACGCTACAGTACTCCACCGCATCATCGGCCAAACCGTCGACATCCAAGGCACCCGCGCCGTCTCCAAGATGAAAGTAACCATAACCTGCCGCTTCACCTTCGACGGCGTCGAAATGGACAACGAAGCCGACTGCCGCTTCTTCTTCCTGCTTGAGAAGCGCGCCGGCCGCTGGGGCATCGTCTTCTACACGCTGCTGTTCGACAAGGACAGGATGCAGCGGGTGAACCCAAGCCGGGGTTTCGAGATCCCAGAGGAAGAGACGAAGCAGTATCCGGCAGGGTATAGATATTTGGCATGGTGTGAAAACAAGATTGGCAATCAGCCGAAGCTGGATTTGAGTGCGCATGGGGAGGAGAGGGATATTTTGTATGGGAAGTGTAAGGACTGGTTGGAGGGGAAGGAGGTCAAGCCGAATTTGACGGGGAAGGATGTCGTTGAGTATTGAAGATACAGCTTCCACTGTATACTGGTAGAAGTAATACAGCATAATTAACACAATAATTAGATGCAAGATCGAGCAGAATAGCTACTGCACTCTGTGCCAAGAGTAGTTCCAGGTCTCCTCAAAGGTTCAGTCTACTCCTGACTACTTCGGCACCATGGCAGCAGAATCCTGTAGCAGTGAGTATCGTATCATGAGTTGGCAATATCATCGCGTGAACACTTGACGAACCATGTAGACCTGATAACTCTTCCATTTGACCTCATCGCCTGCTGTGACCAGAGTGCCCCGAGCAGCCCACTCAACATCTTCACACTTGCGACCATCGTTCAGATTGTACGAAACCGTGCCATGAAGCATGAGTTCGACTTCACTTGAGTTCGAAGATGAGACAAAGGGGAAAACAGCGATAGGGTTGTGGGATCGTGACACGACGGGATTCCACATCGTCGTTCGGAGCTTGTAGATCTCTGTGAGGTGTTGTATCAGCGGAGTCGATACGTTGTGAGTGTCAGTTGTCATGCTGGCGCAAGTAAGGAGGACTTCACCGTGGCACGAAAATCTTAGGAGTTGGCAGTCATTGTATACTCGGACTTGTGGTGATTTGACGTTGGTGAAAGATACGATTTCCCGATGCTTTCTCTCGGCCGAGAAGGGGTTTCTAGCTTTCCTCAAGCAGCGTATTTGCAATAGGCTTGACACGACATCACTCTTAGCCACGCCTGACTTGTTCAAGATAGCGTCAAACGTAGTTACCCTTTGACATCAGAACAACTTGCTTAGGAAACCAGTGGACAAGTAATACATCGTATTATCACTCACCCTCCTGCCCTGATACCTTCTTTCCCAGCATGACTAGGTCACCGGCCCCGACAAAGGCATCTGCATACTGCCTTGATGCTTTAGGATCATCGGAAATCTGATAAAACCTTTCAAGGAAAGCAATGTGGCCCTTCGTAAGGCCTTGAGATGGAGCAGAAAAGCTATACTGAGAAGATGACATGATTGGCTTTGGCTGCTAGTGTCTATGGTGTTTGATGATGCTTGTAGTGTTTCCGGCTAATGTTGCTAGTCGGACCCTCATCCGACACGCCCAGCGGCGGCTCACTAATCCGCGTCATGATCGTCATCGTCTTGTCTCTCTTAAGCATAAGTCTGATCTCATGTGGGATGAAACTTAGCTTATAATTCAAAAGTGGCATCCCACCTTCCTACCTTTCTGCATACCACGACTTCCAACCTTTCTTTCTGCTCACAACCTTCTTGACCTTATACCGAGAAAATCACATCTACAACCTTCTATTCCACATAGCACGAAATCATGTCTCTTGCACAAGTAGCCGCGTTCGCCGAGCGAGTGATTGGCCACAAGGACAATGGCGAGACTGAGCAGGTGTGTTTTCCATGCGCCACACAAATAGACCTCGAAGTTGACATCAACCCTTCACTGCTAGGATATCACCAACCCCGCCCGTGATCGCTCCAAGTATGGTCACCCCACGGAGACCATGCAGGCTCTCGTCTGGCAAGGCAAGAACAAAGTCGAGATGGTCACAGTCCCTCGCCCCGTCGTTGTCGAGGATCGCGACGTCATTCTCGAGGTGACCGGCAGCACAGTCTGCGGTTCCGACCTCCATCTCCTCCACGGCTCCGTTATTGAGATGGAGAAGGGCGATATTCTTGGCCACGAGTTCTGCGGTCGTGTCAAGGAGAAGGGATCAAGAGTTACAAACTTGAATGTTGGTGACAGAGTCGTTGCTAGTTTCCAGATCGGTTGCGGAGAGTGCATGTACTGCAAGAAGAAGCTGAGTTCGCAATGCGAGAAGACGAACTCGAATAGCATCGAATATGCTATGTACGGTATGTACAACGTTACCGACGTTTGTTCGCTGAAAATATATCTGACAAACGACAGGTGGTCACACTGCCGGCATGTTCGGCTACTCGCACTTCACCGGAGGTGAAACTTCCCAAAATTCTCGATGAAGCTCACAAGCAGCATAGCTAACCTTCTTCAGGCTTTGCTGGTGGTCAAGCAGAGTACGTCCGAGTACCGAACGGCGATGTCAACCTGCTCAAGATCCCCAACGATGTTCCAGATGAGAAAGGTGAGTCTAGTCGATATGTGGCGAACATATATGATGAGGCTAATGATGATGAACAGCACTCTACCTCTCTGATGTCCTTGCCACTTCCTACCATTGCGTCGTTGACACTGGTGTCAAGAAGGGTGATGTCGTTGCCATCTGGGGTGCTGGTCCTATCGGTCAGATGTGTGCGGACTTCGCTTTGATGGAGGGCGCATCGCGCGTGATCATGATCGACAACAACTGGAGACTGGACTATGTCAAGTCGAAGCTCCCCAACATCGAGACGATTAACTACTCAACACTAAAGTCCGGACAGACCGTGACCTCGGTGCTTAAGGAGCTGGTCCACGAGGGACCTGATGTCGCGCTCGAGTGCGCTGCCGGCGAGTACGCAAAGAGCATTGCCCACAAGATGGAGATGGCTCTTGGCGCCGAGACAGACACATCTGAGCTACTCAACGAGATGATCACATCTGTCAAGTCTTTCGGTCGTTGCGGTATCACTGGTATCTACGTTGGATTCACGAATCACTTCAACATCGGCTCCCTGATGGAGCGTGGTGTACGCCTCATCGGTAACGGTCAGGCACCTGTCTGGCTTTACTGGGAGAAACTCCTCAAGATGATCCAGGATGGCACCATTGACCCCTTGAAGATGGTCTCGCACCGTGTTCGTCTCGAGGACACTGACAAGGTCTACTACAAGTTCGAGGCTAAGGCAGATGGCATGCAAAAGGTGTTTGTGCAAACAAAGTTCTCTGATGCGCCAGCACCTGGAACGCCCTCGTTGACCGTGTACTGAGGGAGCACGATGAGATGATAAAGAGAGCCATGAATTGGAATGCATAATGTAATATTAGCTTAGACTTGGCAAGAATGTCAAGTATGACTGCACAACCGTATGCTTTGCTCGTCTGATTGAATCCACAGACGCCGTGCTGTTCATCATCGCCGAGAGTACACAAGTGGATGCTAGAGAAAGTAGAGAGGCTGGTATCCCTTTTTGTCCCGAAGTGGAAGGAAAGCTGTTTGCGCTAATTTGAGAATCCGATCTCAGATTCCCAGGGTAAAATGACGATCTCCATCGCCTGAACCCTTATCGATGACGATACTGCCGGCGCGTTTCAACATTGGCCTCACTTTTTATACTCTTACATATCATTCCTGATTGACCACTTCACATTGAGATGGCGCCTCGGAACGGTAACGCACAGAACGAGAGGTCACCTTTGTTGCACAGGACCTCGTCGGCTGAATCAGATCAGAGTCATGTAAGTTTTGCGACAAACTTGAAACACCACAACATTTAGGGACCTCCCCGGGAAAGGTCGTGAAGAAGCACCACAATATTTAGGGAAGCACCTGGGAGAGTGTCGTGAAGAAACACAGCGTCAGAACAAATGACTGACATGTATCCTCCTCTATAGGAAATCGACTTCGAAAAGGACGACTCCGATAATCCCAAGCAATGGAGCAAATACCACAAGCTGACCAACGTTGGCATTATTGCCCTCATGGCCATCCTCTCTCCGCTCGCCTCCTCCATGGTAGGAGCCTCCAAAAGATCCAAAAGCTTCATCATGGAATGCTGAGTAATGGCTGTTATAGTTTACGCCCGGGATATCTCAAATCGCGGAAGACCTCAAATGTGACAAGACTCAAGTCGTCGGAGCTACAACTGGCTTCGTCGCTATGCTGGGCATTGGCGAGTTTAACTTCTTATTCTTTGAAGTATTACACTTCCTAATCTTTTCTAGGACCACTAATACTGGCACCACTGTCTGAGACATTCGGCAGGAGAAAGCTATACCTGATCTGCTTCACCATCTTCACGCTCCTCCAGATTCCCACAGCATTGAGCCCGAATGTGGCAACGCTTGTGGCGGTTCGCACACTCTCTGGTTTCTTTGGGAGTATTGGGATCGCGAATGGAGGTGGGACGATCAGTGACATGTGCACACCGCAAGAGCGCGCGAGCATCTTTGGCTGGTATTTACTCGGCCCCCTTCTCGGCCCAACTATAGGACCACTTCTTGGAGGTGTTATAGTTGAAAGGCTTGGATGGCGAGCGGTCTTCTGGACTCTGACGATAATTTGTGGAATAAATACTGCCATTGGCTGGGCATTTCTGAAAGAGTCCTATGCACCGATCATACTGCAAAAGAAATGTGATGATATGGAGAAAGAGTCAGGCGAGAAGCACAGCTTCCCTGGCCAGGATGTCCGCCCAATGAAGCAACGAATGGCGTCTTCGATTATGAGACCGCTCAAGATTTTGTTCACGCAGCCTATTGTCTTCACGATGAGTGTTTATCAGGTATGTCGAGATGCATAGTCAAGCACCCATCGGAACTGACCAACACCTTCCTCCAGGCTGTCATCTTTGCCACAATGTACTCTCTCTTCACGAACATGCAAGACATCTACGGCACACCTCCCTACTCCTTCTCCACAACCCAAGTCGGCCTCCTCTATCTCGGTCCCGGCTTCGGTTTCCTCATCGCCGTCTGGTTCCTCGTCCCCCGCATCGACACAGTCTACAACAAGCTCACCGAGCGCAACAATGGCGAGTCAAAGCCCGAATACCGTCTTCCCCTCGCCAACATCGGTGCTGTCCTGCTTCCAGTGACGCTCTTCTGGTTCGCATGGACGGTCGAGTACAGAGAGAACATCCATTGGATCGTGTCAATCATAGCGACGTTTTTCTTCGGGCTTGGTCAAGTCCTGATCTTTAACACACTGCAGAATTACTACATCGACGCGTTTGCGCAGTATGCTGCTAGTGCGATTGCGGCAGGTGCGGTCTTCCGCAGCTTGATTGGGGGTGTTGTGCCTCTTTTCGCCCCCACGCTGTTTGATAAGCTGGGATATGGGTGGGGATGGTCGGTGTTTGCGTTCCTGACAGTGGCGTTGGCGCCGAGCCCGCTGTTGTTCATGAGGTTTGGGGAGCAACTGAGGAAGAGGTTCGAGGTGGATCTGTGAATGAGAATATAAAATCTAGCATGATGAGATCAGACTAAGATCAACTGTAATAACATAATTCAATCCTTAAGGTACCCCATGTGTTGTGCAGTCGTGCCTGCCTGCCGTGGCATTTGGTGTCGAAACACGATAACGCATCGATATGGAGATAGAACTATGGAATGCAAGTCCATCTCTCTTTCCATCAATCAAATCATTCACAAGCAACACCCAACTCCATCACAACAGCCTGTCGTATATGAGTGTCGCCGCCTTGTCTCCACCCTGCAGACGTTTGTGTCATGGTGTTCGCGTGTCTACAGTGCACGCAGCTCAACATGCCCATACCGGAGACACTGCGAATGTTTGGTTCTCCCTTGAACGAGTCAGACGGCATTCTCATAGCAACGCCATCGCAACTGATGGTCCTGCCTTAAAGCGTGCCACACTACGACTACATGTCAATGCCACTGTGCATGCCTCCGGAGCAAAGTCCAGCTGGGGTAAGTTCGGACGCAAGCCAACTGATTATTCCCATCTGTCACCGCGATTGAGAGCTGCACTTGAGAAGAAAAATGAGGAAAAGCTCGCATTCCAGCACATCGAGTTGCCAGTAGAGGTCTATCCTGAGCCTCCACAGACGGTGACGACGGACGAAGAGTTGCAAGAACTCGCCCCATTGCAGCCTTCGCGGGCGCAACTGGAGGAATGGCGGGATATAGCACTTCAAAATGGTCGATATGAAGAGGCAAATGATCTCTTACGACTACTCTCGCGTAGGAGGGCCGCTTGGCCGTACCATTTACTAGATCCCAGTACTCCATCACACGACTTAGATTGGCAACTCGTGGATATGCTTGCGCGAGGTCGGGAGAATGCAAGGCTTGCCGCAGACGATAATCTTCGTCCCTATGATGATCCATTGGACGGAGCTGCTATGAATGCGTGGTTACTCGAACGCATCAAATTAAGACTTGCGAATTACCGCGCGGCTGAGCAAAGATTGACAATGGTGATTGCAATCACGCTCCGGGCAGTCCTAAATATTGCAAACCGGTCTGCTAGAAGTCGTGTCCCATTTGATCGTTTACTGCAGAGTAAGAGAAACGTGATGGCGTTGATGCTCCAAGTGGAGTATATGCTACATGTTAGCAAACGGATAATTCAGAACAACTATGCATTAGTAGGCCGTAATCTCTTGCTTGCTGATGAGCACAAGGACAGAATGCAAGGGTGGAAGCAGAATATCAATCGAGTCACGTCAGGCTGGCTAAACCTCAGCGATATACTAGACCGCTTGCCGGGCGAGCCGGTGGCTAGGTTCATTAACTTCCCCGAACTCAGTGCACTATTCACCGCTATGGTTGCCAACACGCGGCAGATAAAGTATGCAATGAAGGGGTTACGCATCCTGCACAGTGGGTACGATACGCCAGCGATAGCCGATGCCAATGCCTGCCGTCAAGTCACGCATCGGAAGTATCAGACTCAGGCTGGGATTACGAATATGGCTATGGACCTCCGGAAATGGTATCTGTCCCAGTGCCGACAGGGATGGAACTATACAGACAGCGCGGTGTGGATGATGAGGTTTGAGGACTATGTGGCGGACGTCATCATCGATGAATTGCAAAAGGTGGAGCGTTGCCTGTTCTTTATCAAGGTATCTCGTATTAGCAGGGAACACAACTATCAAAAGTGGTCGGTATCTGCCCCAAGACCTGTCCTGCCTGATTACATAGAGAAGGCTGTGGAGAGGCACCGGGAACAGTCTGCAGCACAGAGTATTTATTAGAATGTATATGTATCCTGAATTGTTAGACCCTTATGACTTGTGTAATCGTGCCTGCCTACTGTGGCGTTTGGTGTGAAAGACACGGTAGCGTCGTGGCGTGTCGATAAAGATCACCTCACATCCTAAGCAATAACATCCTACAACATCTTTTCCCTAACTTCTTCTCCCATGAGTCGTGCCATACTGCATGTGCCTCTGAGACGTGCATGTCGTGATGTCTGCCTATCGTCCGTACGCGTCACGCGATGTAATCCTCTACTTGCGCGTGCTCGAAGCTGGGGCAAGTTTGCAAAGGCACCAATTGATCTTGAGCTTACACATCTCTCGCCACGACTGAGGGCTGCGATTGAGAAGAAGAATGAAGAGAAACTTGCATTTCAACATATCGAGCTGCCGGTGAGGTGTATCCTGAGGTACAGACCGTCACTACAGATGAGGAGTTGAGAGAACTCGCTTATTTACACCCTACACGGGCAGACCTGGAGGAATGGATCGCTTCCGCCATCGAGCGTGGGAATCATGCCCATGCCTATGATATTAGCAGACTGTTACTCGTGCCTGTCGATAACAACACATTACTGAATCCTAAGGCAACATCGATCGATCTAGACTGGCAACTGCGGGATATGCTTACAATTTCTCAGCAGAACTCTAAGCTAGCAGTAGAAGGCAATCTTCGACCTTTTGACGACCCCCTGGATGGTGCTGCATTGGTTACATATCAGCTTAACCGTATTACATTGAGATATGATGCATATTGGAACGTCATCGATGCCACAAATGCTGTCTTGGGATTTGGCTTTCTTCCAATGATACTGGAAACGTTGCTTGGCGATCCCGGCATTCACTACAGGCGACTGGTCTTGTTCCTCGTCTGTTCTATTCTGCGGGCCAGCTGCGTCAATCCAATGTGGACATCCGAGCCAGGTTGCCTATAATAAAACGAGTACTTCAAAACCACCACCTGATCATAGGTCGCAACGTTCTGCTATGTGATGAGCAGAAAGTCAGAATGCAAGGTTGGAAGCAGAACATAAATGTGATTTCTCATGGTTTGGATAAACTGATTGACCAGGTTAACAATATCCAGAATAAAAGTCTATGCGAGCGCCTCAAGCTAGATGAGCTTAGGGGCAGCCTGATCAAAATGCTTCTCGTGACACGGAGCATCAAAGTCAAGTTGAAGAAATTACGAATCGTGCACACTGGCCACGAGATACCAGCTTTAACGGAAGCTCGGGACCTGCACACTTTCTTGCATCTCTACCATACCGGAAGGACAGGCATTAGAGAGGCGGTCGCTACACTACGCAAAGTATATCAAGTTGCTTCCAGGAAGAACAAGCCATATGCTGGCGAAGCATACGCAATGGACAGAATCGAGAAAGGCCATATAGATACTAAGCTCAGTCGTGATATCAAACTTCTTGATCGTTGCATATTCTTCATTCAGATATCCCGTGTCAGCAGGACACATAACTATCAGAGGTGGTCGGCATCTTCCCCAAAACCTGTTCTACCTAACTACGTCAGAAAAGCTGTAGAGCGACATCGAGAGCAATATGGATCACAGAGCATCTACGAGAAGTCAGATTTTTCTCATTGAGGATGTCGGCAAGAACTTGCTCGGAGCCCTATTATGATACTGTAAAAAGTTTGGCAAGATCCGAATCAAAGCACACTACGATCACATACTAGGGAAAAGGCTGGGAATAGCCTTGAGAGAGCGCCACAGGTTCTGCTAGAGTTCGAGGTTAAGCACACCATCACAGATTCACCAAGCATATTCCACTGAGCAGTATGACATGAGAGAGCCACTCGACAGGTTACGCTTTCGAGCTCGGAAGGCATTACTGCAACGATCTTGAGACATCGAGGAGCCACCGGAAACGGCATACAATATCCAGCAAATTGTTATGGTCCTGGACCAAAGCAATGTCCGACCATTTTTCATTCCCGACCACATCCTCTCAAGCACAGGCATGAGTCACTCTTACTAGATGTGCCGCCCGGAGTGCTTACATACCCGAAAGGTTGCCGGATCAACAGGTATTTCCTAAACTCCTCGATCTCCCCCGATCGTCCTCTGGGGTCAAGGATGAAGTGAGACTTGCTCAAAGTCTACCAGCAGTTTCTGCATCAATACACGCCCGAATGCAGTGTCATTTGCCAGAACAGATCAAGTAGAACAGATCCCTACGGACGAAGCGCTGCTGAATATACTCCCCTGGGAGAGATTTCCAGCTTATCGAAGTAGCCAACTGTTCGATCATGGTGGCATTGGCTGCAAAGACGCTGCGGTATAGAGATCTGCTCTAAGTTTTTCCTTCTCTCGAGGCAGGAGATCATTCAACCGTGCAAGCTCGGATCTGCGTCGGTTTGAAAGCACCACAGTTCTCCTGATCCATTCCTCGCCGCACCTTCCGATCTTCAATGTCCGATCCCTCCGCCTGCGGTCACTGTCTCCATTCTCATATCTCCTGGCCCCATGACCGGGACCTTCCACCCAAAATCCACCAAATACTCCCCGACCCTCCCTACCGAATCCCTTCTCAACCCCTTTGACGCCTGCTCGCACCATCTCATCTCCTCTCTCCTCTCCCATCCCTCCTTCGCAAACCAGCACCACGCCACCCTGAGCGGCCAGGACACGCAATTCGCCACTGTGCTCGAGCTGAGCGTGTGGCCCACTGTAAAGTACTCGTGGGAGCGGCATATCAGATATGCGTACTCGCTGGGATGTGGTTGTGCGGGAAGGGAGTGAGCGGCAGCGAGACAGAGGAAGCTGAGTTGGGTGTGTATGTCGGACGCGAGGATGGATAGCAAGAGCTTGAGTGTCCAGTACAGCGCTGTGACTTGTGCTGCGCAGATGGAGGAGAAGGTGATGCGTGAGTGGAAGGGGTCGCCTTCAGTACTTGTGGTTGGCGTAGTGCTGGCGTGGTACAGCGTGAGGCCAGGTCGAGAATATTTGCCATTTGGAAAGAGGCTGAACCAGCGATCGAGGGATGTGGAAAGCTGCGACACACGAGCATGCAGGTCTTGCAGTGACGCAATCGTAATAGCTGTCGCTGTTGCGGCTAGATTCGGAATGTTTGATGTGCAAATGGAGGATGAGGTGGCCATGATGATGTCGTAATGGTGCATCAACTCCGGGACGTGCACACCTAGGGGCCATATGGACTCTTTGAAGCTGGGGAAGTGCATGGATTCGAGCATGCGGAGCCAGGATGGGGCGGTGTACGTGATGCTGGTGCGGAGACCTGTTGCGCTTATTACCTGTGGGAGCGAGTGTCAGCTAAACACAAGACGCTAGGTGACAGTGACAATGAACGGACGGACGTACAGATTGTGGTAGTAATCCCAGCAGGATCCGGGATCCTAGGCCCGACCGAAATGCATCTGGGCCGGCTTGCTGAGCGATGGTGTTAGAGGCGGCGACATGCACTGCCCAAGTCGTCGTGCTAGGGAAGTGGTCCGCGCCTCGAGCGAACTCCTTGAACTACAAGACACCACACGTTAGCACCAATCTGCCAATCACACAAATCCCCGCCCCTCAATTCCTCATCACCACTTCCAGAGCATATCGTAACATACCTCGTAGTCAACCAACCCCTTCACAGCCACAATCAAGCTCACCGCCATCCCTTTGACATGCTCCTCATTCGTATACTGTCTCAACGCCCTGATCGTGCCAATATTTGCAGCTTCGCCCAGCTTGATCAGCTTCAAGTCCTTTCGCGCTATGCCAATGGTCGCGGCGCAGGCGGCGATGTGGGAGCGACCGGCGAGCTGGCCGGCGAGTCCGGGAAGGTGGGTTGTCGCGGCGAAGGGCCACCATGTTTCGGAGTTTTGGGTGAATGTCTTTGGGGAAAGCGTCAGTAGCTAGGAGAGATGGCGTCCGGCGGAGTATGGTGGAGAGTGAAGGAGGGAAAGGGGTGAGAGAGGAGGAGCAAGATTCATGAAGGATAGAGTGGTGTAAGCTTACCATGAAATCGCGCAACAGCCCATTGAGGAACAGGGACGTGTTGTTCATGTGCAGGTCTGTAGTCTTTAGGGTAGCGGCCTTCCTTCGCTCTGGCGGTCTCACTACAGCGAGGGATACTCTGACCTCCTGCGGAGCCTCGTTGTGCTCGACATGCATCTCGGCATCACCACTGTCATTTATTGGTCGCACCTCACCGACGCCGTCGTCATCAAGGGCACCAGCATCGACGAACCTATGGCCCAGCGTAGTCGTGTCAGCTCTCTCCATGGCCGGCATCTCCGACAGCGCCGGCCTCACTATCCCACTGGCCCCGCTCACCACCTGTGCATGCCTCGTTCCTTTCACATCCCCATCCCTAGCCTCACCACCTGCCTCACTCTCAACGTCCCTCCGGCGGGCCCCAAGATCACTCGGCTCACCCGGTGACTTCGACTTCCCATTCGCCCCACTATCATTACTACCCGTACTCACACCCACACCCACACTCCCATCCACCAACGCCCTCGTCTCCGCCTGCTTCTCTCTGTACTTCCTCACGCTCTGCAAGATCTGCGCACGGCGAGCTTCGCGCTGTTCGTCCTCGTTGGCATACTTACGGGGACGGCCACGCCCGCGCTTTGCTGGAATATTGACGCTGTTGGTACTGGTGTCATTGGCTATGGGGGAGATGAGGCACGAGATGGGCATGGAGCTGACGTTGGAGGAGGAGGTCATGCCGGGCGCGGGGTTCGTGCTCGTGCTCGTGCTTGCGGGGATGTTGCACCTCCACGGTTTGGATGGGGAGGGGGGTGGTGAGTGGTGTGA
>Ga0058702_10000254_pt1 | contig 25614 bp, 26 predicted proteins | sample AgamicOrSfe_FD_83781 | JGI IMG/M metagenome (GOLD analysis project Ga0058702, IMG submission 83781) | Agave microbial communities from Guanajuato, Mexico - Or.Sf.e | ecosystem: Host-associated > Plants > Phyllosphere > Phylloplane/Leaf | place: Guanajuato, Mexico | collected 2012-05-30 | reverse complement strand
GCACTGCTGCGCCCGCCATACCCAGATCCAGCTGAGTAGACGGAGCGGCTGTTGCTCGACGATGGTGTAGGCCCACGACTTCGGCTTCTCTCTCTGAGTTCTTTCCATTCACTACCGATCGCGCCAGTGACACTCCCACGCAACTGATGCAAGCTCGGACTAGGTCTTCCTGATTCCATACCAAAATCCGAGTCACCAGCATCAGATGCCGGTGTTTGTGCAGAGAAGGTCAATTCACTTTCACTGGATGGCGTGCCTGCGCCATTACTTGTGCGACCACTGCGACGCTCGTTGCTGGCTCGAACGAGACTGTTCAAAGCTCTTCGTCGTTGACGAGCTGCAAAATTCTTGCTACCTTCATGCTTGGTTGTTGGTGCTGCGAGAAGCTCTTCCATTGGAGGTGGACCACGAGGTTGACGTGTTGGGTGTTCACCAGCACGTGCCATACCAGGGCCAAATGTGCCAGATTGTGGTGTTCCAGGAAGGCCTGCGGATTTTAAAGCGCTATTTCTGACGCCGTCAAATGTCCTGTTAGCATAGCCGCCAATAGATGACGATTTTCGATGACCCGCGCGGAAAGCATTGGAAGAAGGTGCTGGAAGTGGAGCGACATCGGTAGGTGGTGAGTGAGTCTTCTTAGGTGGTGTTACCATTGGAGGTCTGAGTTGCGAAGTTGCTGCTTCCGGTTCAAACGCCTCATCATTGTAAGCAGCACTATACGGGGGTGTGGCAGACATTTGTGCGAGTTGGCCACTCTGGTCGACCATGTAGTTTTGTTGACCCGTCAACGGGTTGTAGACAATATATACGCCAGGCTGGTTCGGTACTGGTGTGACAATAGGTTGAACACCGCTTTGCATCTGCTGATGGTATAGACTTTGAGAATTTTGAGACATCTGAGGTTGAGCATTCAAATTCATGCCTTGAAACTGATTTGCGGCAGCGGTGACGTTGAGAAGCTGCTGTTGGAGCTGCTGTTGACGTTGAACCAAGTACATATTTGTAGCTAGCAGCTCTTCATACACTTGCGGGTCCATTTGATCTTGTGTAGCATAGGCAGGCTCGAACTGAGGAGCCAGAACTTGCTCCGGCACATACTGCTGCTGCTGTTGTGCGTAAGGATTATGTCCATTCAAACCAGTGAATTGACTACCGACAGCAGTCTGTGGCATATCTTGACCTCCTCGTGGTGAATTACGACCATTGTAACCAGAAATGTCAGAACTAATGCGATGATGAGTTTGTGAGTACGGAGCGGAGAGGTTCCCTCCAGAAGACTGGCGAGGGGCAGTTCGAAGTCCAGATAGCATAGAGGCACGACTGGTCCTGCCATTCGCGTTTGGGTCGGCGTACTCTTCGTAGATTGAGTTGATAGTGGGTGGGGGTGCGACACTCAATCGCTTGATATGTCCAGACTTGCCGTTGCGAGAGCCATAGCCAGCACCAGGAACAGCCAGACCAGAGCTTGTAGGGTAATTGTTGTACGCCATATGAGACAGACCACCAGTGTCCATGCTCTTTGGCTTAGATTATGAGTGAGTATACGTATTGACAGTCTATACAGTATGTAAAATGCGGTGGTGAATTATATGTAGAGCGTGTCGTGAATGTGAGGTACTGCTGCGTGGATCCTGACAGTGTTTTTTCTTTCGCTGGAGGGAGAGACAAGGTCGTGCTGATCAGGCGAATGATCGCTTGGTCGAAAAGGTCGTCGAGTAGAGTGTGTAGCGCGTAGACTGTCTAGCAGAACATGTCAAGTGAGATTACTAATTGAAGTGGAAAGGCTGAGGTTTGAGAAACGGGTCAACTGAGGGTCGAGATAGTTCAGACGAAAGATGATTGTGGCGAGGGATGCAGAGCTTTTTGCTGTAGAGGCGAAGATGTCGATGGAGGGCTCTTTGAAGAAGCAGAGAAATCCAGACCAGGAAGCAATGCAGCGTGAATTCGAGGTATCGTAAGCGATGGCGTAAGAGGTCGTAAAGACAAAGGAAGACCGCAAAGAGGCAAGTCGAACAGATTGGCGATGCGGTGGAGGTGCGGAGCAGAGAATATATACAACAGACTAGCTGTGAACCAGACTCGGAGGAGGAAGGTGAAGAGTGAGGTAGGTCGAGGGAGAGAGGAGAGAGATGTGAAAGGAGAATATCCTGGTTCAGGCAGATAGAGGATAGAGGATTCGCTCGTGCCTCTCCCACGAGACTTGTGTGCTCGGGTCGTTTCAAGGGTGGAGACGTCTCTCTTCTCCAGCCTTTTCCACTGTGCTGCACTCGTATGAGTATGGACCTTCGTGATTGCTACTTCATCTCCACCTACCCTTCGAAGATCTAGCAATGCACAGAGAGCAGGTCGCGTGTCTCTGGCCACACAGAGGGCATTGTGAGGCCTTCCCAGCGGAAAACGAGCCTTTAGCGCGTGTTTCAGGCATTCGGAAAGGAGACCTCATACAACATGGCAGATGTCTGTCTTGTCTTGTACATTTACAGTCGGTATTGAACACCGAGGTTGCGTAGATCATAGTCATTACCCTTCGTCATGCGTGGTCACATCAGAATATATACATCAAAAATTGCCCGGCCTTTTTCTGCCCCTCCTCTTACACTGTCTCCTCCCGACATACATTCCAGCACAACGTGGCCTTACACATCTCCTCAAATGTCGCCTCCACCACATCACCTTCGCCATCACTTCCACCCAGTCGGTAGCATGCCCGCCAGTCCCGCACTACTCGGCGCCAGACTTCCACTGATCCTTCGTTTCGCCATCTGAAAGTCCGCTTCGCTCAGGTCTTCCCTGTTCTTGAGCATGTCGGGCCCATGTGGCGCCACATTCGGAGAGTGCCCGATGCTCATGCCGACGGTCAACAGTGTCTCAACCGCGGCTTTGGAGTTGTCGATGAGGTCTGGGTCGAAGCGCATCGTGGACGGCGGGAAGAGGAGGAGGAGTGTTGAGCCGCCTGTGCAGGAGAGGTTAGTCATGACGAAGATGAGTGAGCTATGCGGAGCTGCGATGCAAGATAACAGACAACAAGAACGTACCAAACTTGAAGTACCCCAATTCCTCCGCTCTTTTCACCCTCTCGCCCTTTTTCCGAGTGATGACTGTGCTTCCGACCATCATCGCACCAACACATATCACCATGACTCTGCCATGTCGTTCCGAGTCAATTGGAACCACTACCCTTACATTCTCACCATACACGTCCAGCGCGCTGCGTATCGCCATCGGATTGACAGTGTAGTATTCTCCATCAATGACTTTCGGCTCGTCCATGATGCCATCGACCGGAACATGAAATCTGTGGTAGTCCTGTGGAGCAAGTCGGAAGATACCTAGAGAGCCGCCTTTGTATCTCTTTGTATCTTCTGGGTATGCCTTGCCGAGTAAGCGCTCAACGCTGAATTCACGGCCTTTCACCCAGATTGTTTGGGCGTCCTCGATCTTGTTGAATACTACGGATCGACAATCTGCCGGACTAGTAATGATTTCTGGCCTTTCTGGGGCGTAGCAAGGACGTGCAGTGGGTTTCAGCTTGCGGTAGAAGAATTCGTTGAATGTTCTGAACGACTCGATAGGTAACAGAACCTCTGACATGTCGAGTTGATGGAAGTTGATGAATGATCGAATCTCGGCAGCGGAATCTGGATCGTCATACTTGCGGCCTTGCTTGATGGACATGTGTTTCAGCAGTTTGCGAACTGTGAAAGAGTGGTTAGTCTGGATGCCACGACTCAGGAGATGTAAAAGACCTACTTCGTGACTTTTCCATCGTGTTACTCTTCAAACCCTTGTACAGCAATCGAATACCAAGACGAACATAGACACTCATCCTCTCCTCGTTGATCTGTCCTGTCAGTCTGTCCTGGACAAGAATATTCGCAGAGTTTTTGCCAAGCTTGTAGCCACCATAACCAATCCTGGTGACGACCTTAGAGTACCACTTCCGCTGAGCTTGACTCGAAGTGACAAACCCTGCCATCATGATATTGTTGACTTGCCGCCAATCCTGACTGGCACAAGTTGCTATATGCGTGATAATGTCCGAATCCGACTTCTTGGACATCCTTGGCTGATGACAAATAGGACACTCGCGAATCTCCACAACATGCTCCTCGTTATCGTCATCTGTGAGTGTGGCAGCATTGAAGTGCTCTCCCTGCTCGCCAGCTGCACCATGATGAGGGTGTTCGAGCGCCGGGATGTATTCACTATTCTCGTCGAAGTTCTGGGCAAGGTTGTAATTGGATGCACTCTCTTCCTCAGGCGTATCTGGTGAAGATGTGCCAGCAGTAAGAGACCGCTTAAAACGATCAGCAAAGCCTTGGCCTGACTCGACGGCTCTCTCTTGCCACGTCTTCTTTTTATTTTCCACTCGCTCCAATAAGTCTTCCAGGCACATTACCGCTTGATCTGTCGTCAAAGCTGCTTCTGGTCCTTTACTGGTATCTTGGAATCTGGTGAATAAATCATCGATCGTCTGTTCGTGCAGCGTAGAGCCTAAAGAGTCCAGCATCGTGGTCAGCTCGACCTGGTTGATTGAGCCTGACTCGTCCGCATCATACTGTTTGAGCATAGCTCGCCAAAACTGTTGACGTAGTGCTTTATATGGTAAGTATTTCGCTCTGATGTAGAGTTGTGGATTATTCTTCTCTTCCCATTTCTCTTTGTTTTTCATGGTCAGCGGCAACACGAACCCTCGAAGGTCAGGGTCCTCAGGATTGCCAGTATCGAATGCACTTCCGCGGGGAACCTCGTCCGTGCTAAGAGACTCCGATGTTGAGTGTTGCTTGTCTTTTGACGCGTCACCCATCCTTGAACTGCCCTCATACGATTTGCCAAGGTTCATCAAGGATGATGACGAGTCAGTGCGTGTTATTCCGTTCCTGGGATGGCTGTTCACTTTGTGTAAGCTGTTGGTAGAAGACGACCTTGACAGTGGAATACGGAAGCGCGACTTCTTCGCTTCTGACATTGGTGGTCCGAATGGCTGAGGGTCTTTGAGCACAAACAGCCCAGTGTCGTGATCACTCTTTGGTGCCAGCGATGCCACTTTATCCACCGGGAAGTTGCATGTCGCCACAACATCGTTACCAGAAAGCTTGTCTCGGTCCATAACGGTGAAGCTGAGAGAGTATTGTGTTTCGTGGCGGAGGACCTGAAATACGAGCTTCTCCTCATATACAGGGTTGAGGTTGTGCCGAATGACCTTGGTCTTGTAAGTCTTCTTTCCGAGAGAAGTGACAACGAATGGGTCCATGTCGTAGCCAGTCCGTATCACTTGAAGGGGAGTCAGTGCTTGCCTTGAGGCTAACACGAATCGAACTTACTATTTCTTTCCGGTGGCAGATCAGTAACCTTCTGAATCTCCATGAAGAGCACGCCAGCCATATCCGACAATCCAGAAAATTCATACGCTCTCTCCTTCGCCTTCTTCTTCAATCTCGCCAACTTCAGCCGCCTCTTATGCTTCTCGTTCGTGGCCGTCTTTTCCAGATCACCTTGCCCAGGCGGGCGATGCTCAGAGTCAGGACTCTCATCGTCAGAATCATCGACATCCCGCAAGTCTTCTGTATCCAATGCATTGAGCTGTAGATCGTCCTCATCTTCCACAAGGTCCGGAGCATCGGCGACCATTCCGAGCAGTTTCTGCTGGAGGTGCTGTGGTGTCGCTGTCATATGGATAGGGTCGTACAGGGAGAGTTCGAGCAGTACTTCGCCGGTTGCAATCTTGCTCTTTCGACCCGATCTTCGCGACTGCAAGGGGTACCACCGCGGCTGAGTCTACAGTCAGCACAAGGCTGTGTAACGTATAGCTCCTGCACACTTACCTCCAAAGTAACCGCGCCATTCACAAAGATATCCTCCAGAGCTATATCGAATTCACCCATATAGTCCTTCTTGAACCGATATTTGTCCCAGCACTTCACCTCCAGCAGCAACGAATGTATATCCTCCACTGGCAGCTCTATGGTCTCGTTCCACTCCGGATTTAGATTCTTCGGTATACATATCGTCGAGTGTCTTGCCTCGCCCAGCGTAAGGACAAGGTATGGATCGCTGGTTTTGTGCTTGTCCTTTGGTGCCAGATTCCGAGCTTTGATCACACCAACTTTCAGCATCAGGTTCTGATTGTTATGGCTAGCCATGCCTGTTTGCGAAGCCGTGCTCTTCGCTGGTGATGGCCTTGATGGCTCTGTTTCTTGCCAGCTTGGTGCGTTGTTCGCGCTGCTATGATGCGGTGGTGTGCTTTCTTCGCTGCTACTACTGTTGCCTCTGTAGCTGGATGATCGCAGGTAGGATAGCCGCGTGGGTAGATGTAGTTTGGACGGCATAGTGGAGTGTGTAGAGGGTGTCTGGGATGCTCAGGGGGTGCCCAGAATTGCCAAGGTATCGTTTCGCGGCAAGCGGCGCAGGGATGCAGAGGACGTATTGTCGAATGGCAATGCAAGGCAAGCTTTAGAGGCGAGACAAGGCTGCTGAGAGGAGAGGCGCACTGCTGCCGAAAGCAAGTGGCAACTGCCAAAGCTGTAACGCCCCGCAATGCAAACGATGTCAGACACAGAGCAAGACAGGACCAGATTGAGGTGTGTTAAACAGTGTGCCTTAGGTGGAGTTCCTGAATACTTGGCGTTGCTTTGTCTTGGCGGCGTTGTAACAACCAGAGAGGAGCTCTACCCCGCAGTACTTACGCACACGATACCCTGAAACATCGGGACGCCCGGCAATGGCTTTGTGATACTGCCGACGTTTCATGTGTGGGAGAATTGTGAACAACTTCGAGCAATATTCATATGTCTTCGGACCGCTCTTCATACAAACACGTTCAGCTGTTGGTCCCCAGCTGCCCATACTCCATACCTATCGAACATTGAACTCCTGTATCTATACGACGTCTCTTTATACCCATCCTCGCCCTCATTCCCATAAGTACAAAGGTCGAGGCCGATCCCGCCCTAACTACCTTACTCGAATCTGCTATTGGGTCGCGAGCCACGAAGTGAAGACAACGCTCATATTATGACCATTGGAAAGTGCTTTGTAATGCACGAGTGTGGCATCGGCCATTTGGGGATGATCCCAATTCTTGATCGACCACGAAACAACCTCCACAGCTGTGTAATAATCAATGAAAAGATCAGAAGAGCCCGGCGTTGCGTAAGTTTTCTTGGATGATGATATCTGTATAGAGTATTAGCATAAGCGTACTCAGTATGACTAGCCGACTCATACCGTTCACAGCTGCCATGACGAATCTGATCTGCGTTGTATCTGTTGCAGCAGTGAAATGTGTGTAGATCTGCTTGGTCTCCTGCTGGTTCAGGGAGACGAATCTGTTCAGGATGTAGTCGCATGCGGATTGATAATCAGCGCCACCTGAGACAGATGTTAGTGCGAGCTCCACGTCCATGATGCACCGTGCTCACCATCGTAGTCAGGGAAGTAATTCCTCATGGGACTGACAGGCAGCTTCTCCTTGAAGCGATCGATTTTGTTCAAGAAGAGAATGATTGACGTCTTCACAAACCACCTCGAATTACATATGGAGTCGAACAGAGTCAGGGCTTCCTGCATGCGGTTCACCGTCTCGTCTTCGAACAGCAGTTGGTCGTATTCTGATATTGCCACGAGGAATAGAATGGTGGTGACGTTTTCGAAGCAATGTATCCACTTCTTTCGCTCTGATCGTTGACCGCCGACATCAAACATGCGGTAAGTGAGGTCGCCGATGATGAAAGTCGTCTCGGTAATACCTGTTGTCTTGACTCGTGATCGAAGCACGTCTTGATCGTTGGGAATGTAGTCGGATTGTGCTATACGATCGATAGAGTCAAAGTAGCTGATTTGATTAGCATCCTTCATTAAACTGACTGGGTTTCCTCAGAGTACGTACTATCGTGCTGAGTCATTGAGCTGGTATTCCCTCGACCTCTGGAAACACGCCTGAACACCAGCATCCTCCCATAACGCCGCGATCGCATTACCGACGTTTGGCGGCAGGTTGTCACCCTCGATTGATAGCGGTTGCATGAAGATAGTTTGCACATGGTATTCGCCTCTGTTGTCGTCGAGCGGAAGTTCCAGTGATTCCATAGCTTCCAGAATCACGCGCATAGATTGTACTGTGTTGCTGAAGATGATCTCCTTGAACGATTCTCGCTCGTCTCTTGTGTAGCCACCTTCGTGGATGAGCTTCATCTGCTTGAGGATTGTGGACTTTCCCGATTCACCAGCGCCTGCGCGGGGTCAGTTATTGGACCTTGTATGATATCCCCGGCGTAGTGAATTCCAGCTTACCAAGTAACAACATCTTGATCTCATTCCGCTGCATCATCTTGTCCTTCTTGAGCTGGTTCTCAATCTGCTCATTCTTCACCTTCCCCTCTTTGTCCTCCGAGCTCATTCCGCAGCCCATCTTGGCGGTTCTTCGGCTGTCAAGGTTTCAGGGCTTCACTCGGCCTCCGGTCGAGGTTTTCTTGTAAAAGGTCGCGCGTCTTGAGCGGGATGCGCTAATGATGTGGGATGCTTGTGCTGAGATGAAGACAATGATTAGCTCAATGATCTGAGGGTTGCTGGTTTGTGCTCCGCGCGAGGCACTTTATAACGTGTCGTGACAAATGCTTTCCACCAAACACGTTGACCTCGAAGCGACACTTTAGGCGATGGCGGACATCAAAGAATCGCAGTCGCAAAACTCTTGCTGTGATCTCGACAATCTGTATAACGTACCCAGCTATGAGCAGTATGTGCGATTGTGCTGTAGTCGAGGAAGGATGAAATAGGTGGCTGGGTCTAGTTGGCAAGTTCGTCCAGTCCGTCGAGTGTATTGAAGATATGTTAAACTTAATCTACACTCTCGCCTGTAAGACGGCTCTATGTGTGACGTGTATTCTAGGTCAAGAATGTGCTTCTCGAGAAGTCGCAAATCAGGGCGAGGCGAGACGAAGCGAGGGTGCGTTTGTGAAAGCCAGAAAGACAAGGTGTTGCACAGGAACGAGCCTGCGAAAGTGGTCCAAGCGCTGCGGAAAGAAGACCCTCGAATTTCACTCGCTCCCGTCGGGAATCTCGATTTGAAACTAAACAGAGTTTAATCGCGCAATTGGAAACTGCTCAAACTACCACCACCTCTACTGCTCACCGTATCCTCTCCAGCCCGAGTCTTAATTCCAGATCTCAGGCACCATACCGCGGCCCCCGCTCACCGCCAGAGACGGTGCTGCTCAGTGGTCGCGGGCTAGTACGAGGCCAGACTATTTTAGCATTTCGCTAGAAGACAACGGGCACGCACATCGCGGCGATCAGTCTCGTGCAAAAGCAGTATTACTCCCTGGGGAAATCTCAGACACCACGCTTGAGGCAGGTTACTGAATCAGCTTATGTGTTTAAGCACACTGGTCTGACATCGCTATACCGATCGTGCTCACTGCCAAGTATCTGATTCGTGACTTAGGTTGTGCTAGGAGAGATGATGGCAGGGGCTTAATCTTGATCTTGATCAGCGTCCGTCGGGTTACACAAGCAGCATCGCAAGATGATCCTGCGATCATACCCTGTCGTCCTTTGTGTACAGACTTCTGTTCACAACTCATTGGCCCTTTACTCATGTGGAATCTCCTCGTGCCGGTCGTCCTGGAGGTATATACCGTACGAGCCTGAGATTGAGCTCGTACCTGAGTTGCGGAATCGTACCTCGCTCGCTCCAGGATGATTCGCAGCAGCACGGCCCGGCAATATACTGACCAGGCACGCCAGGCTGGACCGAGTCACCTTACCATACTCGGGACACTACAGCACAGTAGTGCGTTTCACCTAATTAGTAGATCAGCTTGGGTCTGTGCATCGTGCACCGAGTCCCCGGATTTCGCAATGTCCCAATCGTCCAGTGAACGTATAGATACCCAGCCGAGGGATTAAGCAGCAAGAGAACCTTGGACGACAACACTTGAACACACTATATCATCATCATCATCTTATGGTTCTGAGAGATTCGGCACGAAGCATCGCAGAATAGTCTAAGCAAGTTGCTTATTCGGTATACACTTCCTTGTTGATATGTACACAGAAGACATACTATATACCAACATCCTTATCGTCCTAATCTCTCGATCCATTTCATTCCCACCTGCTCTATGTGCACAACACCCTCGTCTTCCTCCTCTCCAAAACCTCCTCTCTCTCCTCCTTGCTCTCACTCAGCTCCGCCCACGCCCTCGCTCCATCCGTCTCGCAATAGCAGCGTCCCTGCACCTCAAAATGACAGTCCGTCAATCTCCTCCCACACGTCTCGCACACAAAACAGTCCACGTGATGCTTCCTCTCCGCGTCCGTCTCCACATACGCACCCTCGATGCCCAACCCACAAGTATGGCACAGCGAGTGATTCAAATCGTGGTAGTGATACGCGCAGTAGGGCCTGTCATGCATGATGTAACAGACTTCATCAAGCGGTGTGCTGCACGTGTGGCACGTAAAACACTCTTTATGATACCGACCCGTCAAGCTATCATCAGCAGCTTTGACGGAGCGACCACTGATTTCGCTGCCGCATCCTCGACATGAGGGATTAGAACTGCTGCTGGCGCGGGAGATTAGAGACGGGGCGGGCAGTAGGCCGGTTTTGACCTTCGTTGGTGAGGGCGATGGTGCAGCCGCCTCGGAGTCAAGGGAGAGAGGGCGAAAGGAGCGCAGGCTGGCGGCTATGTCGGCCATGGACTTTGGGGCTGTCAGGGCCGGACGACTTGGTGCGTCCGGACTGTCCCTGGCAGGCTGTGGGCTTGCTTCTGGGGAGGTGTGGGCTGTAGAGACCGAGCCATCCGGCGGTTCTGTAGAAGAGGCTCCCGAGTAGTGCGATGCCGGAGTGTCGGGTCGGAGATCGAGATCACCGGAATTGGTGGAGGCGTGTGAGTTTGTGACAGAGGCTTTCAGCGCTGCGATCGCGAGTAAGAGCTGAGGGGCTCGTTCTAGTTTGACATTGGATACTGCAAAGTCCTGGACGGGGGTTTTGGGTGAAGTTGGCTCATTCGAGTTGTCGTTACTTTGTGTAGGACCGATGTCCGGAAGAGATTGCCGCCGCTCTGTACGAATCGACTCTGCACGGAGTGGCGACTTCAGAGGTACTGGTGGCTCGGTGTTGAAAGTCGGCATAGGAGGTCGACGTAGAGACTTTGATGGTATGGGCAGTGAGCGTACTGCTTGGTCGCTGAGTGGGCTTGGCCTGACTTGTCTGTTCAGTGGGTTCCCACGAAGATTGGGAGTACTAGCGGTACTCCTCAGCTGTCGACGCATAGGAACTGACGGCAGCGGAATATCATCTGTCGTGGACGGCGCCATAGGCACAACATTCTGGCTTCTCAGCTCAGCGCCAGCTGTCGCAGATCGAAGAGGTGCCTCGGGCCGGAGGTCGCGTGAAGAGATAGTTGCCGAAGGCAACAACGCTGGTGCTTTTATAGTATCCTCATTCGATCGAGCTTTGACATCCTTCTTTGACGAGAAAAGCCGCCGAAAGAAACCTGGCCTCGGTTTCGGCTTGACAGCCTCTTGCTGTAATGGTAGCATGGGCACTGGAGGGACAATCTCTGCCACATTTCTAGCTATAGTCCCAGCAGTTCCAGGTCTTGAAGGTGTACGTGCTTTTCTACTTCGGGGTGTGCCTGGAGGGCTTGCACCGGGTGTTCTCGGTCGCTCGAAGCCTGGGAATACTGGGAATGGGCAATCCTGAGGTATGCTGAGTTCTGGCGTTGGAGGTCTACAAGGTCGAGCCGAGACTGGGGTCTTTGGCCGGGGTTGTCGTGGATTGTGAAAGCTTGGTGTGCTTGGAGTGTGCCTGGGAGTGTTATGGTGAGGTCTGGTAACAATAGGTGCTGTACACCATCAGCAAGATTGTAAAAGTACATGAACAGCTGAGAAACTTACCTGGAGCAGGTTGACGATATTCACGAGGCGTCATCGGACGACTGTAGCTAGAGAGCGTAGCTGGATTTGCACCTGCCATGTTCGAAGACATGACTTCTGCTATGGAGTTCATCTTGAAAGGTCAATCTGAACAGCTGTATGGTTCGTTATTTGTAGAGTATACAAAAGACCTGGCTAGACAGCAGTTCATGAAGAGCAAGCACGCGCATAGACATGGCGATATACATTGGAAGCGTGGCTTGATCTGCGGCGTCGAAGCCGGCCCCTCCTGGTCCTCGCCTTTGGGTGGGATGGGAGGCCCATATTGGAGATGGAGTGGCTAATGAACCAGTCCACTCATGCCATAGCAGCAGTCTGTGAAGACCGTGATCGAGATGAACGAATTACGAGCGATAACGCTTCTGTTGACGGTCGGAAATCCAATGTTGTCGTCCGTTGCATGGCAGAGCAATTTGGGCTGGTACAATCTCCGAACTGCTACCGAACGGCTCCACTAAACACAACGCATTGGCTGCGAGCCTGCGACAATCTGGAAAAGACCGTGATACCGTCACACTGTCCATTGAGTTAAAATGCTACCTCGACCATCGTGCCTTGCCTTCCATTTCCACATGTTTCCTGCTGTCTCCTGGCTGGATTGGCCATCGACACCAGCACCAGCACCTGCTCAAGAGAACACCGGCTCAACCACCCGTGACCGCAGTAGCATCACAAAGATGCGACCCGCCCAACAGCAGACTCCCACCACAGATCTCAAAGGATGACGGGCTTCCAACTCCGCAAGACAGCACATTCGCCGCCAACTTGCACGTCAGCGCGGAGAATCCTTGATCAATGGCCGAAAAAGCGACTGGCAATCCTGCTGCGCCACAGCATTGCTCGTTGTTGGCCACGCTTCCATCTGGGCCCACTAGATTGGTGCCGTTCAGGGTGAACAGAGCGCTGCGGGCACCACACGGAACAAAGCCAAGTTCGTAGTACGAGCCTTGGTCTTGGATTGTGGCGAAGCCGCCGTCGTAGCTGGATTGGAGGTAAAATGATGACGGTGTTATTGTGTGCAGGATGGTGCTTGTGACTGTGGTTGGTGACTGTGAGTAGTGTCAATAAAGTACGATCACGAAGCAGACGTCTGAGCACGATCCTGACCGCACTCTCGCAGGATCCTCTAGATTTTTGCTCTAGTACAGTATGTGAGCAGCTAGATGTACTGTCCAAGAGCAGATGTCTGGACTGGATCTTTTCGGCACTCTCCCCAGGGTTCCTCTAGACTTGCGATCTAGTACTAGACTATTCTGGCTATCTTACCTTGACTGTGTTGGTACGAGTCTTTGTCCCCTGATTGGTGAGTGTCGTGGTGATAACAGTGCTTTTACAGGCACAGGCAGTATCGACAACCTGCCGCCCAACGATCGTGGTGGTCGACGGACAGCTCGGAGACGTCAATGACCTGACAGACAATATTAGGCTTAAGCAGACTTCTTGAGGTGACCAAAGCTTACATAGTGGACGTGACAATCGCAGTTCGTGTCCCACCAAAAGAAGTGACTGTTGTCGTTGTAGTACTGTACGATCGAGCGTCAGCCTGGTGTATGTCATCTGATGTCTGACCGTACCAACCTCTTCTCGTCGACCGTCTTGGTCTTGGTGATGGTGGTGGAGTACGACGTGCAGATGCTTGAGCAATTACGGCCGGTTTGCTCGAGTGGTTGAGCTATGGCAGTTGTGATAGCTATGGCGGCGAGGATGGCACTGATGAGCTGCATTTTCGTTTGACGACAACTGTCTGTTAGTGTGTTGACTGTTGGTGTGCTGAAAGTGGTTGTTCACGAAGGGAGTGGTAGGGAGCAGGAGGTGATCAGGTCGGCTCGAGAACTTAAATGCCAATATGTGTCTGTTGTAATTCAACGTATGACTGTTGCAATTCGATATGTGTCCAATGATGGGACGTGGACGGCAGGCACGATGGACTTTATGTACTACCTACACTCACACCGTGACAAGCAAGCATCTTTGCTGGCATGAAGTCAATCTATGTCCATCTGCATATTGCCAGCTCTACAGCCTCACCAATACTCTTGGCGCACAACCGTACTCTAACAGATCGGAAGTCTGGAAGTAACCTGGGAGAGTGCCGTATAGGATTCTACTCAGACTCCTGCCGGGACAGTAGTAAGGCCCCAAGGTGGTGATTACACGCAGCAGGCAAGCAAGGATCATGTAGGCCATTCCGTAAAGTTAGATGGTAATGCTTCTCATACTGATCATAGCTAGCTTCCTTTCTATACTTAGACAATCCCAAAAAGGCTGAGCTACGGCTGGCAGGTCGTACAGGCCAGCTCATCGCCGGAGCATGCCCCTTGTTTCCAGCCCGCCAAGCTTAGTCATTAAACTATACTAGATCACAAATTCATAGCATCCTGGGGAGAGTGCCATTGGGTTCTGTTCGGACTAGAAAATCTGCAACAGTAGACAATTCATCTGCTTCTGATGTACTATATGCTAGTATAACTCTTGTAATTTTAAATGCCACTGCTCTGTCCTCATTTAGCTGCTGATCCAACACATCTTATGAGTTCGCAGTTGGGTCTACACTGGGAATGTTGCATGCAGTCATAGGACAGAAATTTAGAAGTCTCCTGGGGAGAGTGCCGTAGGAGTCCTGCACGGACTTATGAGCTGGTTAAGTGGTCAACTCAGACTCTTCCTCGACGATATCGTCCTATAGTAGGTTAATATAAGGACCAGTAGTCTTCCAGCTAGTAAAAGACTTGAAGGAATTCGTGAAGGTATTTTCTGTTGATAACATGTTACCTATTAGAACCTGAACCTGAGGTACTGTCTTAATAAAGGCCTTGATCTTGTTCTTCATCCCACCACCGTTCCTCAAAGTGTCGACGGAGGCCTTGATAACGACATGGTGTGGCTCAGGGATACTCCCAGTAATCACCTTATGGGGAACAACTGTCTGTTGGCCATGTCTGTAGCAATGTCTGATTGACAAGTAGAGCGCCCTGACTGTCTAGTACATTTGATAATGAGCAAGGAGATTGCCCAGATTGTCTATTGTCTTTGTGATTGGTGGTGTAGTCTGGTTGGAGTTGACGGCAAGATTGGTCGCTGTATCCAGCACCTGTCGTGGGTGTTGGGCATTGTTGAGCTTGGCAGTTGGCTTGAAGTTCGATTGCGGGATCTGCTGAGCCGAACTACCTGTTCTGTTTGAGCCCAGTGATGTGGACTCATCAGGAGTGCTTGTTAAGAGTTCGTCTGCTGACTTGTTAGGTGTCTGGTCTTCAGCTTCAGGATACTGCTTCTTACATTGGTTGATCTTTGTTCTCTTGACGTGACGGGGCTGGGTATCGTCTTCGGACTCTGCATCAGTGTTGTAGACAATCCTTGGTGCACTGACCTGAAACGAGAGTTTGGACTGTAAACAGGCTGGACTCCAGCTCGGCGGTCGGTCACACAGGCCACCACATCACCGGAGCGTGCCCCTGATTCGTCCTGCTCTCAGGAAGTGTACCGTCACAGATTCACTCTGACCTATATTCTGATAGATCACTTTCACACTGCAAGAAGACTGGGCGAGGATGGTAATAAAGACAGGAGGTTGGAACATTAGATTAGTCAGGTTGGAGAGTGCCATAACCTCAATTTCATCGGAGCATTGCCCTTGTTCCTACTGTTCCCTCTGTTCAATCAGTGGGGAGAACTCATATCTGCTTCTGCTGTGCTTTGTACTGTCATCAACTTTGATGTCCTGACTGCTGCTGCTATGCTGTCGCCTAGCTTCTCGTTCACCCTCGAAACCTGAGCTGGGTTCCTTGTCTTCCTGTCTTTTCGTATGCTCAGATCCTGCCTCTTCCTATCCAGCAGCTCAACGCCCGTGAGTCTTCCAGCAGATCCATGCATGTCAAGTCCATGCCCGACATTGCGTCGATTACCTCGTTGATGTGCTACATCTCCCACAGGTGGCACCGGGACATCAGGACCACTCCATGGATTTCCTCGTCCGAGGGACCAGACGAACCATTTGTACTGGCCCCTCCCCTCTTCGTGTGGAGGTTCATCCAAGCGTGACGATCGACGAGTCGGGGCAGTCGTCACAGCAGATGGGTGCTGTGTTGTTGTGGTAGTTCGGGGCGGAGAAGTAGCGGACACGCTTGGTGCTGCTTGAGGCTCTTTTGGTAAGCCACCGATGTAGTTTCTATAGTCAAATGGACTGTCCGCATCTGGCTCAGTGCCATCGAAGAGGCCTTCATCCTCGGCAGGTTCTAGATTCGGGGCAGCTTCAGCTGCTTGGCGAGACAAAGATTGACGTTGTTCATCGGGAGCGACATCCCTCGGTGATGACAAGGGGATATCAGGACCTGTCGGTCGAGTGCCTCGCCTCGGAGTCCAGACTTGTTCGTACTGGCCCCGGCGAACACCATGTCGAGGTCCTCGAGGGAGGTTGAAATATGGACCACCGTGTCGAGGTCCTCGAGGAGGGTTGAAATATGAATCATTGTGTCGAGGTCCTCGAGGAGGGTTAAAATATGGATCATCGTGTCGAGGTCCTCGAGGAGGATTGAAATCTGGGTCAACAGGCTGCACGACTGCCTGGCGCGTCAAAGATTGACTTTGTCTATTGGGGGTGACATCAAGATGGGATGGGCTCCAAGTCGACGCAGACGCCTGAGTAGACGGTTGCTGTGGAGTCGCAGTGGTCTGACCAGCCTTCCTGAGCTTCCTGCACGTAACGCACTCTATTCTTCCACCTCGCCTTCTTCCGATCCGGAATTCTCGGCCACAGCCGACGCAGCTGGTTCGGGCTTTCCCTTTGCAGGTGGCTTCACGTTAGCTGGCGATGAAATTGAAGTGTCTGTTTTCGGCCGCTTTTGAAGTCTCTCACTGTCTGCTTCTGCACCAAACAAATCATTTGCCAACTCTTGCTTCGAAACAGTCTCGTCATCGCCGTTCTGCGTCTCTGACTCGTCTCGTTCGCGCTTGACACCTCGAAGATCGTCGGGCACAACTTCACTCGCATCATTCGACGGCTCTTCGGCGACTGGGGAATGTGGCGTCTTGCCGCTGAGAAAGTCAGAATCATAATCGGCTTTCATCGTGTTCTTGACTCCCTCATACATGTCTTTCGCGGTGGACATTTTCGCATGGTTGAGTTCAATGTAGGCACACATGATCATTATTGCGTCAACTATGCTCTTCAAACCCACACCGTTATGAGTATACCAAGGTCGACCGTCCGCATCATCATGCTCGCTGAACAGAGCGTCAAGCCCGCATCGCCGTGCACCAAAGTACAACGCGGCATGTGCGACCACGCGTGGAGGGAAGCGCAGACATAGTACTGTCATGCCACTGTCGTTGACAAAAGCCCAAGCAGCATTTCTTAGCTCTTTGTTCGATGTTTGTTTCAGCTTCTTCATCAGTTCGAACAGTAATGTATGTGTACATTCGACTGTCAGGTCAAAGCAGAGATGCTCCAAAAGGATGTCCTCGTTCAGTAGTAATGTGTCTCGCCATCGCCAGTAGTCCTTGGACTGCTCGTCCACAACGAGATTTGCGTTCTTCTGTGCTACTCGACAGCAGGCGACGATGATGTCCTTCAGTCGACGAATGTTTTCCTCGGTTTTGGTCGCCAATAGTAGAGAAACCGCAGCGATTTCCTGAAGAGCGGGCTGTATTAGCAGATCTGATCTCGATCGAGGTCACCAAGCACATACATAATGATGCAAAGCCTTGCGCTCTTTGGTAGACTTGAGCGAGTGTCTCATGATGAATCGATGCATGAAAATAGACGCAGTTGAAATGGTGAGTTGTGGCAGTCTCAATGCTTGACCGACTTGCTGTATGAAGTTGACACCCTTGCTGCGACGCTCGCGCTCATCTGCCAGTGTCATTCCATCTTGTACTGAAGGAGGATTGTCTACCTCTTCCTCAGTGAAAAGCCATTGAGCTTCCGAGGGAGAGGCTCCAGTGTGACCGTTTTCCGAAGAGTGCAGTCGAGGATGTAGGCTTGCTGGCATGATGATGAGTGATGACTACGGTAGCTTGATGAAGAGGATGAGGGATGCCGGAGAAGCGCAGATAGTCGAGGACTAATGCATGAGGGCTGCATGTACGATGTCTATGCGGTATAAGTAGCCACTCAAAAATGAATACCACGCCAATGCGAGGTGATGTAGAAAAAGGTTATAATTGTGACATGGTCGACGCGCTGGAGGACTAAAGGTATGGCGTAGATGGTCACGTGCCAGACTTTTTGGCCGCTTTCTTCACGTCGACCCTTGGATTTGTTCGCGATGCGCGTTCACTGAAGACCACCACCTCACTTTCTCAATTCTCGCAAGATGCCTTTCAAGAAAGGTCACAAGGGTTTCCGCAGAAGCTATGGCGGTGTCAGAGGTCTGCTGACTACCTGTATGCCACATCACCCCGAGCCAGACTGACATGCGCAACAGCACCTTCAACCCCAGCCGTAAAAGAGGAGGATGCGGCCAACACACAGGACGAATCACAAGTCGAACAGGATGTAGATGCAGAAGGAGAGCCTGACGAGGATGACGAAGCAGGCGGAGACGACATCGACATGGGCGTCGATGAAGAAGCAGACGCACTAGAAGAAGTCGACTCCAATGCAACACCAGAACTCGAGGACGGACAATCACCTAGACCAAAAACACGGACAGCCCGATCGAAGCCACCTCCAGACTTTGACGATACCCTACCACGAGGAGAGGTCGGCTACGGCACGCCGCGGCGAGCCAATCAACGACGGAGAGGTGGATTCAAGCCTAAACCAAGACGGGGGACCGCAGCAGCAGTCGCAATTGCGCAGACACGACAAGTTGTAGACAAAGAGGGAAACACAGCGATAGTAGAAGATGACGAGGTCGTGCTACCAGAAGATGCAGAAGGCGAGACGAAAGTGAGCAAGCTTGGAGTACTAAATGGTGGTCGCGAATATCGCGTACGAGTATTCAAAGTGCTCGGACGTGGAGACAGGTTATACATGCTTTCCACCGAGCCAGCACGGTGTACAGGCTTCCGAGACAGCTATCTCTTCTTCAACCGCCATCTGCAACTCTATAAAGTCCTCCTCGACGACGAAGAAAAGCGCGATTTAATAGACCGCGAAATCATCCCACACAGCTACAAAGGCCGAGCCATCGGTGTCGTCACAGCACGTTCTGTATACCGTGAATTCGGCTCGAAGATCATCATCCGTGGCAAAAAAATCATCGACGACTACGAAGTCGCAGAAGCTCGAGCACGCGGTGATGTGGAAGGCGAGCTAGCAGAGCCTGAAGAAGTGCCGCCAAAAGAGGGGAATGGGTATAACAAGAACCAGTTCGTGGCATGGCATGGCGCAAGCAAGGTCTATCATAACAATGCTCCCAGTGTACCTCTCCAGCTCGGCGGCAGAAGGAAAGCGAATGTCACGATGGGGAACTGGATGTTTGAGCATTCTCGTGCTGCGATGGGTTTCAACTCACGGTTAGCTGCGACGCGCAGGGAGACACTTGCTGGGGTGTATGATCCGCACACGAATGTCATGTGCTACCCACGGGTTATGCAGCCGACACATGCACGCTGGGAGTACGTGCCACCAGAACCAGTTGCTAGTGCTTCGAGGAAACGCAAGCTCGATATGCTCAACGGAAGTACGCCGACTGTCGCACCAGCCACATCGGATCCGCCAGCAACAGCCGAAGCTGCCAATGACCCAACAATCCCACCGGCGCCCTCCTCGCCTACAGCAACAGCCCTATTCCCCGTCCAACCATCAATACTACCACCGCCCACCGCCCTCCTAACATCAAACTATCTCATCATCGACACAGTACTCACCTCAGCACCACACTCCAATCTCCCGCCACCAGGGCCAGATAATGCAGACACAACACCGCTATATCCAGGGAGTGGGCGGCTACCAGAGCTAGACCCAGAAATGGCGGCGCTGCTACCGCCTGAATGCAGGGAAGCATTACTTGAGGCGAAAGTGGAGGAAGAGGCGTGGAGGGGACAGTGGGGTGGAGAGAAGAGGGATGGGTGGAGGGGAGACTTGCGGATTGGGGTTGGAGTGCTGGGAATATAGTGGGCGAGAGATGGAGAAAGAGGAGAGTTCTGTAGTTGACATGAAAGAGGCGCATGGTGGTCAAGCACCAATGAGAGGTCACACATTCAGGTCGGATCATTTTATAGATACCCTTCTTCAATTTTCACACCTTGATCCATCGCCGAACGTGACCGTGTTCAGTGCAGCAGAGCGTGTACGGCTCCTCCGCTGCAGCACTCCGGACTCTTCTGCAATTCCATACACATTGATGCAATGCACTCTGATCACCCTAGCATAACGACCTTAGAAGAAATGGACGAGCATATCGTTCAAACACACTGAGGGACTTGAGCATACGTGAAAAACTGATAAGTCCGGATTTGTTGGTTCACAGCCAGAAACCATATAGCGATGCACTTGACCCTGCAACGTGGATTATCTACAAATCTTGCGAGACCGGCTTACGCTCAGTCTGCTATCACATTGCTAGCCTCTGCCTCGTTGAACGCCTTGAACGCCTCCTCCTCATCGCTATTAGCTCCAAGCTGGAAGGCGGAGCGCTGCGCTTGAATCCCAAAATCAGGGAGAGTACCGTAGATGGACTCATTCTCATTTCGCTATACCCATGACTATATTTAAGTAGGTTCTAGGCTACTTGGATAGTCATTAGAAAGACCGGGGGAGAGTACCGTGCTTTGTCTTCGAACAATCTCACGAGAGGTCACTGTAGAGAAGGAGTTATCCCGCTTATTGGATAATTTGCACACAAAGACAGCAATTGCGGCATTGTTTGCCCATCCCCACCGACTTCAGTATGAGGGTCGAATTGAGGCTACTTTCAAGATCTTTGTCTGTCCTCTTAGAAGCGAGCCTGCCTTAGGTACTGTCTGATGAGCCTGGGAATCTGTGTATGTTGACTCAAGCCGAACAGTGATGTCTGCTTGCTGGTAGTCTTTTCCTCCTGGGATGGCAAAAATTGTCATCATATGGGGATCAAGGTAACATGGTGGTCATCCTTGATACTGTTGTCTTACGTCGATCGTGGATTGTCTGCCTATGGTCGTAAGTGCTCTTTCTGATCTTGTTCTGGGGTGCTTGCTTTGACGATATTTTGAACTTTGAATTTTCACGCACAAGCTTACTGGCAGTCTCGAGTCTGCATTGCTTCCTCTTGCTTCCGCCTATCAAGGTGCAGGAGAAGGTGGCAGCATACACGACTATCTGATGCATTCTTGCGGTTTTCCTTGTTGAGCCTGTCGAGGAACGCAAGTCCTGGATCGTAATCATCCTAGACATCCTCAGCTGGTCCACCGTGTGATTCTTCAGCCTTTGATCGACTGCTGACTGCTGGCTCTTGAACGTCGCTAGTCTGCTGCGGTCTGCCGGCATTGTCAACCTGGGTCTGCCGATTGCGAACTTTACCAATCGATGACTGGGTGCATACCAGGTAATGGTAATGGCAGACCTAGCTTTTCGGCTGCCAGCTTCAGTGGTGTGAGAGGATACTTTCCGACATAACGAAGAATGCCTGTTGGGTTATAATTGTACCGGCCAGAACGTTTGTGGTATGTGAATGCCGTTGTAGCCTCACTTGCTTGTGATGTGCCGTCTGCCAGCATTTGAAATAGATTGGCTGGTCTCAGAATCGTATGAAGAACATTTCGAGGCAGTATATATATCGTTGACTGTCGCGGAATGTCTATCGTACGAAGTTCTCCTCATCTCCATTCGCTGTCGGAGCTTCGACCGTCCATAGATCGGAAGTGATACTCTCTTCATCACTCGACTCATAATCGCTGTCTTTCCCCTCTGGCCGTAGTCGACGTTTGAGCTCTGCCTGGAATTCGGCCATTGCTATGTTTGCTCGTCCAGCATAGCTAAGCCTGCGCAGAGTCCTGCACGAGATTGTTGTGGTCACTGATGTCAATGACTGTTTCCCACAACATTTCTGGTCATAGCCTAAAGTCGTGGTGGATTGGATCAGGTAAGCAGTGACATGTTCCAGGTCGTCAGTGAGATGCTGAGCACTCTCCCGGCAACAAGGTAGGCGGCATTGGCCTGGTAGAGTGCCGTAATGGGAAGGAGCAGGACGAGGACGAGGAGGTGATGTTGTAGACGGAGTCCTCGGCATTGTGAGCCAGATAAGATCACTCTGTGATGGCGGTGTCTGGAATGGCGTGTGTCAGGCGCCGCTACGTTTTGGGCGAACTGCCTCAATCATTGCTCGACGTTCTTCTTGCGTGATAGATGCAAGCAATCTACGCTGCTCGCTTACGGGTGCTAGCCTCAATCTCGACGGCACTCCTCGTGACTGGACCGGGTAGTGTTGTAGTATAACGTCGTATACTCTCTTGATGAGCTGTCCATGAGGATCTTATGTTCAGGTTATGCAGACCGCTACCCTTTTCAAGATCAGGGAGAGTACCGTAGATAGACTAATTCTCCTCCCACTATACTCATAACTATATTAGATAGGTTTTAGGCTACCTAGATAGTCAACGGAAAGACCGGCAGAGAGTACCGTGCCGCTTTCCCTTGTACCTCTACGCCCATGAAGTGTGCACCCGGAAAGCCAAAAGCGACAAAGATTCAACTCTGTGTATCTACAGCGAATGTGATGAAATGTTGAAAGTGCGCACAGAGATGCTACGGCACTCTCCTCACGAAGAGTAGAAGCCTTTGTTCATGTGTAAGGAGTGTGATGAGATAGAGAAAGTGTCAGCGGGACGGTCGGATGATGAGATATCGTAGGGAATGTTACGGCACTCTTCACGCACAAGGCACCTCAAGACTTTGATCCGTTAAGAGTAGGATGATGTACAGTGAAGAAGTGACTTGCTGAACAACATCATTTTGCAGAGACACGATTGCAGATCGCACGTCGATGACTGGCAATAGGAAAGGAAAAGCTGTGAAGCATGAGGAAAGCGCATAATTTAGTTACGTTACCGTGTATGGCAACAAACAAAACACCAGGCACACGCATAAAGCAATAGACGTAAGCTATGCACCACATATCATGCCGCTCATGACATAATAAGACGCTGAACATCACAAAGGGGCGAGCAGATAACGCGAGGAGACGAACGTGAGAAGTAAAGAAATTCGTGAATGCCCGACCACTCGTTGCACGGGTATAGAACGCCTTTGCAGCCAGAAGCGCTTTTTGGTTGACACATCCATTCGCGTCCTTATTCGACATCATGAAAGTAGAACACTCAACCCAACAGCCCAATCCCGCATTTTCCGAACAAGCACTCTAGTTCATGCTCTGAACAAGCGCGTTGATCTTGTCCTCGCGGTTGCCGAGGTCACCGCCTTCGATAAAATGCAAAAATTTTCTTGACCTGAAGCCACCGGTGGGGTTGGACAGCTTGAATGGCCAAAGGAAGTTAGCGGCTTGCTTGAAGTTAGGTCCTACAGTGAAGACTTCGTGAATGAGATCCTCCATGCAGACGATGCCGTATTGACCGAGGTTCTCCTCGATGACGGAGTTGTCGGTGAGTGCGATGCGCTGGGGGAAGCTGGCGCCAGTAGCCTTGACCTTGCCGTATCCACGCTTGTAGATGAGCTCGCGGATGGTCTTCAGGTTGGGGTAACCGTAAGCGATGAATGGCTCGACGATCTTCAGCATCTCCAAGGTAGCCTTGGTGAGCTTGACGAAGACACCGTTGTTGATCTGCAAGAGACGGAGGAGCTGTAGAGTCTTGCGCTTCTTGGGGTCGATCTTGTTGATACTAGAAGGCGATGTCAGTATGTGCGACCTCAAATGGATTGGACTACACATACCCCTTGATGCGGACAACGAAGACGACCTTGGGCTCGGCAGGGACGTAGTAAGAGCCAGACTGCTTGGCCTCACGAGCAAGGCGGACCTTCTCGCGCTCCTGGTCGCGGTACTCCTTGACATAGGACTCGGCACGCTTGAAGATGACCTGACGCTTCTCCTTGTTGGCCTGATCCAGACATGTCAGCAATGAGTTCCAGCAACGGTGACAACATTAATGACAGCGAGCCGGAACGATATTTCAGTCCCGAAAGATGGTTAACAATACGACAACATCGACTTGTGGTCTAGTCGCAAGATGGGTATATATCATCACTTTGATCGCCCGGCCCATGCCATGTTTGTTGTGGTGAAATGTGCACATACAGCCTTCTTCTTATCAGTCTCAGCAGACCTGGCCTCACGAGCCTTCTCTTGACTCTTGCGCTTCTTCAGGAGAGTCTCGGGAACGAGGATATCATCCTGCTTGGGGATCTTGCTGGAGGGATGTCAGAAACGGCTGTGGTACGAAGTTTTGATCCAAGAGGAGAAGTGCAGCTGACGCATAGCATTCTCGACTGGTATAGGTGACTCGATGGTATGAATTTAGTTGGTGAGATCTGGTGACAAGCTGGAGACCATGGTCAAGCGCATGTACACCATCTGATCTCGCACAACAAGACCTTTGACAGAGTCAAAGAAGTTTAGGCAAGCCTGGTGGCATAAGTAGAAACAAAGCTGGTAGAATTGTCCCTTCTCATGCGCGCAAGCTTGCCAATGTATTTTGGAGAGAAAGCAAGCCTTCAGCTCCAAGACCTTGAAGTGACATGAGCGCCAGCGCTCTCTGTCATGTACAGGATATAATCGAGCTGCCAGCAACAAGTGGCTCTGATATGGCCAGGCATTGTCTTTGCAGCGAGAGGGAACCACAGCGTCTTCTGCATCTTCTATCTCTGGCTCAGTATCGGTACGTACGAGGTAGTGGAAGGGGCCATTGTTAGTCGTGGGAGTCGTGATTTTCGAGATGGATGCTTGAAGATTTCGTGAGGTTGAGAAACAATTCTATAGTAGGGAACAGTGAAGGGTGCGATATTCCACGGAGGGCAAGTCTACCGAGCGAAGCACAAAAATTCAGCGGTCTGGTTCCGCGTTCAGCACCACGAACTTCGAACTTGACGACCAGCAACTACAATCTCGACAATCATACACGATGGCATCGACTACACAGAGCGTTCAGTGGTAAGAACCGCCGACGGCCACGGTCACCTTGATGAGAGAACGTAGCTCACAGTTTCCACAGCTTCGGCAAGAAGAAGACCGCCACGGCGGTATGTCGCTTCACAGAAAGAGTACAGAGACATACGGGAGACTGATTGGAATATTAGGTGGCTCACTGCAAGGCCGGCAATGGTCTCGTCAAAGTGAACGGCAGACCTCTCTCGCTCGTCGAGCCTGCCCTTCTCAGGTTCAAGGTCTACGAGCCAATCCTGATTCTCGGAACTGACAAGTTCGGTACGAAAGCCTTTTACACACATCTCCAGCAGAAAAGAAGAATGAATCGCCACAAGAGATGAAGCGCAAAACAGCAGAGTGCAGGCCACTAACAGTTTTCTTGCAGCCAACGTCGACATCCGCGTCCGCGTCTCCGGTGGTGGTCACACTTCCCAGATCTACGCTATCCGTCAAGCGATCGCCAAGTCCATCGTCGCATACTACCAGAAGTACGTCGACGAGTTTGCCAAGAACCAGCTCAAGCAGGCACTTGTCCAATACGACCGCACACTCCTCGTTGCCGACAACAGACGGTGCGAGCCCAAGAAGTTCGGTGGTCCAGGTGCGCGTGCCAGATACCAGAAGTCTTACCGTTGAGTGGGATTGGTTC
>Ga0058702_10000249_pt1 | contig 26216 bp, 34 predicted proteins | sample AgamicOrSfe_FD_83781 | JGI IMG/M metagenome (GOLD analysis project Ga0058702, IMG submission 83781) | Agave microbial communities from Guanajuato, Mexico - Or.Sf.e | ecosystem: Host-associated > Plants > Phyllosphere > Phylloplane/Leaf | place: Guanajuato, Mexico | collected 2012-05-30 | reverse complement strand
GGGCATTGTGGCCAGAGCAGGCGCGAATTTGCCAACGCGATCTTGTAATTCGGCCAACATGGCGTCAATCGCTTCTTTGATGACACTGTCGTCGCTATGATTCGTTCCAGGGTTGAGACTGGCTGAGCTCAGTGCGAGCATCTCCATAGAAGGTGCGCCACCCGCAGCTTCAGTGGTGAAACTCCTGATGATGGCGGCATGGAATGTTGCTGTCTCTTTCCAGGTGATGAGCTTGAGGTCTGTAGACTTGAGATCCTGTCCGGCATTGAGAAAGAGGACATTGTCTGCTCGCATTAGCTAGTGTTGTGTGTGCTGAGTGCGATTGGATGCCATCACCTTTGCATAGCTCAATAGCTGCTGCATAGCTTGACATTTTTGTTTGTCTCCCGGCAGTAGAGAAATGAAAATGATGCTGGATGAGATGCTGGATATCTGAATCTGGATGGCGTGTGAGGTGTAACTTACGTTCAGGTGAGATACGCAGATTCGTCGAACAACAACCTGAGTCAAGATCGTTCCTGCCTCATGAGTGTGTCCGTGTTGGTAGCCGCGCTCTTGCTCAAGCAGCAATATCATCCATTTCATCGTGCGTGAAATCTAAGTAGCCGACGTGCTCAAGATCAGTGCCACGAGCTGCGCATGAAGGATGTCGATAGGATCGGAAAAGGAACTTGGTACGGCTAAACAAAAGGTTGGATATTCTCATTCGTCCTCAACTACTTGACTGTACAGATCTGCCAACAAGCGCCTGCCAACTCGAACTCCCCAGCGATACTCGGCTCCGGCTATGTGCCATCCGTATTCCAGTCTCCTCTTGCTGCAGGCATCTTTGACCCAACCCATAGAAATGCGAAAGAGTCTTGCCATTCCATTGTCGCGAGAGACCTGACCCAGGACCATTACCTCTGCCAATTGTCGGCATCATGAGAGTCAAGCTCTTCTACCCTCTTCCGATCCGACTCGTAAAGATCTCTTCTGAGTACGAGCGAGCCGTTCTCGAGAAACACCTTCTGGCTTCGTTTCGTATCCTGACAATGTCATTAGCTAGTACAAACGGCACGCATATTGGTACAAATCACGTATCTGCATGGTGGGTTGTCGCTATTGGCCGGGTCATAAACATGCATGTGCCCGTCATCACACTCTTTCAGAATTGTGGCGAAATCAGCGACACGCTTTTGCAGATTGGTCAACATCGCAACGATTGCCCTCTCAGTTTCTTCAGCGTAATCGAGTTTGGAATACTGCTGCATCTCATAGCGACCTTGGGCGAGCATGCGCAGTTACGCTCGTGAGGGCGCAGTTGAGGTGAAGCTAGAGTTGATGAGTGCCACCGAAAAGGTAGTGCTTTGACTTCAAGAGATGAGGCTGAGATCGCTAGTCTTGAGCTCTAGTCCAGGATATAGCATGCAGCAGATAGTCGAACGTGACTTAGTCTGATCAGTCACGTTTGCATAAATCGAGAGCAGATATTGAGCTTGCCATATTGGCGAGATGTATATCACTGTACAGTGACTACAGTCTCAACAATTTGTGGGCGATCGTAGGTAGGGCGAGAGGTTGTTGATGAGTGTTCAGGCGGCGCCCAGGCTTTATAAGTCACCTCCAGGTACGCAAGCTTGTCAAACATTGACATGACTCGGACCTAGGCCTGAAGCGCTAGCGTGTTTCAGGTTGCTTTACACGCTCCTGACATTGGATGCCGCTATCAGGCTTGAGGGCGTCAAATTTGCCTACGCCTCGGCTCAAGACCATAACCAAGTGTCTTACATCGAGCAATGTGAAGGTGATCGAGGGAGTCGGAGGAGAGATTGAATACTCAATGTCTTCAGCTACTTGACCTTTGAGATCTGTTACCATGACTCCATAAGTGTACCAGCTTAGCACAAGTAAGCTCTCCTTGATCGACCATTCCGTCACATCCGCAATCACGAGAAGACCAATCCTTGACTCTCAATCGACGGTCTGACTTCGAGCCGCACGATATACCAGCGCCATCCTTGTGTCTCTTCTCCCTCATTCTTCTCCAGTGGGTGGGTCCAAGACGAGCTTCAGCAGGTGTGGTGGAAGTTCTGCTCTTGTGACAAGCTTCCCAGAGACCAAGAACATATTCTCGAGATGCTCGGCCTCGTCCTGCAGATCCTTGTCAGCAAGTACAGTGTATTGCTATTTTTCTCGTCTACTAACATAGACAACTGGCATAGTCTGAACAGCACGTAGAATAGCTTGCTGCGGTTCGTAAACATAGAGGGCGTCTCCCATACTCTTTTCGAGCTTTCGAAATGCAGCTGAGAACACTGCGAGACGCTGTTGCAGCTTGTTCAACATCTGCAAGACTGCGTCCTCGATCATGAAGGTGTTGACAGACATGCCGAAATTGCCGCAAGCCAGCATGGTCATGTTGCGTTTTCGGGGGCTGAACCCCCCATATGAGACTGAGGCCGTGCTTGATGATCGCTACAAAAGTCACGAGACCGTAGCTCCATCTCACCAGGTGCAAGTCCTTGAGTTGCAAATCGGACCCGACGTTGAGCAAGAGGACGTTCTCTAGTAAACATGAGCAATCGATCATATCTGAAAGAAAGGACCACTCACCTTTGCACATCATGACCAATGCGTCAAGGTTTGCCATGGTGGAAGATTGTGGATTTGTCTTCGGGAGGCGAACGAAGCTGACTAGCCAAGATACAGAATACGCGCTTTGGAGTCAAGGCAGCAGCTTCTTAAGACCTTGTGCAATAGCAGGCTGGGACATAGAACAGCCACACTCGCCAGGATGTCTCATCCTGCAGGCCATTGCCCAGGCATTGAGCTCCTGCTCGATGAGTTTGTCGCCTCAACCAGGTCACCAGTCTGTATTGAGGCAAGCGCACCACCTTCCAAGGCAGCATGCACGCCAAACCACACCTGTCCATCCCATCGCCTTGTCTTAGAGAGAGTTACAAACGGCTCTCCCCGCACGTCCTTAGCGCCACTATCCTGGTCGACGCAAACCATCTGACATCGACGACAAGGGCCTAGCAACCTTAATCTCATCTGGGAACTTTTGCCCGAGACTGCGAGTGAAGTCCAATCGTCTTCGGCATATGGCATTTCCGTTCCAGGGACAGACCCCAGTGACTGGGCAATAACAATATTAGCTCGAAAGACTGCCGTTTGCAGTGCGTGGCCACCGTTGGCTTTGACTTGCTCGTTCAGACGGTTCAGGGAGGGACGCGAGATAACGAGGATTGGACTTTCGTTAGAGAGCAGGATTGGTAGTGGTTCATCTGTTCGTGCTATTTGCTTTTGTCTCAGATGAGACTTTACGTGGCGTGCAGACGGGCCGGCGCCAGAGCTTGGAAGTCGAGCTAATGTACACGGCACACCCAGAGCATTTGTGAAGAAATCTGCGATGGCCGGGGATGTGTAAGCTTTGGCGTTGATCTTGTCACCACAGACTATGGATGATCTGTCTGTGATTGTGCCGCTTTGACCTCCTTCGAAGTATCTTGGGTCTGCCGATAAAGGCACAGTGATGTGTTGTGGACTGGTTTGTGGCAGCGTACCCGCAAAGCTGATACGGAGTTCGCCTTTGGTCATATCGATCTCTGATTTGATCAGCGCCATCTTAGGATACCTCTTCTGAGACAAAGCTGCTCCAGTACCCAGATGTATTAAGCACCACTCTCGATCCCAGGCAAGACCTTCCGCTTGAACGTTCCACTTCTGTCCATCAGGGACTCTCCAGCCTGAGCAGCTCTTGATTGGATAGACTGTCAAGCTCTCAATGTACAGTTCGCCTTGTGCTAGCCCTTGCACAGACACCTCGTCTGGCTGTGAAGTGGTAACGGTACTGTCAACAAAGAACTCTTTCATGAAGTCCAAAAACGTATCGATGTCTGTCTGATTACTCATTGCACCGAGACTGACTCTAATCATTCCAGTCGGCTTGCCACCAGAAATACCATTCTCGTTACCACACTTTTGTCCTGCTGAAAAGTTCTGCCTCATCTCCCACGGCGCCAGGCCCAAAGCACTAGCAATACCACCAGGATTGCAAAGCCCTCCAGTACGAAGCTGAATGTTGCGAATGTTTGCAAGCTTCTCGACTTCGGCCGTACTGAAACAGCCACTTTGCGCATTTCGAATATTGAAGGCGACGATGGGTCCTTGAAGTTGTGTGTTACTGTAGTCTGATGTGTCATCTCTGTATATTTCGCATACTGTGACACCATGCCCATGCTTGAGTTCAGCCAATCCGTCATACAAGCACTTTGACAGAATCGCCAGATATCGAGAAATGTTCAGCATTGAGCCATACAACTCCTTGTGAACCGCCATCGCATGCCTCAAAGCCATGATACTGTGTATAGGAAGTGTCCCATCCTCAAGAGCCTCGTGTATCGAGTCTGACTTCTTCGCATGCCATTGCTCCTTCAGACAGACAACCATATCGACGGTACCGCCCGCGAAGTAAGCTCTTCTTCGCAATATATTCGCAGACTCCTTCCGCACGATGAGAGCACCGAGATTCGGGAAGCCAAAGATCTTGTAGAAGCTGAGCACAGTAAAGTCTGGTGCAGTCTCGCAGTCGCTCAGGTCTAGTGGCGAGGTTGAGACCAGTCCAGCAGCATCGAGGAGTGTGTACCGTCGCCGTGTGCTGCTTGAGCTGCCCCTCACTCTCCGACACCATTCCAGCGGCAGTCTTCTCCCATCCATATTACTCTGCGCCGGATACGCAAAGAGCTCTGTCCCGCCCGCCGTACTCCCCAGCTTATCATCCTCACTTTCGCCCCCGTCAAGCCAATCCTCAACCTCCTGATCACTCTCAAAACACCTATTCCCTCTCTTCGCTGCTTCCCTCACACCCATCAAGCTCGTGTGTGCGTCCTTATGGAACCCATACCAGAACCCCTGCTCTTCTTCCCTGAAAGCCTCCATGACCAGCTTCATCCCTGCCGTTGCGTTGGCCACGAAGACCAGGTCGAAGTCCGCTGGATCGGCGTTGAAGAAGCGTAGCGCATCGTGGCGGATGTCTTCGATGTTGCGAGTGGAAAGCTGGGAGGATGAGGAGGCCGAGTGCGGATTGCCATAGAGGTTGGTGAGTAGGTCTTGGGAGAATCGATTGATGAGGGAGCTCGCGGGAGGAGTCGTGCCGGCGTGGTCGAGGTAGGTCGTCGAGGACAGGTTTGGGTATTCGGCCCGGCGGATTGTGGCTAGTGGTGTTGGGTATGGCTCTTCGTGTGCTGTCGAGGCATTCGAGATCTGGGCCTTCGAGGACGACATGGTTTCTGCTTTTACAGGTGGCGCTGAAGCACCTGCGCCCTCTTCCTCAGCCGTAGTCAGTACAGCAATGCGTCGCTGTCCTCTCCATGGCCAGAGACTTTCTGTAACAAGTCTGTACAGTAAACCCCCACTCCTGAAAGTGGACTTGTCTGATACAGTGATAGTGCTCGGGATTGGCCGAAGACATAAGTCTTGGCATTTATTTGTCATAGTCTAATGCTGTACTCCTGCACCTGCTATCTGCTAAGTAGTCCTCAGCTGATCCAAAAGAGTATGCTCAGTATGCCTCCAGTACACAAGGTATCTTAAAAGTCAAGCGACACGCTGGGTATATCGCACCCGCAATCCTTGAGTCCCGCTCCAACCTTCCCAACCCCAAATGCCCATCCATGCATACTCGACACCCAGCACACCCTACTGCTTCTTCTTCTCCCCCTGCCCTTTACTCCTCTCCCCCGCATGCCCCGCCTTCGCCGCCTTCTTCTCATCCGCAATCCTATCCATCTCCTCAATCTCCGCCGCCTCCTTCTTCTGCGCATACCACTGTCCCGCCTGCAATATCAATATTCCCATCAGAATAACAGCCATGATCGTATTGCTCGCCGCCAACACCCTCAAACTATCATCCCGTCCCATCACTACCGTGCTCCCACTCTCCAACATCTCGCCCTCCATGGGCTTGCCGTCTGCGTCAAGCCCGTATGAGCCCTCTGTCACGACACGTAGGCCCTTGACTATATTCGCGACGTAGACTGTGATGCCGCACATATACAGCACGAGCGACGCGCCGTCGAAGAGCATGTTGGCCTCGGAAGCTTTGTAGAGTTTCATCAGCAGACCGATAATGCCCGTGCCGATCACGATGTGGAGGATACGGTTGATGAGCGGCGGCGAGGCGTGCAGGATGCGAAGATGCGTCTCGAGCTGAGCCATGTACGGCGCGCGGGCCGCAAGGATGTCGGCGGCGTTGTCGGCGATGCCGGCGGCTGAGTTGGCGGAGGGAGGGGTGGCCCAGAGGACGTAGTAGTCGTAGGGGAAGGAGGCGAAGAGGAGACCGAGGAAGAAACAGGTTGCTGGGGAGGAATGTCAGCTTCGGAGTGGTCGCGTCTGAAGGTTGATTGCTGCGAGACTCACTGCCTATTATGAGGAAAGTCGCGAAGGGGCTGCCTTTTGCCATGGCTGGAGTCGCGACGCTGCGCAGTATTCCTGGTCGATGGCTCTCTTGAACACTCTGTGTTTCCCGGGATGGGGAAAGGCAGCAGGCTGCTACTGAAATACCAAAAGATTTGTTAGGTTGTGAAGCTGTTTACTTGCGCTGACTGCTCGTCCAAAAGTTTACATACAACGCCAAGACATTGCTATCTGCACGTGGGTCCGCTGCGATAGGCGTTCCGGTCACGATATCGTCGACTCGAACGCCAGCTGGTCAAAGTCAGTAACGGCAGGCATCACAGCGTACAAGAGCATATTCTTGGAGCATGGAACATCTCGGGAAGTGCAGGAACGATGTGAAGCACAGAATACAAGGTAAGAAGGATGGAAGAAGAAGAGAGGAAGATTAGAACTGCAGTTACAGGGTAAGTGAGCCTCAGACACCTTCTACTCTATACCGTCTAGAGAAGATATGTCAGGTACTCGACTGTTGAGGACATGTCATGACGATGAGAAGACACCGAGGTCTGTTGAATCGCTTAGTCTAAGTCTATATGCAAGGGTATCAAGATCTAAATGCAATTTTGGACACACGAAGAATGTAAACCACCAACACCTGTCAATGCCAACGCCAGCCTCATGAGCATACCATCCCCAGCTGCCAGCAGCCTCGATAGCATTTTCAAAGCCACCAGGGCCTCCCGGGCATACACCATGTGCTACTCCCTCAGAGTCCACATCTCTCCGTTAGTATTCGTCACATGCCCTTCCTCAAGCCTTCGGTCATTGGTCGCATGTATCACATACTTCATCCACTCCGCTTTCGCCTCATTACTGTGGACGGCAAAATACCTCACCTTCTGCGGCTTCGACGGCCTTTGATCCTCTCTCAGCATGAACGTATTCGGGATCAGCTCAAACACGAACGGCATATCTTCTGGTGTCGCTGAAAGCTTGAGCCGTTTCATCCAGGTGTTGAGTTTCGATCGTGTTGCAGCACCTTGGCTCGTGACGCTGTACTCATAGATATCGTATGTCTTGAGTGGTGTAGCATGAACAGGCAGGTCGGAGGTATGAACAGTGAGCAGAGTCCTGATGAGACGATAGTAGCGGAGGATCCATTCGTGGCGAAGGAGTTTGGTCTTGCGTTGACGCATCCAACCTTCGTAGGCGACCTCGGGTCTGGCAGCGGGTGCGTCGGTGGGATTTGCATGGGCTGGACCCATCTCCTGCAGTGTCTCGAGCGGATTGATGGAGTTACTGCGTTCGTCCACAGTGGCGAGAGCGATATGTGCATTGAAAGACTGAGAACGTCGCGGCCTCCTGCTTGGTGACCAGTCGTTTTTTGGAATGCTTGGCCGAGTGTCATTCGAGGAGGCACGAGACGGAGTCGTGGGGGCAGTTACTGAGCGCCAGGCACGAGGGCGCAACTCCAGAGACGATCGTGCACTCCGTAGAGGAGAGAATCTCGGTGGCGATCGGGGTATCACATTAGCATCTGGAAGCGGCAAAGTGTCGCGCAGGGACACTTCTCTTAATGTGGGTATTCCAAGCCTCGAAGAAGCTGAGCCAGCACGCTCGATAGGACTGGCACGAGAAGCTAGTGGAGAGGCCGATTGAGAACGGCTGACTCCAGGCGGTCGTCCTTCCGACATTGTATATTGGACGAGACCGTGGGTGGATTCGAGTACAGGAGCAAACAATTGAGCCAGAGGGGCTGGAGGTGTTCCAGACGCAGACGGGGACGCTGATCGAGATTGTTTGACACCAGATGGTCGTCCTCGCGACATGATTTCCTGCGTCAGACCGATAGGCGAGTCGGAAGAAGGAGCCAGGGCTCCAGAAACAGGCGTGACAGGCGTTCGAGACGCCAAAGGAGACTCCGAGCGAGAACGGGACATACCAGATGGTCTTCTTCCAGAGCTCGAGTGCTGCGCAAGACCGGGAGGTGAGCCATACGGAGAAGCCAGGGACTGCGCGACAGGGGTCACAGACGTCCGTGATGCTAGAGGAGAGTTTGACAAGGATCGAGTGAAACTGAGAGGTTCTCCAGGACGCTTGATTGGGCTGAGAGGTGAAGCTGAAGACAGACTTACAGCATGACCCTGCGTCGAGATAGCAAGACTAGGACGTCGATAAGTGGACCATGTTGTTGGAGTAGGACGACGGACGAAAGGATCCATCTCAGGATGAGCGGTCGACGAAGTTGACATTGGCACTGTCGACTTGAGCACACTTCTGGCAGACACCGGAACCACAGATTCCAAATCAGCAACCTCTTGCGCGGAGAGGACTGGTGGCGAGGGCGCTGTGACAAACCGGAGCAGGCGTGGAGTATGTTGTGATGGCCCAGCATGTTGAATCTGTGTATCGAGGAACGCAGAGACAGCCTCCTGCGGATCTTGCCGACCCAGCCACATCATGTCAGCTTCCTGAAGACTTTGCCGAACTGGTGACTTTGCGGAGCATGGCGACAACGGTACGGTCTGCAAGGACCATAGTGGGTGAATCGTCGCAGAACTACTTGCATCGACGACTGTGGTTTTTCCAGCATGACTGACAAGAGTAATTGGCCCAAAGATATCGTCTCTGATTGGCACATTGTATTGTTCTCTCAGGTTGCTCAGAAGCTCTCGTCTGTCGATAAAGGTCTGACACCGCTCCCCATCCTCGCACCAGTGTGGAGGTGGGATATCTTGTTGCACTCCCAGTATCGAAGGCTCGTCATCCTGCTCGAATCTGGGGGGCGCCAACACAGTCGGGGTCTCTTGGTATCGTTCTCTACTCAAGCGTCGAAATGTGGTGGTTTCGGAAGACACCGCTCGTTGGCGACGTGGCCGTGTCGAGGACGGCGAACCAGTACTACGTATTTCGCCCATTGCAGGCGACGGCGTGGAGGACTTCTGAGGTGCTTGCCCGTAGAAGCTGCCATCAATGTCCAGGACGAGCATTGCAACTGGTACAGACAGTGTTTGTAGTCGCAGCAGCCCTATGCCGTCCGTCTTCTGCAGCTCGAAACTCCTCACAAGTCTTTCATCAACGCCTTCGAACTTTGTCCATCTCACCACTTGCTCGGGGTCCCATTCCCGGACATGAGCTGGGTCCAGCCATCGAAGTCTTTTCCTCACCCTCGCAAAAGCCGCAACGAAGATCTGCTGAGACATAGGGCCACTGTTATGTCCCTCCCTACTCTGCCCATGCTGCGTGTCGATCGCAAGTTTCCCTGCAGGTCGGGCTGACTCTTCGGCGGTCCTTGCACCGATCGACGCCGGCTGCGTGAATAATTGTCGTGCTGGTGATTGACTCAGTAGGGGCTGACTAGCAGCATGCCGAAGAGGATGACCAGCTGACAATGCCGCCCGCGGCCATGCTGGTATCGGAACTGAGGTTTCGACTGTCTGTTTCTAGAATCAGTCCCAGCTTTGAAGACTAGATAATGTATATATATAATGAGTATGTTAGGAAGCCTGAGCTTACACTTTGTAAGGTTTGTGGTGCAAGAGTTGGAGCTATATCCTCTCCTTCAATCCACTCCGAGTCGTCTATGACAGTGCCCTCGTCATCCTCAAATTCGGTGAGCACCGGTGAGTTGGTCACGGGATCTGTGGCATGCTCATCGAGCTTAGCCGGAATCGAAACGCCGCCTGCGGAGTGCCGCCAGGCAGACTCGGCAGACTGCATGGCGGTATGCAAGAAGTATACATGTGCAAAAGGCGGTGCAGGAAGTGGAAGACTATGTCCTGTTGGTGGCAGATACTGGAACAACACTTGAAAATGAGTGAGGACCTTGGTAGTGTCCAGTACATGAGGGCACTTAAGAACTTGAGGGAGACTTCATCCCGCCTCACGATCTGGGTACAGAACTTTGTGCTACAAGAATAGCTTGCACTCTTTCATCTTTCACCCCATCTCAGCGGCAGGTAACTCGAGGCCTCTGTGAGTTGACTGCCGAACTCAATAATTGTATCAGAAGGACTGAAGGACTGACATAGTCCCACAACTCGTCCATGAATAGTATTGGCGCGTAGTATTCCGGTGCGGGGAGCTCTCTGAGCAACATAGTACAGAGACTACGTGCAATGGAATATCTTGTGACGTCTGGAAGAGTGGTCAGGATGCCATATTGTGCGATGTTGTGTTCCATCGTGACTCGTCACCACATTCGATGCTTGCAAGAACGGCGAGTATGCCGGCCCAGAGAGCCCATTGCGCATGTAGGTAATCCTTATGGCTGACGCATGCACCGTGCAGGAGAAGGCAGCAGCATAATCGAAAGGTGTTGTTCTGCTTGTTGTGGTGCAAGACAATGAGATACATTTGTTGTGGTCGAAAAGGAGGGAGGAAAGTCGAGCGGCAGCACAAAGGCCGAAGGCGGAAGGAGAAGTCCACCAACACAACAGACTGTACGACATTCCAGGAATGCGCCTTTGTCTTCTCGAGTCCATCGAGTCCAGATCGCTTTTGTTATTTTGGTCTTCTGACATCTTATTCGCTGGGTTTTGGCGAGGGTTACACCAGAATCAATACTGCCAGCATGCTCACCCACCGCATAGCAGAGTCGTGGTCGGAATACAAAGGTACAGCATGCTTGCCGCTCGGCGTGTCAGCAGCTGCAAGTCATACCCAATCAGACCCACAGTCTGGCACAGCTGAGGATGCCATTACACCGTCTTTGGTCTCGTTCCCTCGGATCATGATTGTACTTCCAATTTTCAGACTACAGACATGGAAATGGCGCAGGCCGGGGTCATTTTGGCGTGCAACACTCGGGACAGGGTGAATGACAATGCCTTGCCACGCCATGCAGCCATATCGATACTGTGTTATGCTTGCTTATTGCAAAGTTAGCTGCATGACCTGCCGTTGGGTATATTGGGCATCAAGGCTCGGTAGCATGATCACATCCCGAGTTATCTTGGGCCTTGTTGTATTTCCGGTATCATAGATTGCCATGTATTTCATGTGGACATATGCGCTGGCTCTCGCCACTACGGTGGAGATGAAATGAGCAAGAGCATGCTGTAAATGGTAGCGCCAGAGCTCGAGGAATAAAGCTTTGCAACCAATCGTGGCCATCGGACGATGTCCAAGCCTTTGTGCCAGTCACAAAGAGTGCCTGAATAGATTCAGTCCGCGTGCCAGTTGCACAAAGCCGTCCCCCGTGCGAGTTCCGGGCTGGATAAAGACAGTAACACTGGCGCCTAAAAGTGAATGTAAATTCGGACGGTAGGACAAAGCTGTTACCCCGAGTTGGCAGCACTATCATAGCTGCCATGAACGATGACCCTTGCATTCACGTGTGGTGGATCAAGCTGGTTGTGATCAGGCGTGAGTGCCGTGTGCGCATGCACGAATAGGCTGATCCATGTCCTGAGGTACCTGTAGTGTGTATAGATAGCACAGTCCATTAGAAGTCACGAAGTCACGGCTCGAGGCTGTTCCTGAAATAGCATCGTACCAGGACTGACCTCACTGCTGTTTCATCATCTCGAGGAGCATATAATTCACCTCCCAGCCAGGCCTTGACACTTTTCGAATAGCCAGAGTGCCCATCATCATCGTTAGGATCACCCGGCTGTGCGCGTGGTTTCCTGCCTCCCCTGTTTCATTTGTTCTTTTCTGTTTCAGCTTGCTGGTCCAAGCTGTGTTCTGTGCTCCCATCATCACCATCACCACCCCAACCCCCTTCAACTAATCAACAGCAGCTGGTCTTGCTTCCCTCAAACAACCAAAACATCAACCACTACCCATCAACCACACTCAACTTCAACATCTGCTTTGTGCCATTGCTATCAATTGACTCTTACGCCACACAAAGCACTTCAAGGTCTTTCTTCTCAGTCTTTGTCAGCAGTCTTTGTCAGATGTCTCCTAGACAGCTCGGGAAGAAGCCGGTTGGTCTCCGCGCAGGAACAAACCAGCCCACGCAGCACAACAAAGACAACAAAGTGCACAAAGGCTCGAAAGTGCACAAACGTTCGCGAGACGGCTGCTTTACTTGCCGTCTCAGACGTAAAAAGTGTAGCGAGACTCGTCCCGTTTGCATCGCCTGTGTATCCCTCGGCATCGCATGCGAGTACGACCAGCCAGACTGGTGGCTTCCTCTAGCTGTGCGTGAGGAGCATCTTGAGAAGATCGCGCAACAGATCAAGGACAACAAAGTCGCGTGCAAGCCGACCAAAGCCTTGAAGACGCAAGCGTCGTCGCGAGCACGCTCCAAGACCTCAGGCGATCTATTCAGAGCTCCAAGTCTTCCGGTGCTGGCACCGGACCTCTTCTTCGACGAACCTCTTGGCTTCTCTCAGTCGAGCTTCTACACGCCTGAGGCAACGCCTTCTTCACGGGCTAGTGGCACGCCTGCTTACCACTTGTACTACCACTTGCCAATCATGCAGGACCCGGACTTTCTCTGCAACACGCTGGACTTTGACAACATTGTTGTAGCTGACGCGTCTTCCGAGTATCCAGACTTGGTCGAAGGTTCGAATGGTCAACAGGTCTGTGCATCGACCGCACTACCATTCCAATACAACGCTGGATCATCCTTCATGAGCCAAGATTTCGCCACAAGCAGTGTCGACAATGGTCAACAAGCCAGTTCGTCGACCACACTACCATTCCGAGACAACGCTGGATCAACCTTCATGAGCCAGGATTTCACCACAAACGAAGCCAGTGTAGCAACCACACTACCACTTCGAGACAATGCTCCGTCATCCTTCACAAGCCATCAGTTCACCGCAAACGATATCAACAGTTTCACACCTTTCGACAACAACATGCTTCTTCCTGCCTTCAACGAACACGACACAGGCCTGAACGGCAACAGCATTGCACCGTTCGAGAATGAGACGCAGCTGATTAGCAACGACTTCGACGCTCCGAGCCAATTTTTCTCCGAAGATGATCTCTTGTGGACAGACCCGTCAGAGCTTGGTCAATTCCAATCCTCGTACAACACTCCAGATCTCGAGGTTTCTGTGACTGACGCTAACAGCATTGTGCCAGCTGGAGATCAACCTTACCTTGACCACTTCCTGCAACATTTCGCGCTATTCCCGGTGTTTAATATATGCACATCAGGCACTGTCGCTAGCAATGTTGTCCTTCCGGCAATGTCATCCAGCTACACCGTCCTTCAGAACGCCCTCGCAGTGGCTGCAATTCATAAGCGAGCGCAGAATGGCTTGGCCACGGGAGACGTCACGCAGGACATCTATCGCTTCCGAACGAACACTATCAGGTCGATGATGAGGTCGTGCACAGATGGCACAGAACCACAAGATGTCTTTCAGTCCATCCTACTTTCGATATACATGCAAACAATGATCTCATCTGTCACGAATGACCTGCCCGACAGAGCCTGGCATCTCCAGTTAGGTGATCATGCGCACTCGATCTACGAATCATGGACCGATATGACCGACAGAGCGCAAGCTCTCCAACCGCTCAACACAGCCATCGCGTTCTGGATCGACATACAGGGTGCGGTCCTGCGAAGAACGGTTCCTCTTTTTCTTACAACATATGGCCAGGCCCTCGAGGAGGGTGCTGCTGCTGGTATGGGTGAGGTGATAGGTTGTGATGACCATGTCATGTTCACCATCGCTGAGATTGCCGACCTTGACGCGTCCCTCCCGAATACAGTACTGGAACCTGGGACGGCGGCCTTCACATCCTGCTGGGGTCGCATCGATGAGTTGATGGAACAGCTACATCTCGGCACGCAACATGGTGGCAACGTCCTTACCAAAGGGCCAGTCAGTCCTTCCGCTATGTCCCTGAGGAGTACCGTGACCACCATGTATAGATTAGTGGCGGAAATCTACCTCATCTCTCTACAGCCGAACTCTAATCCCCTAGAAGATCCGCTATCCACCAGACTGTTTGACCTCGTGGAGACCTTCGCCAGCCTCATGAAGAGCATTCCCGACGGCCCGGACGGTCTCGACAGCTCGCTGACTTGGCTGTACCTGATCGCAGGCAGCTATAGTCAATCGAAATCGACCTTCAGGGTACTCTTCATGAGCCGATTCGACCAGATCGGCGTGAAGGCACACCTGGGCAACCTGGTCAGAGTCAAGAATATCTTGATGGATGTCTGGAACGACAATGACGCTTCGATGATGGACGGCACTCGCATCTTCCGGCACTGGCGCGATGTCATGCGAGAAAACAGGCATGGTCGCGACTGGTCAGACGTGCTTTTCTTGTGACGATACCATCTCTGATCCCTTCCCGAGCATACTACGGTGCTCTCGGAGGACTTTTCTTTGTACCGCAGGTCTGTGGCTGTACCTGCGTATACACACGGGTCGGTGTGGTTGTATTTGTATTGATGGGGGGCCGGATATGATAGGGGTTTAGATTGAACAGGGTGAGTATCGTGGGCGATATAGCTAGCTAGTCTGACAGAAATATAACGACAGCAGCCACGTCTACACGAAGGAGAGAATGTATATTTATCCACTGAATAGAGTATGTGACTTCTTTGGTGCCTGAAGAGTTGTAGTGCCGTGGTGCCTCCTGAGCCTCCTCCGCAGTGGGACCCTGTAAATCTGAAGTGAAGATCACCTCGGAGCTAGAGTTTCACCTAATCTTTTTACATCTCATCACATCACTACCTTACCACTAAGGACGCAACACGACAGCACAAGCACTATCTTCGTGTCGCGCGTGCGCTAGATCTCACTCCTAATTTTCACTTGGTCTGGCGTGGACAAAGGCGTGATTGCAATGGGGTCATATGGAGGAGGTGGGCATGGCGGTGTGGACGAGGAGATGGAAGAACTCAAGAGACTCGAAGTCAGCTTGGTGAGTTCTCAAAGTCCCAAGCAATGCGGCCTTCTGACTAACGTATGGCAGGCTGCCGACCCGGACAACTACGAGATATGGGAAAAGATGGTTCGATCCGCCGAGTCACTGGAAGGAGGCCTGACGCGAAACTCGAGCCCTCTTGCCATCACCACCTCACGAGACGTCTACGACCGATTCTTGGCGAAGTTTCCCCTCTTCTTCGGGTACTGGAAGAAATATGCAGACCTTGAGTTCAGCATTGCAGGAACTGAAGCTGCGGAACTTGTAAGATTGCCCATACCTAGTTCGCAGGACGAGCGCTGATCCGCGACCAGATCTATGAGCGTGGAGTAGCCAGTATCACAAACTCCGTCGATCTATGGGCTCAATATTGTGCTTTCAAAGTCGAGACCAGTCATGATCCTCAGGTCATCCGCGAGTAAGTATCGACGTCTCCCTATTCCTCCCTAGCCTCCAAAGCGCTCGTCGACGCTGTCGTGGCCACTGGTCTTTACCAAACCTGATTCTTCCTGTTTCTCGTGAGTGAAGAGCCACCTCCACCTTTGTGTACGGGCTGCCTCTTAACAGTCACCTCAGACGTAGCACTGAGCAGAAGTTGAACGGATGCGCCATTGGTCTCCTCACTGCTACGTACCCAAGCACTTGAAGTCAAATTCACGAGTCGAACACTTTGAGGAGAAACAAAACATTCACTGAGATTGACGAACATGTTCGCTTTCCCCATTCCTTCTGCCATCCTTTCTTCTCCATGTCTGCTCGTATGAGCAGCACACTAACTTTGACACAGGCTTTTTGAACGAGGTGCCAACTCTGTGGGATATGACTTCCTAGCACATCCATTCTGGGACAAATACATCGAATTCGAAGAACGTTTCGAGCGGAAAGACAACGTGTTCAAGCTTTACCAGCGTATTGTCCACATTCCGATGCACCAGTACGCGCGGTACTTTGAGCGATTTCGAGCAGCGGCATCGGCAGACACGCTCTTTGGTGTTTCGCAAACACAAGTCGCCGAGTTCGAGGCTACAATCAGGGCAGAAGCAGGGCCGGCAGAAAATGAAACTGCAATTCGCTCTGCACTCCATTCGCGCTGTGACGCCTACCACCTTGAAATGTTCCAGCAGTGTCAGAATGAAGTTGGAACACGCTGGACCTATGAGCAAGAAATCAAAAGACCGTATTTCCACGTCACAGAGCTTGATGACGCACAACTGACGAATTGGAGGAAGTATCTTGACTTTGAAGAGGCCAAGGGTGATTACACTCGGATAGTGTTCTTGTACGAAAGGTGCATCGTTGCTGCAGCCTACTATGACGAGTTCTGGGTCAGATATGCGCGCTGGATGTATGGACAAACAGGGAAAGTCGAAGAGACACGAAACATCTACCAACGCGCCAGCTGCATCTTCGCACCCATCGCCAGACCAACGGCGCGTCTTCAGTGGGCACTATTCGAAGAGGTGAATGGCAGAGTCGATGTTGCACTGGACATCTATCAAGCAATGCTTGTCGCAACACCAGGCAGCCAGGATCCGATCATCGCATGGGCAAACTGCGCACGACGTCATCACGGTGTCGACGCCGCCATCGACGTCTACACAACTCAAGTAGCCTCCAACGACACCAGCAACGCCACCAAAGCCGCACTCGTCACAGAATGGGCGCGCCTCCTCTGGAAAGTGAATGGATCCGCCGAAGAAGCACGAAAGCTCTTCCAAAGCAACCAACAGCAATACGCCGAAAGCCGCACGTTCTGGACTACATACTTGACCTTCGAGCTCGATCAGCCCACGAGCGCTGCTACTGAGGAGTCACAGTATGCGCGGATCAAGGACGTGTTCTTTGGGATCTGCAAGCAGAGCAGACTATCGGTGGAGACTATCAAGGATCTGGCGCAGGTGTATATGGTGTATTTGCTGGAGCGGGGGACGAAGGATGCGGCGAAGGAGTATCTGGAACTGGATCGGGAACTCAATGGGAGTGGCGTGACGGTGCAGACGCAGGATACGGCGATGACTGGGTAAAAAATGATGTTTGCTGAAGTCGGCGTAGTCGGGCAACGTGAAAATGGGTATCTCATGATGGCGCATAGGATAGACGAGGAGCGTAAGAGGCTTGCACAGGAAATGTATAGTATGAGCACTGGACGAGGAAAGAGACGAACGGAGCTTAAGATCCGAAGCAGAGCAACCTCGTACAAAGCTTTTTTGTTGATTGTCGTTGCCGAACAAGGATACCGTATAGGTTACAGTCCCAATCCCAATACCGCTCGACGCTGGTAGGTTGTTCAGGTACAGACCACCTTTTTCGTACGATGGAAGCGCAAGCCTAAGCTGCCTGCAGAGACCTATGTGCCGTCATGTTCATGCTGCGATGACCATCATGGCTATGTCCGTGAATCCGTCATTTCGCGCTGCCTCGACAGCGGCGAAAGGCGGGCTCTCTCTCTCTTCGGGCGACGGCACGTCCTGTTCATAGCGGGGCGTATTGATCCTTGCACCTGCTCGCGAGCCACTTATGGGCCAGGCGCAGTCCGAGAGGCATTCCATGCAGTGTCGCGCGCTACTAACCTCAAGTCCTTTCTGTCACGGAAGCCTTGACTAAGAGCATTATCATCATGTCATCTTCACCTTCACTCACTCCCCAAGCAATCCCGTCCCCAACCACCGTGCCCACGGACCGCCCACCTCCGCCGCCAGTTGCTCCGCAGAACGTCCCTGTGTGTCCCGCAAACTCCTGATATCCTGTCTCCCACCCATATCCGGCCGCTCCACCCCTAATGCCACGGCTTCCTGCATGACTTCCGCCGGGAAGTGTTGCATATCCAGTTGTGATGCCAGCAGTAGCAACAGCCACGCTACCTCTGGACTCTGCCCCGCTACTGCCGCATGCAGACCCGAAAAGCCAGTGCCGTTCGGGTCTTGATAGCGGAGGATGTCTTGCGCCGTCCACGAAGTGCCCACTTCTTCCTCATCTTCATCTTCATCTTCGTCGTCCTCTGCCTGCAACAATTCCACAATTTCAGGAACGTCGCCATTCCGACACAACTCCAGAAAGGCACGCGGTTTGCGCTCGGCTGGATGCGCTAGGACATAGCTTTCTTCCCGCAACGCGGGAAGCACGTCGTGGTCCCTTTGCAGCCCTCCCTCATTGTGCAGATCGCACAGTAATTGAGTCTGCCCTGACGACAATGTCGTTGCTAGATCAGTCCCGCATCCTGGACATGATGTGCTCTTGAAGTTCTCTAGTAGGCAATCCCAGTGGAAGTGGCAGCCGCAGTGGAGGTGGCAGTCGTCTGGTATTGTTTGATCTGCTGAATGTGATGCTGCACTGCTGCTGCCGCCTTGCATGTCCATGTCTTCATCGTCGGAGTCTGCGGAGAGGCGGATTACGAGGGGGTCGGAGCATGCTTTACAAAATGAGGGGGGCATGGCTGTGGTTGTGGTGTGGTGGTGAAGTCATACGGGTGATATAAACAAATTATTTCAGATGACCAATGCTGGAGTTAAGGCCACCCCTGTGTTTCAAGTAGAATGCTTCCTTTTCTGGGCACAATTATAGGGCTCGACTTTTTGTATGGTATCGGTAACGGAGCACCCGGTTCTCGTTCCTGAGAAACGGCTCCAACGGCCGACTGACGCAAACACCCATTGACATCAACAGAGGCCGGCATTGTAACACTCTTCCTGCTGCCCCCGATAATTGCGGTATGGCCAGGTCGTCAGGTCCTATAGACGATGGACGTGCAAGATATGACTTCACCGCAGTCGAGCTCGGTGACAGACGAGAGCAAGCATGTCGAGGATGTTGTTGTCAGTGATCCGCCTATACAGGACTCGACCACCACCCCCACAGCAAGCGCAGCCTCGGAGAACAGCAACCCTCCACCGGTAATATTAGAGAACACCGTGGAACTCATCAAGGAGGCGACAGATCGTACATTAGCGTTCCTGGAGAGCGCGAGCAATGAGACTCTTCTCGGATGTCTCGTCGGACTGGGCGCCGCAACATACATTGTCCTCGGTCGTGTGGGATTGGTCTTCGGCGGCATCGTAGGTGGCGTCTACCTTCATGCAAGCTGGGAAAGAGCAGGTCATGGTCAAGACGATATCGCAAAGAGCACAAATGAGGTTCGGAAACGAGAGGCGGGAGTCGAGGTCGTACGGCGGCTGTTAGACTGGAAAGATAAGCATGCCTCCAAGTCGGAGGACAATGAAGCAGATCCGGCGTACAAGATCACAGACTACTCTGAACTGGAACCGCAGACTGCAGCTGCTCTCAATACATTGACAGACTCGATTGTGAATGGATACGTGAAGTGGTGGTATTCGCCGCTCGTGCCTACGGATCCATCCTTCCCTGCTGCTTGTCGAGCGACACTCTCAAACTTCATCCTTGCTGTAGCGACGAGAATGTCGCGACACCGGCCGGCAGAAACATTCTTGGACTTTGTCACGCACTCTTCTTCCATTGTCGTTGTCTTTCTCAACGAATTATCAGCAGTCTTTGCCATGTTTCCGAACATGTCAGCAGAAGACGCCATATACGCGTACCTTCGTAAGAATCCAGAAAGTAATCTGGCGAATCTACTGGATCGAGAACAACAAGATAGGAAACTGCAGTTGGTTTCAGAAGACATCCTGCGCAGCTTTCTAGATAAGAAAGCATGGCAGTGCGCTCCTATCAAGGCGTTTTTGCAGCAGATATTTGCGAATCTCATACTCGAGATGACCATACAGAAGTGCTCGAAAGCGGAGTTCATCAACGAATGGATTGTGTTCTTGCTTGAAGATGGTGAGCCAGAGCTTATGAATGTCATTGACGAAAGTATGGAGGCTCAGCAAGCCGTGGACTTTTCGCAATCAGCAACAGTAGAGGAGTCGAGACCAGCCAGTAATCATAGTCAAAGCTCTAGTACAGCGAATCGAAAAAGGACTATCAGTCGAGCAGAGGAAGCCATGCAAGAAGCTATGAAAGAGGCACAGCGACTGACACAACTTATGGTGGAAGAAGATGCAAGAAGAGCACAATACGATGAGAAGACTGCACGAAATGGCGACGATAACCTCAGTGGAAGCGTCAATAACATACAAATGCCAACCTCATCGCAGAGCAACGATGCTCCAGTAGAAGACAGGAGCTCAATCTCAGACACGCCACAAGCCCAGACTAAAGAACTTGTGGCTTCTCCAGCCATCACAAGTTTCAACAGTTTTGATCAACTTGTCACGGACAGTCCTACAGCAGCACGACGTAAAGCAGCCCTAACATTCTATCGAGCAGCAGTTTCAATATTTGACGATAGTGATTCGAATGACAAGCGTACACTGCGGAGTCAGCCAGAAGAGGAATACTTCATACAGATCGAGCCTCGATCTACGCAATTTCCTGGCTGGATATTTCCACGATCGTATGAAGACTTCTTGACTCTACACGAGATTATAAGGCGGATTGCGGTCATCTCCGGGCTTGATTTCACAGAGTCGCATGCAAGTCTCCCAAGCTGGAAAGGTGTTTCTCAAGCTCAGCTGAGAACCGAGCTGGAGCGATATCTAGCAGACTCTCTCAACTATCAGCCCATTGCAGAGAGTGAAGGAATGAAGAGATTCATGGACAAGGACATTCCAGCTAGCAAAACACAGCATCCTGCAACACAATCACCGGGCTTCTGGCCGAATGCCGCAGCATTCGAAACTATGGGCAAAGGAGTCATGGGCGTGTTTAAAGAAGCCGAAAAGGTTACGGGCAGTGGGAAAGCGGTATTCAGTGGTGTGACTGGAGCCTTTGGCAAGATTGGACCGGGAGGTCTGAAGAAAGCCCCCACTACACCTTCGCCCGCACCTCGCCAGTCAATCGTTGTGTCACAGCCTGGAGGAAGACCAAGCGATGAAGAGAAGAGAAGCAGCCTTGTCTTCACCGAGGACGGTTTCGTATCTGGAGGTCATGGTGCTTCGAGCGAGGACTTGCTGAGTGCCTCAATAAGTTCTCCTTCCAGCGGTCGCTCCAGCATGTCTCGAAAGCCGTCGGAAGTTTTATCACTTGATGAACGACTGGCGAGTAGTAGAACATCGACATCGACACCGCCACCGCCATTGCCGAAAAGACCATCGGCACTTGATTTCTTCCCCCAGCCTTTCGCAGCCACAAATGATAACAAGCCTGCAACCAAATTTGGGCAAGTTGTGACGCCGATCCACGAAGAGCACATAGCATTCGACGGAATGAGCTTCGTCGATATCCCAACACCATCCCAGCCAGGCACACCTGCATTGGAACACCGATCTTTCGATATGTCACCGAATCCACTTCCTCCGAATCGTAGACATTTACGAGAACAGCCATCGCTATCCCACTTGGCTAGTCCTAAACCATCCAGACGTCCATCCCAGGAGTCACAACGCCTGACACCCTTAGCGAAGCGCCCATTGTCAGAAAGAGAAGCGCAAGTGACAGTCGAGCTACTCTTCACCGCGATCAACGAGCTCTATACTCTCTCTTCTGCTTGGACATTCCGTCGGACACTCCTCAACGCTGCGAAGACCTTCCTCCTCCGTCCTGGCAATCCTCAACTGGAGACCATTCGAGTCTTGATCCAGGACTCGATACTCGACGCCAATACTACTGATGCTGGCATAGCTGCACATATCCTTAAGATCAGAGAGAATGCGCTTCCTACAGAGGAGGAACTGAAGAAGTGGCCGGCACCGAAGAGTGCTGACGAGAATGAAATCACGCGACAGAAGGCTAGGCGATTGCTCGTCGAACGCGGCATGCCTCAAGCACTGACGAGTGTGATGGGGCTGGCAGCTAGTGGTGAGGCTCTGGGAAAGGTGTTTGATTGCCTGCAGGTTGGTGAGGTGGCTCAAGGACTTGTGTTCGGCCTGCTTTTGCAAGCATTACGGGCACTCACAGCATGATGATGATTTAAGGCGTTTAGGATCGGGCTTCGGGCTGAAGACATGTGTACACTATAGTATTTCGCTTCGTGTAATAGGGTAATAACAAGAAGAGTAGGTTCTGATGTAATCACTAATCAGCTGATCTTGTCACGTGCTGTCGCGCATTATTATACACGTCCAACTCGGTCTTTCTTATACATTGTCCACGTTTTCTGACCCATTTTGCATCTTCATATCACATACAGTCAAAATGCCAGCCAAACGAGCCTCCACAGCCGCGGACTCTGCGCCCCCATCCAAGCGCGCCAAAGCCTCAGCCCCAGCCAACGCGATCAAGACCCAGCAAGGAAAACAACCCGTTGAAACTGCTCAACAGACCGATGACAGCGGCGATGCCTTCTGGGAGCTGAGCTCTGGCAGTACGCGTCGCGTGACTGTCAATCAGTTCAAGGGCTCATGGCAGGTGAATATCAGAGAGTACTACAACAAAGATGGGGCCATGCTGCCTGGGAAGAAGGGAATATCGATGCCGGTTGATCAGTGGGCTGCGCTTGTGCAGGCGCTGCCGCAGATTGAGAAGGTGTTGAAGGAGGCAGGACAGGAGGTGCCGCGGCCGAGGTTTGATGGAGAAGGTGTGTCGGTGGATGACGGTGAGGCCGAGGATGAGGCGGAGCAGCAGGAGGAGGACAACGACGCTATGGATGAAGCAGATGGGATCGGCGAAGCAGAGGAGCAAGCAGAAGAGCAAGCAAGAGAGGATGAAGAGGAGGCAGTGAAACCTCCAGCATCCAGGGCGCCTCAGCCTGCGAAGACGAAGCAAAAGCCGACGAAGGAGAAGAAGAGGAATTACGAGGCTACTGATGATGAGGAAGACGAGCCTGTGCCTGCGGCTGGATCAGGAGCCTCGAAGCTGGCAAAGTTCAAGTATGGCACGGCATGATCTGACGAGCTGGCTGAAAGCCTTGTGATGGACAATATCATGAGATAACAACCACGCGGACTACGAAGAATCAGATATACGAGTACAGCAGCAGCTTATTGGGTCACAACTTGATTATATATGGATGATGGTGCCTTAAGGCAGCATCAGTGGGCATGTACCAGCTGCTATGAGGTGGACATGACGAATGATGACCGATCATGGTTCATTCAGTCTAGTCGACAGCGACGATGTCCAACGGCGACCTCCAACGGCTATCGCAATGATCTACAGGGCTGAGGCAGTGTAAAACATGGAGATTTTAGCTCCAGCTCCCAGCCCAAGCGGCGTAGTAGCAGTTTTTAGCTAGTATGTGCTACTCGCTAGCTAGACGCTGACCTCGGGAACCTTTTCCACTTGTCGAAAGCTCTCCGGCGTCGGATTCTGGCTTCCACCCTATTCATTCGAGTGCAGATAAGCTCTCCTTCGACCTGCCCGTAGCGTGACCCCTCACCCCTCCTCATCACTATCGTTCACGCCTGAGCTTCACCTCCAGTGGATGTCTGAGACCACTGACTTGACTTCTGCGCGAGTCCCGGGCGGTGGCCTTTCTGATCCTCCTTAATACTTTCGAAAACTGTACCATCCACCTAGATCACATTGCAGAGTCAGGGAGCAAGGGACAATCGACGGACAGCCCAAGATGGGTAAATCGTAAGTAACTTCTCTTATTCTTGTAGCAAGATCAGGCGGGGGCAGCGGCAGCAGCGGCAGGCATGGATCCTAGGTAGACGGGCACGAGCGCGGCACAAGGACGACAGAACACCATACTACCACCTCGAGACACAATATACTGGCACAAGGAAAGCACGACCAGACCAGCCGGGATAGCCAAGACTTCCGGCGAATCAATTCAATAACGCCCAGCATTTGCTGCGCCTCCACCTTATACATCCATCATCATCACCATCATCATCGACAACTCACCCTACCCCTACGCCCACCTAAAACCTACATGAACCTGGTCCATCCGGTGCTTCCTATACTACACACCTACAATCACACCGTCAACAACCACAACGTCAATCGAACTCACAAACACAAGTTCAAGACTCTACACATACGCTGTCGCCGCCGCTGCCGCAGCATCTTCTCCTCCGCACCCTACACATCTTACACGTCAAGATCACGCGCCGAAATGGTCAACGTACTAAAACTTCTCCAAAGTCAGAGCAAGCTGTCGCATCAGGAGATATCGGATCTGCAGAAAGCAACGCATTTCGATAAGAAGGAGTTACAGCAATGGTATAAAGGTGGGTTGTTTTGTTCCCCTCTCCCTCTCTTGCCAGGAAAGCGGTGCACCCATTTCCCGTCCCTTCCACAACAGAGAACACCCCCACCTTGCTCCCTCGTCTCTGACTGACACACTCGATCCGCTCGTGCCCAGGCTTCCTCAAAGACTGTCCCACCGGCAACCTCACAAAATCCGAATTCCAGAAAATCTACCGGCAATTCTTCCCCTTTGGCGACCCGACTTCCTTCGCAGAATACGTGTTCAACGTCTTCGACAGCGACAAGTCCGGCAGCATCGACTTCAAGGAGTTCATCTGCGCGCTCAGCGTCACGAGTCGAGGCCAGATGGAGGATAAGCTGGATTGGGCGTTTCAGCTGTACGATATCGATGGCGATGGGAGGATCACGTATGAAGAGATGTTGAGGATTGTCGAGGCGATCTATAAGATGGTGAGTTTGAGTTTGGGAGCGTGCTGGTTCGGAAGGGATGGAAGGAGTGATTATGATCATGGGATTGAGCGGGCACCAGTAGAAGGGAGGAAAGCTTATCGAAACTAATGCCATCTCCAGGTCGGCTCCATGGTCAAGCTCCCCGAAGACGAAGACACGCCCGAGAAGCGCGTCAGCAAGATCTTCAACATGATGGACAAGGACAAGAACGGCAGTCTTGACATTGAAGAGTTCAAGGAGGGCTCGAAAAAGGACGAGACGATTGTGTCGGCGCTGTCGCTTTATGATGGTTTGGTATAACGTAGTAGTGAAAGCTGACGACGAGACCGGTACTGGCTTTACGAGCTGGATGGAAGCAGGGAGCTACATGCATGAGGGATGCCTTCTACTACTGATCGCAATTGGGGAGGATCAATGGAAGAAGGATTGGGTACTTCAGAGAACCATGATGAGATTGGGAAGGCACTGTTCAAGCCTGACCGCTGGTTTGGGATATGGCATGTCCTGGCGCGTCATGCTCAGAATGACGCTGGCGCGTTGACGAATGTGTATAGAGCGTGTGGATCATGGTTATTGATCATAGTCCTGGATGATGTGGAGCATTGCAGAACCCGGGCAGAACCTAGAGTACAGGTGTGCCTTATCAAGGAAAGAGTCGAAACGTACTCTAACACTACCGTTCCCGCTGCTGCTGCTGCTGCTGCTGCTCGATCTTTCAATCTGATGAGCTAGTGTACAGACCCTACCAGCGGCACCAGGTCGTGTTATGCGAGCTGTGAGACAGTATATGTATTTCACAGTAACACACCAGGAATAACACACATATGAAAAAGGAAGACAAAGAAGCAGTACGAGGACGAAGAAGGAGAAGAAGTATACAAAGGTGCCTGCCCTATGCTGAGTCGCCTTGCTTCTAAGATACACCATCCGCCAGCCCGATCCCGATCCAATAATGTCTAGTGCTAGTGTACAAGAAAGCGATATGCCAGTCCTTCCCCTCGTGCGTCCCTCCATCTAGCTCTCTCTCTCTCGCGCACGCCTCGCTGTGCCCGCCACTGAGTATGTGTGTGTGCGATGATACAGTATCACTTCCTGTACCTCCTGCAATCCTTATCATCGTTGCTCTCGTCGTTGCTCGTTCTTCTCAGCATCACCATCACCGCCATCACCGTCATCACCGCCTTCATCTTCAATGTCAGTAATTCGTCATTCTCGTCATCGGTAGCCATGCCGTGGCCACATCATCAGCCTTCATCACTCCGAAGAGCTATCTCTCCCCCTGCTAGTCTCCCCCGCCTCACCAAATCCACATCCAACAATTCTGCCCCTCACCTCCCTTTCCTTACATTCGACCTCACATGACAACCGTACTCCGCCTTCTCCCCACGTCTTCTCCATTCGCTCCCGGACCCATGCCC
>Ga0058702_10000248_pt1 | contig 26291 bp, 29 predicted proteins | sample AgamicOrSfe_FD_83781 | JGI IMG/M metagenome (GOLD analysis project Ga0058702, IMG submission 83781) | Agave microbial communities from Guanajuato, Mexico - Or.Sf.e | ecosystem: Host-associated > Plants > Phyllosphere > Phylloplane/Leaf | place: Guanajuato, Mexico | collected 2012-05-30 | reverse complement strand
TATTAATACTCATCTCTCAGAATGTATAGTAGCGACGATGAGCTCCCTCAGCCACCGGGCTCGAGAAGTCCTAGTCCACCTCTTCCTCTCAACACTGCTGCCTTTAGGAAAAGATCGTATGGCGAGGCTTCTGAAGCCTCTAGCGATATGCCATTCTTCTCTTCGGACGATCTCGCGGATGCATCCATCGGTAACTATACATCTCCGAGGCACAAGAAGCAATATCGGCGTACGTGGTGGGAATCCGAGTCTTCAGGCGCAGCGACAAGGAAAGATGGGATAAGACGTGCGGCAAAACGCGCCAAGGATAGTGGTGTCTTCATGCCAAGCAGTGACAGTTCTGGCCCGGAAGAAGGATTTGAATACAATCAGCTGAAGCCAGCAACGCCGCCGAAGAACAAGGAATCTAGCACTATTTCACCAAAGAGAATCGCACAATCTGGTGCGCCTAATTTCTTCCGGGAATTGGTCAAGGAGTGCCTGGATGACAACATTGAGACTATTGATGCGCAGTAAGAGATTCGTGTATTGTTGAAGAGATCAAACAATTGACATGCTTAGGAATATGGGCATAGAAACACTTCCGGAAGACGCTATCAAGCTCCTACATCATATGGTACACTTACCGCGGAACCAATCCTATCCATACTGTGAAGATGCATACGAGTCGTTCAACCCTGAGATCAAGCTGTTTCTGTCGAAGAATCTCCTCACCCGACTACCTGGCGAAATCACCAATCTCACAAGTCTCAAGGTACTTTCGTTGCGAAATAACCAGCTCACCGAGCTTCCTCACTCCTTCGGCAGACTCGTGAACCTTGCCGAGCTCAATGTCTCATTCAATAAATTGCGCTGGCTCCCGTATGAGATGCTGTCACTTGTCGCTGGGAAAGGCAAGCTGGTTGGCATCAACACTAGCTTCAATCCTTGGCTGAAAGCGACAAGCGCTAGCGAAGGATTAATGACCAGAAGTCCTGGTCTGATACGAGGACTTTCTGCGGTGCAGATACAGGAACAAATTGATGATCTTCTTGAGGAGCCAGAGTTTCAAGAGCGGTCCTGTTCATCACCAAAGATCCGACAACTATGGTCACTCTGGATCCAGCTGACAATAGCTCAACGAAAGGCCGACCTACCACCGGATACGCCCATGCGCAGCACATGGACAGAAGATGGCACGTCCCGCGTAGCACCACATCATGCCTGGAAGAAGGACCCCATCTTGCTCGGCTCGTCGTACATCACATTCTTTGAGACAGATGGCACCGTCACCTTGAACACGTCAAAACACTTCCCTGCTCCATCCACTATCACCGACCTTACCACGCCCATTCCTGTCCAACGCCACGGCCCTACACCGCTGCCGTGCGATAGCACGAACTCAATCCAGCATCGCCACGGAGCGCGTTCTCTCTTCTCTCTAGCTCTACGCGCATGCTCCTCCCACTTATTCCTCTCCTCTATCGATGCCGATCTACCTGAGATACCGGACCAAATCCGCCAAATGCTACACTTATCTCACGACGTGGCGGGGGAGGGCGGGCGGAAGTGCAGTGTCTGCCAGAGGGAGTATATCATGCCAGCAGCTGAGTGGGTAGAGTATTGGCATTGTAGCCCAGATGTCGCGAGTGCACCGAGGCCGGATGACGAAGACCTCTACTTGCCGTTCTTGCGAAGAAGTTGTAGCTGGGGGTGCGCGGTGGCTGTGCAGACGGAAAGAGGGGAGCTGGGACTTTGCGCATAATCGAGCTAGAAGCTACTCTTGCTCTCATGAATTTGGCAGGTCGATTGCTGCTAAGAGGAGACGCAGAAGACGTAGAGATAAGAGAGCGTTCGGTCCAAGTCATCCTCTTGCGTGATTCTCGGCCATGTATGCCATGCAGCAATCGCTCGACACGGCTCGCTACGTGTAAGCTTGTGCATCTTTCATCATGTAGATCGTGATTGGGTATCACATGATCATGTCGTCCCCAGACATCCATCTTCCTTTCCATGTTCACCTGCCGCGTTGTCGCATCTTCTTCATGTCAAAATCGTTCTTGAATTGCCCACTGAGAGTTCTGCTGAAGTGTGCCTGCGCTTCCATACGTCCACTCTAGTGTAGCCCTGTTCCTCACGCCTCATTGGCGCATACACTTGTGAACTCAAAAAAAAAAATGTAGAATCCAGAGTTTCGTCTTATGTCCCTCCGAGCACGCCATCTCCTCAGCGTCGATGCACCTTCCTTTCCGCGTCTTTGCTACTCGTCTTCGGGCCTCATGAACCTTGCAACGCTGTATGCAGGTCCATCCCCAACACTCTCTTGCATGTGGTGCATACGGATTAGCTGCATGCAATTCGCCATATCGTGGTGCCATGCCGCAAGCTCAGTCTGGCTTTTATCGCTCCTCTCGCTTGTCACACCCAATGGCGCCATTGAGGCGGATAGCCCTCGATTTGCAACATCGCTGCCTGCTGGCGTGATGGGGATGTCCAATGTCTTATAAGTAATTCGTGGAAGCACTTCCACTTGTTCGAAAACATTCACAGCCCACACTTCCAAAGATGGCCTCGAACCTGAAGCGTCTCTCCATTAGCGTGGACCACAAGACCACCATCGCCGAGACTGTACGCGAGAAAGACGGAAGTCCAATCGCCCTTTCCAGCACCTCCGAATCCGTGTCTGAGCAGCAGGCTGGTGGAAACCCTTTTGCTGATCCTGAGGTTGCAAAGTTCTACCGCGAACTCTATGAGAGCACAGGGTATGAATGTCGCCATGAGTTCGATCCGGAATTCGAATGGACAGAACAAGAGGAGAAGGCTGTTATCCGGAAGCTAGACTGGCGCGTGTCGGGATTTGCTGTACGTCTACTGCCTCAGAATTACATCGTCCTTGGACTGACTTGTCTTTACAACAGTGTATCATGTTCTTCGCCTTGAACGTCGACCGCAAAAACCTTGCCTCGGCTGTGTCTGACAACATGCTACCTCAACTACACATGACCACCAACGACTACAACTACGGCAACACCATTTTCTTGGCTAGCTTCCTGCTGGCAGAGTTACCATCACAACTTGTGTCGAAGAGGATCGGACCTGATCGGTGGATTCCCATGCAGATGACTGCTTGGTATGTTGGAGCAATAGGTTCCCTGTTACACAACAATCTTCATGTACTGATAATGGCCCAGGTCAATTGTTGCGTGCAGCCAGTTCTGGCTGACTGGTAGATCGACCTTCTACCTCACACGCGCACTTCTAGGAATCCTGGAAGGTGGCTTCATTCCTGACCTCATCCTCTGGCTGTCATACTTCTACAAGAGCAATGAATTGCCAATCCGTCTTAGTTGGTTCTGGACATCGCTCAACGTCACCGCCATCATCGTCGCTTTACTTGCGTATGGCCTCATCCATCTCGACGGGCATCTTGGTTATGCTGGCTGGAGGTGAGTCTTGACTTGAACATATGTTGAGCTTTTGACAAGAGCTGACAGTACGAAGATGGCTTTTCCTGATTGAAGGTCTCATCACCCTTGTAGTCGGGATCTGTAAGTCACTGATTGATCTCTTCCATGAGGTAAACATTGCTAATGGGTTATCGCAGCTTCCTGGTTCTTGATGCCTGCTTCCGCCGTCGAGACTAAGACCTGGTACCGACCTAATGGCTGGTTCAATGACAGAGAAGTCAAGATTGTCGTTAACCGTGTCCTACGTGATGACCCTTCGAAAGGTAGGTGACGATGCTCTTCCTCATATTACATGACACTGACGAGATTACAGGAGACATGCACAACCGTATGGGCATCACTCCCAGACGCTTGATAGCAGCACTCGGAGATTATGACTTGTGGCCGGTAAGTTTTGGTTATACTGCTGGCATGAATCGAGAGGCTAACAATATTTCCAGCTTTACATCATCGGACGTTCGTCTCCCAGTACCTAGACATGCTCATCTAATCATCGCTAACAAAAACACTAGTACTCAGCTACATTCCTCAAAGTCCACCCGGGACATACTTGACGCTGTCTCTACGCCAGATCGGCTTCGATCCTGTATGTCCTCCACCCCTCTCGGGAATCCCTGCTGACTCCATGCATAGTTCACCACCAACCTCCTCACCATCCCCGCCACAGTAATCGGCTGTTTCACTCTCCTCGGTCTCACTTGGATCTCCGTACGACTCAATGAGCGAGCCCTCGTAGCCATGATACAGAACTGCTGGACATTGCCCTGCATCATCGCCCTTCGAGCTTGGTCTGGGGCGGGCACAAAGGCACATGCATGGCCGACATTCTCGCTGTTGACTGTACTATTGAGTTATCCTTACTGTCACGCCATTGTCACGTATGTCTTGCCATTTGTCTCCTGGTAAGAATCTGCTAACATACGTACCACAGTGCCTGGGTTTCCCGAAACAGCGGATCCGTGCGAACACGTTCCGTGTCGGCTGCTTTATACAACAGTACGTCTGCCGCGTCCCTCCTCCTCCTCCTCCTCCTCCCATCATCGCACTCCTACTCTTCCCCTCCAAACTCCCCTCCATCTCAAACCTCCACTGACCAACCTTGCTCCACCAGTATCTGCCCAAATCGGCAACATCATCTCCTCGAACATCTACCGTGCCGACGATGCCCCGCTCTACCACCGCGGCAATTCCGTCCTCATCGGCATCAATGTCCTCGTCCTCCTTTGCTTCTTGGGCGCAAAAGGGTATTACATCTTGCAGAACAAGAGGAGGGAGAAGAAGTGGCAGGCGTTGAGCGAGCAGGAACGACGTGATTATGTGAACAACAGCACGGATCAGGGAAATAAGAGATTAGACTTTAGATTTGCGCATTGAGGATGCACAACTGTGGACCTGGTGTAGAGGACTGGAGGAAAGACATGGCTGGGATGTTGCAGACTCGATGAGCCTAGGAAGGCAGAAGGCAGGGGGAGCTGAGAGCTGGAAGTGAGCATGAAGACATACGGAAGCCTCGCTCTGGCACTGATACAGAAATGACCAGCGATGAATGAGACACGTACATAGCCGCTAGATCCTACGATATACAGCCATATACTTGCACTTTACCTGTTACGAACATCCGACTCCTCCACCTTTGCCTCCTCACTACAGACTCCTGCCACACAGCAAGAGACATGGAAAGGGTTGAAATATCAGCTCAGAACGTGGTCACAACGAGGAGTACAATATCAAGAGATCGAACTATACCCTCCGATCGCAGATTCCAGTCCGGCGTATGGAAATGATGCGATCTCTTGAGAATTATGGTCAACATGCGTGGGAACACAAATGAGATAAAATTGCTATGCCTAAATAACGAGTAACGAATGTAGTGCGATGCAATGCCGCTAAGAATCATCAAACCATCGACCAGTTCCGTACTATACCATGCCCACCCCTTTCACACTCCTATCCTCCCCAGCCTTGCCACTTCATCACCTGCCCAACGCCTTCAACTCTCTTCGGCACTCTTCATGCCATGCGCCCGCATGCCCCTCCTGACCAATTAGAGCAAGATCATCAAGTCGGCGATGCAGTGACCGTAGCTGTGACGGACGTAGTCGCCGTGTACGACCCAGCACTCGTCGTCGCGGTCACGTAGACCGTCGTGGTCGCCTGAACCTGCGACGTCACGACGACCGTGGAGGTGCTTGTGCTGGTCACGGTGGTCTGTGTAATGTCAGCATTGGATCATACAAACTGCAATCATCCCGACTACCGGTGGAGCCAAAAAGGCCCCTCACGGAGGAAATGGACTTACAGTTCCAGTATTCTGCACCACCATTGTCGACGTGGGCGTGTATGTCGAGGTCACGACACTAGTCGACGTGTTGGGGACGGTGTAGTACGAAACGGACGTCGTCATGACAGTTGAGCTGGGTCCGGCGACTGAGCTGGTCGGTGGCGGGGTCGAAGGGGCCGCCGCCGGAGATGGCGTCGACGGAGCAACAGAACTTGTAGGGGGCGACGTCGAAGGAACTTGGACCGGGCTCGATGTGCTGAATGATGCATCCGGGGTCGAAATAGTGCTGTTGGGAGACAGGGACGAGCCAGAGCTGGAGCTGTTCAAGGCGTTGGAATCGACGGAGCTGGAGGACGTCGTAGATTGGAGGCCGGGATCTGAGGACGTTGTGGATGGAATGAAGGGCGTGCTGGAAGCGGAAATGACCTCGACGGTGCCAGGCTGACCATTGGTCCCGGTCGCTAGGGTTGTGGTGTATGCAACGCTGCCAGATGTGATTGTGGTGTATACGGTTGATGCTGACGGGCTGCCGTACAAGATCGTCCCACTGTTGAGGCCTGACGCTTGGATAGTCTGAGTGAAAGGTGTAGCACCGGCAGAGAGCCACGTTGTAGAATATTCGGTCCCCTCGGGCGTGATCACAGCGATTGTGCCTGGTTGATCATCATAGCCAGTCGCCAAGGTTGTAGTATAGAAAACGCTGTCTGAAGTGATGGTAGTATACACAGTCGATGCTGACGGGACACCGTAAACTACGGTTCCATTGTTGAAGCCCGAAGCTTGTATCGTCTGCGTATATGGCGTAGCACTAGCAGCCAGCCATGTCGTAGAGTATACAGTTCCCTCCGGCGAGAACACAGCAACTGTACCTGCCTGGTCATCGAAACCAGTTGCGAGTGTAGTCGTGTACACGGAGTTCCCGCTCACTATCGTGGTTGTCACAGTAGCTGCAGAAGGAGTACCGTAGACAATAACTCCACTATTCGTGCCGGACGCAGGGACAGTGCTCTGATAGGGACTTGCACCAGCAGAGAGCCATGTGGTTGAGATCTGTGTCCCTTCAGGGCTTATAACCTCGACGGTGCCCGCCTGGTCTTGGAAGCCTGAGGCCAGCGTTGTTGTATGCAAGGCGGAGCCACCACTTGTGATTGTGGTGAAGACAGTGCTCGCCGAGGGTGTACCGTAGATTATGACTCCACTGTTCGTGCCGGAGGCGGGCACGGTGCTCTGATAGGGACTTGCACCAGCAGAAAGCCATGTCGTGTAGGTCTGTGTCCCTTCGGGTGAGATGACCTCAACTGTTGCTGGTTGTGTGTTTGATCCAGGAAGCGTAGTAGTATACAGTAGATTACCACTTGTGATAGTAGTATAAACTGTGGCGGCGCTTGGTGAACCGATGATGACGGTTCCAGATGACAGTCCAGTTGCTGAAATGGTGCTCGTGTACCCAACTGCTCCAGCAGACAAGTAGGTCGTAGTAGTTTGTGTCCCTTCCGGTGAAACTACCTCAACTGTTGCAGCCTGACCACTCGATGACGGGACCAGAGTTGTTGTGTAGAGTAGCCCGCCACTTGTGATGGTAGTGAAAACATTTGCGGCAGATGGCGATCCAATAATGATGGTCCCTGACGATAGTCCGCTTGCTGAAACAGTACTCGTGTATCCGACTACTCCAGCAGATAAGTAGGTCGTGGAAGTTTGTGTCCCTTCGGGTGATACAACGTCAATTGTTGCTGGCTGAGTATTGGATCCTGAAGCGAGCGTCGTTGTATAAAGTGAATTACCACTTGTGATCGTGGTGTAGACTGCCGCAGCACTAGGGGAACCATAAATAATGGTGCCTGAAGTTTGACCGTTCGCTGGCATAGTACTGGTGTACGGCACTGCCCCAGCAGAGAGCCATGTCGTGGATGTCTTAGTACCTTCTGGCACTACGTATTCAACCGTACCGGCATTGCCGTTGCTCCCACTAGCCAGTGTAGTCGTATACGAACTTCCGCCGTTGGTCGAGGTCACGTAGACTGTTGCTGCACTTGGAGACCCATATATGATAGTTCCTGACGTCTGCCCATTCGCTGGCACAGCACTAGTATACCCCGACGCACCAGCCGAGAGCCAGGTGGTGGAGTATTGATTTCCAACTGGCTGAACAACCTCAATCGTACCGGCGTTTCCATTGCTTCCAGTAGCCAGTGTGGTCTGAAAGGCTGATGGGCCGCTAGTTATTGTGGTATACACAGTCGAAGCGCTCGGAGACCCGTAAATGATTGTGCCAGACGATTGGCCACTTGCCTGCACTGTGCTGGTATACCCAGGTGAGTTTGCTGGAATCCAGGTGGTTGATATCTGCGTACCCTCGGGGACAATGTACTCGACCGTACCAGGACTTCCATTGCTGCCAGTCGCCAGAGTAGTGGTGTAGGAAGATCCGCCATTCGTGAGAGTTGCATACACAGTAGATGCACTTGGACTTCCGTAGATGATCGTACCCATTTGTTGACCGCTGGCGGGTACCGTACTCGTGTACGGCGCCCCTCCTGCTGCCATCCAGGTCGTTACAGTTTGAGTACCCTCGGGGATGACGTACTCGACTATGCCGGGACTTCCGTTACTTCCACTCGCCAAGGTAGTGGCGTAGGAGGATCCACCATTCGTGACAGTTGTATACACAGTGGCTGCACTTGGACTCCCGTAGATGATCGTGCCCATCTGCTGACCACTCGCGGGCACAGTACTAGTGTACGGCGCCCCTCCTGCTGCGATCCAGGTAGTCACCGTCTGCGTTCCTTCTGGTAAGACATACTCGATAGTCGCTGGGCTAGCATTGCTGCCAGAGCCCAGCGTAGTCGAGTATGCTGAGGCTGCACCACCACTTGTGATAGTTGTATACACGGTCTGAGCGGATGGCGAGCCGTATATCACAGTGCCCATCTGCTGACCGCTTGCAGGGATAGTAGTTGTGTAAGGCGCGGAATTTGCTGGGATCCAAGTAGTCGAAGTTGTGGTACCCTCCGGGATTACATATTCAATCGTTGCTGGGCTGGCATTACTACCAGAGGCCAGCGTGGTCGTGTATGCTGAGGCTGCGCCACCACTTGTGATCGTGGTGTACACCGGCTGAGCAGATGGCGATCCATATATCACTGTACCCATTTGCTGGCCTGAGGCAGGGATCGTTGCTGAGTATGGTGCGGAGTTTGCTGGGATCCAGGTAGTCACCGTTGTAGTGCCCTCGGGGACGACGTATTCAATTGTACCGGTTTGTCCATTCGACCCAGTGGCAAGAACAGTGGAGAAAGCTGAGTTACCGCTTGTGATAGTCGTGGTCACGGTCCCCGCCGAGGGACTTCCATAGATCACAGTTCCAATCTGCTGACCTGAGGCTGGGATTGTCGATGAGTATGGGGCGGAGTTGGCCGGAATATATGTAGTCAGAGTTGTGGTACCCTCTGCAAGCACGTATTCTACAGTGCCAGGAGATCCGTTGTGGCCTTGCGCAAGTGTAGTCACATAGGACGAGGTCCCGCTAGTCAGGGTTGTTGTGACTGTAGCGGCCGAAGGGGAGCCATATATGATAGTCCCGCTTTGCTGACCTTGCGCAGGGATTGTAGAAGTATAGGGGGCAGCAGTAGGAGCAAGCCATATTGTAGTAGCCTGCGTCCCTTCAGGTATAACATATTCGACAGTTCCTGGTGACCCGTTCTGGCCTTGCGCGAGTGTAGTCGTGTACGCCGAGGTTCCGCTAGTCAGAGTCGTTGTTACTGTTGCTGCCGATGGTGATCCGTAGACTACTGTTGCGCTCTGCTGCCCTTGCGCAGGAATCGTAGATGTGTAAGGACTTGCGCCCACGGACAGCCAAGTCGTACTGGTCTGTGTACCTGCAGGTACCACATACTCGATAGTCCCCGGAGAACCGTTCTGCCCTTGTGCAAGTGTAGTTGTATAGGCCGAGGTTCCACTGGTCAGAGTTGTTGTTACTGTTGCTGCTGACGGAGAACCGTATAGCACGGTTCCACTTTGTTGTCCTTGAGCAGAGACGGTAGATGTGTACGGGTTCGCGCCGGCTGACAGCCAAGTTGTAGACGTCTGCGTGCCAAGTGGAGAGCTCGACGTTGTAGACGAAGACGTGCCTGGATTGATTAGCAAGGTTCTCCTTGAGAAGTGTCACAAACTTACTGCTCGGAACTGATGTGCTGGAGGACGAGGAGGACGAACTACCACTGTTGGCTGGCTGGTAATTGGAGCTAGAATATCCTGCAGCAGAAGTTGTGCCGTAAACTGCAGTCGAGTATGATCCAGTATTGACTGGGACAGAGGGTCTAGAATAAGACGAGGTGGTTGATGCCAGACTAGACGTAGAAGAGCTAGATAAAACAGGCAAAGACGATGAAGAACTTGTAGAAGGAACTAAAGAAGAGGTTGAAGTTAGCACGCTAGTCGAGCTCAGTGAGTTCGACGTCGGAAGTGAAGAAGAAGATGAGAATGAAGAGCTGCCAACTGCTGTTTGGCTGGTCGTCAAAGATGTACTTGAAAAGTAATTGCTCGCTGAAGTGGAAGAACCGGAAGAGGTAGAGCCTGGGAGATTTTCCCCCAAGCTAGAAGTACTGCTTTGGTATGTGATGCTTGAAGTGACCAGAGAAGAAGAGCTACTGGCTGATGGCGGGAGTGGACTGGAGGAGGTAGAACCTGGTAGAGTACCGCCCAATGTAGAGATGCTAGTCTGGTATGTGCTGCTTGCATAATCAGGTGACGAAGAGCTGCTGGTTGATACTGGCAGCTGACCGCCACTTGAGGAAGTAGAGCCTGGGAGAGTACCGCTTGAACTAGAAGTGCTGCTCTGGTATGTGCTACTTGCCAAGACGGAGGAAGAGGAGCTACCGGTCGCTGAACCTGGTGCAGCTGCAAGAACATCGGAACCAGCAGCACCGAATGAACTGCTTGAAGAGCTACCTGATAGACTTGTGGAAGTCATGGAAGATTGTCCAATCGTCGATTGTGAAGACGGGCTCATGACGCTGCTAGCCGACTGAAGGGAAGACGAGCTACTCGTCACTTTACCAAGCGATGAGGAAATCGTGGACAGCGACACGCTGGTCGTCACTGCAGACGAGCTGCTAAGTGAGGAAGCGCTTGATGATCCGCCCAGGCTGCTGCCCGTAGAAGAAACGCTGCTTGACACCAGCGGAAGGCTGCTGCTTGAAGAGGAGCTTAAGGTACTGCTCATTGAAGACGTCGTACTGACAGCAGAGGTGCTGCTAGAAGAGAGGCCGTTCGAAGAGGAAGTCGATCCCACAGCCGATGTGCTGCTGGGAGGAAAACTGCTCAAAGAGGAGGGTCCACCAATGGGCGACGTGCTGCCGGAAGAAAGACTGCTCAAAGAAGTGGTTGGCGTACCGGCCGAGGTACTGCTAGGAGACAGTCTGCTCGATATCAGGAGCTGACTGCTACTTGAAGTGGACGTGGTAAGACCAGAAGCCGAGCTGCTGCCGGAGGAAAGGCTGGTCGACATAGGCAGCTGACTGCTGCTTGAAGAAGAGGAGGTTAGGACAATAGACGAGGTGCTGCCCTGTAAGGTAGTCCCCTGAAAAGCGCTGCCTTGTGAGCTGCTGGCAGAAAGGCTGGTCGACGCCGATGGCTGAATGCTGCTCGATGAAAGGCCAGCTGTGGTACTGCTCGAAGAGAGGGTAGCCAGGCTTGTCGAGGAGGCTGAGAAGCTGGTCGTCGATAACGCCGGCTGGGTACTGCTTGAAGACACGCTTGAAAAGCCAGATGAGGTACTGCTAGGTAGGCTCGCTAAGAACGAGGTTTGCAAGCTTGTGCTCGATATGCCTGAGGATGAAGTCACGCTAACGGTCGAGGTACTGCTTTGTGTGGAAATGCTGCTATTAGACTGCGGGCTCGACGACATGCTGCTACTACTGCTAATCTGTGCGCTTGATGACGACGCGCTGCTAATCTGTGCTGGCATGGAGCTGCTGCTGCTAGTTTGCAGGCTCGATGACGTGCTGCTGATAGTCTGCAGGCTTGATGACGTGCTGCTGGTCTGCACAGGCGTGGAACTGCTGCTACTGCTGGCCTGTACGCTTGACGATGTGCTGCTAGTTTGCATAGCCAGCGAACTGCTACTGCTGCTGCTAGTCTGTAGGCTCGACGAAGTACTGGTGGCCTGTATAGAAAGGGACGTGCTGCTACTGGTCTGTCCGATTGACGGCGTGCTGCTGCTTTGCCCAACAGCGGAGCTGCTGCTACTCAAAACATTCGTTGTTGCTGAGCTAGATAGTCCGGAGGAAGTGCTGACACTCAGGGAGCTAGGTGAAGAAAGACTCGCGGAAGAGAAGCTCGTCTGGCCTAAAGAGGAAGTGCTGCTTGACGCATTGCTCACTTGGCTCGACGTCGCTGGTGCTAGCGTGCTCGAGCTTGAAGTTGATGAGGAGCTGGCATTTTGGCTGACAGTTATGAATCCACTGGACGACGACAGACTTGTAGACGACGAAGTCACAGGCGCCGCACTCGAAGAACTCGATGCAGAGATTGATGACTGCGGGTTGGAAGACGACGAGGTCGGTGCAGCGGCACCTGAACCAGACGCAGATGATGACGTCGAGCTAATTGTAGAAGACTGCAAATTCGTGGATGAAGAGCTCACAGAAGCCGCGCTTGAAGAACTCGACACGGAGACCGATGCTGCAGAGCTCGTAGATAACGAGACCACAGGAGCGGCATTCGAAGAACTTGATGCGGAGATTGATGAACGCAAACTGGTGAACGATGAAGTCGTGGGAGCCGCAACTTGAGAACTTGACGAGGAGACCGACGACAGGAGACTCGTAGACGACGAAGCGGCAAAAGTCGAAGACTGTGCATTCGAGGAGACCGCGGACAGCAAGCTTGTTGACGACGAAGTCGAAGAAGCCACAAGCTGAAAGCTGGACGAGGAAGATGTCGAGCTAAATGTAGATGCTTGCAAACTCGTAGACGACGAAATCACTGAAGTCGAAGGCTGCGAAGTCGATGAAGAGACCGTTGATAGCAGACTGGTAGACGACGAGGTCGCAGAAGCAGAAATCTGAGAAGTCGAGGAGGATGATATCGAGCTGGCTGAAGTTGATTGCAATCCTGTTGACGACGAGGCCGAAGCAGACAGACTCGACGAACTCGCGGAGGCGGACGATGAAAACAGGCTTGTTGACGACGTCGAGGGTGCAGCACCAGCTTGAGAGCTTGATGAGGAATTCGATGACTGCAAACTTGTTGACGACGAGGCCGCGACCTGGGAACTTGACGATGACACCGGTCCATTACCAGACGTCAAAATCGAGGATGTCGATCCTAGGGAGCTAGATATGGTCGCTTGGTACGTGCTTGACGTTGACAGAGTCTGCTGAGACGACCCACTGGACGAGCTCGATGCAAGAGTCACAGAGCTACTGCTTGAAGTTCCTGGTCCTGCGCTCTGGCTACTTTGAGAAGTTGACGTTCCACTGCTTGAGTAGACGCCAGCGTAGTTATTGGACGAATATCCTGCACTCGACAGTGTGCCGTACTGCGAAGTCGAGTAGCTTCCGCTGTTTGACGTCAATAGTGCAGTTGACGAGGAGCTTAAACTTGCCGAAGAGAAACTACTGCCTGCAAGAATCGAGGAGCCAGAAGTCGAGATGCTGCTCACAGAAGAGCCGATCGCCGATGCAGATATTGAGCTTGACGGGTTTCCCGTCGAAATGACCGACGATGTGTAACTTACAGTCTGCGCTAACGACGAGGAAAGGCTGCTGGAAGGAGGCACCGAAGAGCTGATGACTGTGGCTAAGGTGACAGAAGAGCTGCTCTGGCCGGAAGGCCCGGAAGTCGTTCCTTGCACCACGGACGAGGAAGAGGTGCTACTGGGAGAAGGAATCGCAGAACTGCTCGTTGTCCCGTAAGGCGCAGAGGTGCTACTCTGGGCCAGCGATGTAGAAGAGGAACCCTGGAGCGAGGATGTAGAAGAACTACTTTGCACTAACGACACGGAAGAGGTAGTTTGCGCGACCTGCAATGTGGAAGTGGAGAATGTCCCCTGTGCTAGCGATGCTGACGTCGAACTTTGAGCCACTTGCGAAGTTGACGAGGGTGCCTGCAACACTGATGAGGACGTAGAAGAGACAGCCTGCATGATTGATGTCGACGTCAAACTTTGAGTCAGTTGCGGCGTGGACGAGGTCGCCTGCACCACTGATGTGGACGTCGTACTTTGCAGCACCTGGGACGTAGAGGACTGGCCTTGCACCACTGATGTAGACGGTGTGCTTTGCGCTGCTTGCGAAGTGGAGGAGCTCCCCTGTGATAGAGACGTCGTAATTGGTGTCGGCGCCAATGATGTGGAGGATGAGGTAGAACTAGCGCCGTTCGCGGTCTGCACCTGTGAAGTAGATGAGATAGAACCAGCTGATGATGCGCTATTCGTGATTTGCAAAGAAGAAGGCGTGCCCTGCATCAATGACGAAGAAGACGCTCCCTGTACTGACGATGTGGAAGAGCTACTTTGCATCTGCGCCGCTAATGTGGAACTCTGGCCGCTGGTCGTGACTTGCGGTGAAAAGGTTGTGCTTTGCTGCACTACCGCGGCAGAAGAGGTCGAGGACGTACTTGACGTCAAAGTTTGAAAGCCAGAGGAGGAACTTGCCACAGTTTGGAAGCCAGAGGAGGAACTTGTTGTTAACGAGGATGAAGAAGTCGAGACACTCAACACAATTGTAGTCCCAGACGAGCTTGTTCCCCCTAGCGTGGAGAATGAGGACGAGCTTGTTGAGACCGCCACAGCAGCGGGTGCAGAGGAGGTGCTTTGAGAAGGGGATGAAGAAAGGGAAAGGCTTGACATACCTGTCGATGGTGTGCTAGAACTTGACGTGGTGATCACGGCTGCGGAACTTGATGTAGTGCTCACAGCCACAGTGCTTGAAGTGGTGCTCACGGCTACGAGGAGCCTGGCACCCCAAACAGTAGTGGTGTTTCCATTGGGAGCCTGATAATTGCTCTTCATGTAGCAGGCTCCAGGTGATCCAACTACCCATGACACATCAACACATCCTGTGGTGTTCACGCATTCGCTGATACAGTCGTTGAGGGAGTAGTAAGTATTGATGCCTCCGACAGTTGCACCTGGCCGATCCCAATAGCATTCAATGTCGAAATTGCTGGATCCTGTGTTGTAAATAGTGCCGTTGCCGGCAGGGCATTGTATGCCTGTAACAGTCGGGCCCGCAGCGGTCGTCGTTGTTGCAGTTGTGACTGCTGTAGTCCCTGCTGCAGCTGAAGTCATAGTTCCTGCTGCAGCTGAAGTTGTAGTCCCTGCTGCTGCTGAAGTCGTAGTCCCTGCTACTGAAGTCGTAGTCCCTGCTGCTGCTGAAGTCGACGTGCTGCTTGTCGTCGCGGTGGCCGCGCATGTAGCCGATACCCACGTAGTCAGTCCATACGTAGGGGAACTGTACGCAGCACCGCAAGTAAAACTTGTGCCAGGGTTCGTTGAAGGCGCTGGTCCAGGCCCGGTAGTGGTAAAGGTTGTAACAGAGGTTGAGACCGTCCCCGCGACGGTGCTAGCGACAGTACTCGAAGTGGCATATGTTGAGGGTGCCGTGTATGTTGGATTCGGAGGCCAGTGGTACGGGCATGGGTTGCCACATGTGTCCGTACCGTTGATGTAGCAATTGACTATAGCAGGATTGCTACCGACAATCTGACCTGCCTGGGCATAGGCGTAAACACTGATGAAGTTATTGTTGACGCCTCCACATGCTTCGCTGGGGCTGTTCTGGCAGGGATAATTACAGTATGCGTCCGAGACCAGCCCGTTCTTGCCAGTGCCTATAACGCCACCTGCAGTGGCGTCTGCGATGTGATTGTATAGGTTGCCGCCACACCAGCAAGACCCATATCCAGATTGACCCATGAGGTTGTAATTGGTCTGTTGATTCGTTCCACCAGTCGCTGCGCAGTAAGCTGCACATGTGTCAAGCGACATAAGACTGCCGTTTGTACCAGTACCGATACTGTTCTTGAACATTGCAATACCGGTCAATGAGGAATCCGTGTAGCAGCCCAGATATCCCCAGAACATTACGCCGGACGGCCCACCTGCTGCTGCACTAGGATATGCAGGAGACATGAAGCCATTGGCATATGGTGTGGGCGAAGAGCAAGCCGCGTTCTGTCTGCGAAGCATAGATACGACCTGTTGCTCTTGTATGACTCTCGAAGGCGTGAATCCCATGTCCATAGGTCCAGCAGATACAAGAAGAGAAAGATTGAGGAGGAAAAAGAGGATCCGAAGGCAATAGAGGCCACCGCCTCTAGCGCGATCGCCATACATTGAAGACATGGCAATGCACTGGCTGGCTAGTCGTGATGTTGCAAAGTCGTCGAGGCCTCTTGCCTGTTGACAGTCTCAGGAGTTGCGCAAATGGTCGACACTACAGCTGTAGATGTTGGGTGGAAATGAACGAGATACCCGGGCAAACGAGGGATATTGCAGTCATTGATGGTGGTTCTGTAAAGAATGGCTGAAGTCAAGATGCAACAGTGTCGAAGCAAGCTGAAGTGACGATGGCACGCATGATGCCAAGCCAGTTCTTAAGAGAACAACACAAGGGCCGCGATGTTCGAAGGAATGTGAACGTTAACGGTTGACCAATGATCGAGGAATGCAAATGTGGCAAAGCCAATGTGCCGGGCGGGACTACAGAGGCAAGTAGTCGAGTATCACATAATCCACTACATGCACACGGGTTGCCGGTCTATGTTCTTCATTCGGACATGAAGAACGCAGCAGCGGCAAGTTCTTAAAGATGCTACATGGCTCAAGAGATCATGGGCCGAGATTCATGCATGATCTGTGCGACAGATCGGATCATAATCTAGGCAGCAAGTCGTCAGCCAATTGCGCTCAAGTTCTCGGATCGCGGGCATGGTAGAAAGGGTGTGCTCAGATATGTATTGATGTTTTCTTCCCAAAATCAGATTTTGTGGTGTGGTTGAATAGATCATCACAGGACAGGTAAGCATGTAGTAGAACAGGCATACTAATGATAATGAGATAATGAGCCTATAAATGACCCATAAGCACGACCTGGACGGTGTCAGCAAAGTCACTTTCTTCAACAGGTCGAAGCAATATCAAGCACTGTGCGGATTGTCCTCAGAACGCTATACGTAATTTTGTTCTTCACACGAAATCGGATTTTGTGGATGATTGAGTTGACATCGTGGGACGAACAGTATGAAGAGGAGGGTAGACGAAGAGCTTACCAGTTACTGAGTTGAAGCCTGCTTTATATAAAGCACAAAGCAAGACGTAACCAACCTACATTCAGCCAGAGCTTACCTGCGTGCGCCATGTTAGCCAGACTTCCCTTCAAGTTCAAAAAGATGACGCGAATGCAAAAGCAAGATGTCCTCAACAAAAGGTTATCCGCATTGGATTCTCGGATAGAACAATGTTTGATTTACTCATCACAGGACGGCAGCAGATTGAAAGCACAAGAAGGAGGACGCATACCTTTTGAGACCAAGCACCGACAATGGCTGCTACTGTGTCCTGAGCTCGAATGTCTCGGCCTCGACAACTATCACTACGCAAGCATGGTTATCCTACTGCCCACTTAGCTAGACGTCCATGTATTCTGTCCGAGCAGAAAGTAAAATGTCCTCAATCTAAAGGTCAAAATCTGTCCCCAAAGTGTTTCGGATAGGACAATGTTTTGTTTTTGCTCATCACAGGACGGCAGCAAGTCCGACGCTGGGAATACAGAGAGTTGCATACCTTCATTCAGACTGAGGGCGGCGCGATGCCTTCATTTCGAAATTCGCCGGATCGAGATGCCAGCCCACGTAGTCGTTCCGAAGTGGCGGAAAAGCCACCATCATCGCGGCACAGCGTCGCATCTGGCTATCCACCGATGAACATGAAAGCCCCAGACCTAGATCCGATGAGGTGTTGAAGGTTTAAGGAATGAAGTCCAATCGCCGCGTCGTCATTTTCGAGCGCATATTTCACTGCCCGATCTGGTAGTGCTCCTTTTCTGTTATCAGATGAGGTCTTGAGCAGGGCAATACAGCCTCATGTCCTCAGACTCCTACTCAAGCTCGTCGCTTTCCATTCCAACACAAAACTCGGCCATTCGCTATTCAACCTCGACTGATCACTCAAACTCTACGTCCTGTTGCGACGCCGCAAATCGCAATCGCTTGGCCTCTGGAACCGTAGGCGACAATCCCTCTCGACCTACGCCTGCACATTCCCACGATTCCGCTTCCTGGGCCTGTTCACAATTTTCTTGCCTCGACCGTTCATGTGCCAATTGTGCATGTCTGCATTCCCTGCGTCCATAGATATGCGCTCTCACTCTGACCTTGATGCTTTACTTCAAAGACTTTCCCACGGCATATCTGAACACTACAATTGAAGCTCACTTGACTTGATAAATGTAGCTCAATCTTGCCATTGTGCCCATTGGTCATTACTGTACTTTGCTGAAATCAGCTGGGCCTCGAAGAACTCATGACCTGTTGGAGGCTCATTGGCCGGGTCTACGTTGGGAAAAGTGGTTGTTTCTTGGTATATAAACATTCGTTGCCGATCACCTAATACTGCCTTGTAGGTAACTTTGCAATGTCTTCACCTGCAAGGTATGAGTATGCTATGATCGGTAGACTGTATGACCTGACAGACATGCGAGCACTGAGAGACGAATGCGTGACTGCCTCTGCAAAGAAAGCTGCGAGATGAACGAACTATGCTACAACGCATACATACTCGCAAATTTTTTAACGACTTATGCAAGTATCTGTTGCATGTACGATCGTTGCAAAAGGTGTACGTGATCCTGTGAAGCAGTCTTATAGCATACACCACACAAAAAAAATACAGAAAAAAAAGGGAACCCTGCACAATTATCTCACCACTTCAACTCATCTTAACTTGATAGTCATGAGTCTTTGACGCTTAAGTGTTTTGATGGTATATGCCACAACAGTCAGATTCATCTCTACCGGGTTCATCTTCCAATCATTTCAACAACTGTCCACTGGCTCAGTGACTAGTGCGGCCAAGTTAACATTTAAGGGGGTAACTGAATTTGCTAGGACAAGCAAGCGTACGTCTCCGGTACTAGAATATCTCTATGCTCACTTTGGGCATCGGAGCTGCTTTTGTGGGCGTGAAGCTCTTGCCATAAAACTTCCGTTCCAGGAAGATGGTGAAACCCTCACTAGGCCTTTGCGCATATTTTTCATACTTTTCCATCATCTCACGATCGCCAGGACCACCATTGACGCCTTCATACAGCTGGCGGTGTAGCGGTGTTGATACACGAGATTTGAAAATGCTCAGGAAGTATCGTGGAGCTGTAGTCATATCTTGGAGATTGTATTCGATTGATAAATCGATAAAGATCACCCAGACGGCGGTCACTGCTATTCCTCAAAGCTATCCCGTCGCCGATGGACTCCAGCATCGCTGTTTCTCGTTGCTTTGTGGTGAACATAGTCCACATAGTCTCGACTTTCTTTCCACCATACGATATTTGCGCGCGAGATCACGACGCAACTCTTGCATGTCCAGCTGAACCTCTGGCCCGGGCATGCTGACGAGATACGAGAATAGATGATAATGATTGCGTCAATGCAGATCGCATGAAATACTGATGTAGGCAGAGATTGAGGTGCTTTTGACAGGGAGAAAAGAGGTGAACGTATCTGCAGGGTATCATGTCGTTTTCCAAGCCAGAATCAGATGTGAATCATCGGATGGGGACCTCGAATGTTGCTGCCCGGCCAGGCGGACAACCTCACTTTCGACCACATCTTGCGTTTGACGACGCACAGTCCGATTGACTTCGTTGAAGTTCGCCGAACACCACAATCATGCCCATCGCATCCATCACATATATGTGGACGGGTCACATGGCTGGGGACACTGCTGCTACTGTCGTTGCATGCGACGCTGCTTGTGCAGAATCGGCCTGTGCGCGTTGACTCAGCCAGGGGAAAACGTCCCACAACTACTACTACTTGATAGACTGATTTTTGATCAGCACATCCAATCCCAGCCACGTCAACCCCGAGATCCCCTTGCCAATTCTCTAGCAGGTCCACATAGTGTATGCACTGGTTGCATCGTGGCCTTCACAACCCGGACTCCGACATCTTTGTGTAACGCGTTCATGCAACCAAGACACAAGCAGGAGGAGGATGGAAAGATCAGGAATATATGTCTAGGCTAGGAGGACGGCAGATAGGACAGCGGCTATATCAGAAACGAAGAGATGTCAATGACGGTGCTCTGCGTGTATCAGGTCTGCCCGTGCTTACTGCACAACGTCCTCTTTCCGGGCCGTGCTGGATGGGAACGTGCCAACCCGAACATGACTCCGAACTCCAGAGCGCTCAACTTCCGTCGCTTCTGCAACGTTCTGTTGCAACTGCTGCCGCCAATCCTGATCTAGAAAATTGGAGTATGTGATTTGGATGTCGCTGTCCCTGTGGAGCATGATCCTGCCTGATCCTGCTGCGCAATCGGGCGAGAAGACGCTGGACGTTGAGTTCACACTCGGCTGGAGAGCTTGCTCTCTTTCTGGCTTGCCTGGTGCTGACGAAATCCAGCCTTCCCCGTTTCATGATGCCATCATCCCGTGCCGTCAGGTTTCGCATACTTCACACACTATTCTGCACGATGGTCTCAATGACCACTATACTAGCATGAGCACCTGGAGCAACAGGACACAACTTGCCTAACTATGTTCCAGCACTGGCACTCTGAAGCAAGCAGGTGCAGGAAAGCAGTTGGCCGTCGTCTGACGAGTGACAGATAGGGTTTTTTTTACCAATAAGATGTATCAACTCCAGTCATCCCCGCTCTAGCTCCATTGCAGATCGCAGCTAGCTCAACACGCCAGCAGCAAACGTGACCGCCTGACGAGCAGCTGGCTGATTCGCGCTTTTAGTCGCGTCGTGCGCGACGCTGTGATCTGTGATCTGGAAAAAGTTGATCCAATGCGTGATCCCAATGCCCGATTCTTGATATATCCAAGCCTTCCCACCTCTTTCATCCTATTCATGTCACTTTCAGAGTCAAGCACATTCTCAAATACTTACACCATTTCATCCCGCACTACCAACCTCGACACAACAGTCCCATCCTCCACACACTGCACAACCATCCATTCTGTCTCAACGAAACAACTATCGTCCACGTTAGTCATGGCACTCATGCCCAAGTTCCCAGAGACTGACACAAACTCCCAGGTGACGGGGCATCCCCACCCGACGCACCACCGCCATCGACGCCTTCTCGCCGATCAAGACGCTCGGTGTCAGTACGTCGCCGACTTTGTGCGATTGCCCGTGCAAGACCAGGAGTGTCAGTTTCAAGACATTATTGGACAGACGCGCCCTACCATACCGTCCCGGATCTATCGGACCGCGCTGTGTGGAAGCAATACCAGGATCTCCTCGAGGTCTCACGCCAGAAGACTGCCTCACTCCCCAACGGTCCTCCCCCAGCCAGCCGATCACACCACAGACGAAGCCGACAAGGCCCTACACCTCCTCGACATCCGCCAGCGCAGCCTCTCCCCCACTCGTCAGAGCCAAAGCCCGAACACAAAGGCTTGGCTGACGCAGAGCTCAAGGACAATACCAAGCCGAAGCCCGAAGACGGCAGACCCAAGCCCGAAGACGACAAATCCAAGTCCGAAGGCGACATACCCAAGCCTGAGGACTCCAAGCCGCTCGACGAACAAGCAAGAGATATCCTGCGCCGAGAACCCATCCTTGGGAACGTTGCAGAATCTTTCTCCGCCCAACCGGCTGAGCAGCCTCGACTGAGAGATCAAGCAATGTCCGCCTGGACTGCTGTCAACGGGCAAGGCTACCGACAGGCAATCCAGGCTTCATCTAGAATTGTAAGTCGTCAGCAGTGCGTGACGCGTGCTGTTGATCGACTGACTGAAAACATAGGAATCGATCAATACCAGCAGGAGATCTAGCTCTACAACACGAAAGTCGTCGAAGGCCAGCGGTGCATTGGCCAATCACAAGAGGGTAGTTAGCTCTGCGCCACGGGACTGGTTCCCACCGTCAGGTGACCCGAAATGTGAGTGAAGAATCCGCTGAAATTGCAGACAAGTGGCAAGTTTGCTAATCAATATAGACAATGAGCCCTGGCTCGAACGTCTCCGAAGAGGCCTCATGCGATCCACAATAGTATGGCTCACAGCAAAAGGAAGGAAACGCGCATTCGAAGACGAACCCGCTGGGGTTCGAGATGATGTCATCCGCGCAAAGAGCCGTATGTCATCGGAAGACTTCTTCAACCTCCTCTTACAGCACAACGTTACTCGATCAAAGTCGTTGCGCTGGATTCTCTGGCCACCCAGCCAACGCGATTATAAGAGAGTACAAGAGATTCTCGACAGCGATACTATAACATTGCCAAAGAGTGCACGTGCAGGGGTGTTGCCATATGCATTCAACAAGGAAGGTCGACCGTATCCGGATGTCAAGGACTATCTGAACTATCTGAAGAATGAATTAGTAAGTACTCATTGTCAGCCCAAAAACTGTAACTAATAAAATGGATGCAGAGCTCGTCTCAGCTCGCAAGGAATCAAAGCAGAGCAGGCGCGTCTCATGACGAGAGCTCGTCCAGCGATTCTGCAGCAGGCCCAGCTGACAGTGACTATGACATTGACGAATGTGGAAGCGACGCTGAAGGAGAGGAGATCGCGACTTGCAACGAGGATACCGTCACACTCCGTGCACAACTGGTGCGTAAAGGCAAGCCGGTACAGAGTATCGAGAGTGATACTCATCCTCTCCAATTGCAGCCTCACCGCCGACCAATCGGTGGCACCGGTCATCACGCCTCAGAACGATCATTGCCACTAGGTATGGTTCGCATTGCTCCGAGTCTGAGCTTTACTGAACCTTCTGCAGTGGCAGCAAGATTGGCGTCGAGGACAACCTCGCAGCCCAACTCGTCCTCACCTGCGCGTACAGAGGATGACGACATTCCCTCGTCGCAGACATCAGCCCAGTCGTCGCCACCACTGCCGACATTCACAAGCATCAACGCCAAAGCAGCAGAGCTGCGACGGCGGCCAAACCCCTGTACAGATGCAGAAGACCTGCAAACTACGGTAAAAGCTGCTCCTCATCGTCGCAAAGCACATCCCGATCCTCCTAAAGCGTCTTGCATGATACGAGCTGGTACCGCAGCATTCTGGTCGCCACCCAACAGCCAAACGCCCGAGAAGTTGGTCCACCAGCGCGCATTGGACACGTTCAAGACCCTTCCCAAGCGCAAGCTCCGCAAGCTCGAACTTTCTGCCGGCTCGAGTGGCCCCAGGTTCATTGACACACCAACCAAGACGAAGTCCAGCAAGCGTGGTCGGAGCATTGTGTCTGGGAATCACAGTATGGCAAACACTTTGTCCACTGCTGAGGTGTTGCGCAGCAAGGCAAATGCTGCCTATTTCGCTGAGCACTATCCTCCCTTGTCGGACGACGACGACGAGATTGGACCAGCGACTTTTGTAAAGAGACCCAGAACCAAATCGCCCAAGGGCAAGGGTAGAGCTGACCCTGTTGTCGCGGAGCCAGTACAGAACACTGCTTCGGACGACAATGATGAATCATCTGCTGCGGCGAGATCCCACCCGAAGTCGCGAAGGAGTATGGGCAGAGCTGAGCCTGATTCTCCGTCGTCTCATGAGTCAGCATCAGACGACGATGAGTCATCTGACTACAGCTCCAACTCGAGCGAAGATGAAAATGACGATGAGGATAAAGAGGCCAACGAGCAGGGGTTTGAGCATAGCCTGGATGATGAGGAGGGTGACGGTGTTGAAAGTGATGATGGTGAGACAATTATTGAGCCAATGGACAATCATGTCATCGGCGAGACTCGCAACAGCAGCCCAGACCTTGGATCTTGGCGCGGCGCCACAGTTGCGAATACTGTTGACGCGAACGTCCCTGCAGCGAAGGACAAAAAGCACAAACGGAAGAGGACTGACAAGCCTGACGTCGAAATTGCTCTCCCTGAGTACAGCACTCCGAAGTCATCATCGGCTGAGCTCGAGGAAGTGCAGACACTACCCAAGAGGAAGAAGCAGAAGAAGGACAAGAGTGTTGCTGCTGCTGTTCCTGATAACAACGCCGAGCAAGCATCGCGCGACATGCCTGCTACAGAGTCGTCCACATCTGTTGCTCCTGCTAACCAACAATCACTTCCAGCAAAAAAGAAGGTCAAGAAGGACAAGAGCACATCTTGCTCAGTCGTTGTCGACAGCGCAATCGCCGATACTATACAGAGCGAGGAGCCTGCTGCAGAGTCTTCAGCGGCTGAGAAGAAGAAGGCCAAGAAGGGCAGGAATGACGACACTACCAGCGATTCGACAACCACTGCGCAGGGTGTGCACGAGGCGTCTGATGGTGAGCCTTCTCGAAAACCACCTCAGGCTGAGAAGATAGAGAAGAGCAAGAGGAAGACTCCCCTAATGCATGCTAATACTGGCTCGTTCGTCGAGAGTCCCACCGAATCCTCTGCGGTTGCCCAGCGCCGACACAAGCTTGAGGTGAAGAATGGCAAGAAGAGGCAGAGAGATGACGGAAGAGAGATGGTCCAGCCTTCCCAAGAATCTCAGCACGAGAAGAAGAGCAAGAAGAAGGGTACTTCACCGAACGCTGACACTGGCTCGCTTGTCCAGAACCACGCCGAGTCCTCCGCGAATGCCCAACGCCGCCACAAGCTTGTGAAGGATGGCAAGAAGAAGTCGACTCAAAGGGATGAGGCCCATGCTACAGTGGTGGAGGTGGAAGCCATATCTACAAGAGATGTACTCGATTCACTAGAGGCAACCCTTGCAAAACAAGCCATGGTACATTACCATTCAGATCCTTGTCCTGTCCTCGCAGAACGTGCTAACACTTCTCCACTTTCCAGCTCGACCGAAAGCAGGCCAAGTTGGCCAAGAAAGCACGCGAGGCTGAAGGTCTGACAGCTGTGGAAGGGATCGAGCAACCCGAGGCTGACGCCACCATAACATCTGAGACATCTTCAGAGGCTGTCAGTGACGCGCATGAGGTAGTTGCTCCTACAACAGTCGCTGACCCCACGCGAGGGCAAAACGCGGTGATTGACAGGGTCGGTAATTCATGGGTTATGGTAAGTTGTTGCGGCTACGTGGATTGCAATCTATCAGTACTTGTGCTAATGCTACTTTGCTCACGCAGCGTACACTCACGAACCAAGAAACAGCAGAGCTTGAGAAACAAAAAGCCGACAGCCTCGCAGCAGCTCAGGCGCAAACACGAGCTGACCATAAAGCTGCTGTATGTTATTCCATCTCAAGATTCCTCCAACAGTGCTATCTACTAATATGTCTTCATCTAGGCCGTCCACAGAAGACCTCAAGGGTTTCGACCTCATCAGAATATGCCCATCGCTACACAGAATACCTCCAAGTCTACAACGAATGCTGCCAGGGCTACAGTCGATGTATCAGGGGCTACGAACGACGCACAACAGCAGCTCGCTCGCATGCTTCTCGAGAAGAAGGAGAAGAGGAGAGCAGCAAACGCGAGGTACAGGGCTAATGTAGCTGCCCGCAAGGACGCCGGAGCTTTTCAGGTCGGTCGAACCGGCATCTACGACGACCCGCAATATCCTTCGTTTCGGCCTGCATACAGCCGGGTGACAATACCCCGTGCTCAGCCTGGATATGGTCCCAGTCCACAGACGCGTCACCAGCAGCAAATGCCATTACAACCAATCGGCGCTTCACAGATCAATGGCATGCAAGGCCCCATGACTGGTCTCAACCTGACGGTGGCGACGAGCGGTATGAATCCGGGCATGAGGCAACAATTCATGAGTGAGTACATCAAGCAAGCGCTTGCTGGTGGTGCGAGATGGTGAGCGGGGGGTTGCGAAGACCTGGGAGCGATGGTGATGAGGTGGAGGAGAGTGAGGAATCCACAGTTTAGACATACAGGAAGTTGTGAATTGGTGAGGGGACAATGGTGTTGCGACATGATCAGGTGGCGGAAGTGATAGTTTCCTTTCCTCTTTGCGTATCCCTTCTTCACACCTTTGCACAAATTTCGTTCGTCGGACTCTCGCTGTTTTGGCGAGATTGGCAAATGTTCAACACAAGCAGGCACATAGAAAATAGATAGATATTAGACAGTTGGAAATCAGATAGTTGGCCTTTGCGCAGCAGCAAGAACTAGGTCTCATGTTGAATTACTGTGTAGATTGTGCGCTTGGGTGATCTCGTGTATCTCGTGTGGCATGTAAAAAGTATGCTGCCACCAGGAAGATGCGGTATCCATCCCATGAGTTCCAGGGGCGGCAAGCACGACTCGGTGATTCGCAATGCAAAAAGTTGCCAAGCACACCTCGAGTAGATCGAGCGTTTATAAACTGCTCCAACATCATGATGAGCACATACGACCACAGGAGAATGAAAACAGGCCATCCCGTCCGCTCTGGCGTACTTAAACATTCTACCGGCTGCGTAGTAGTTGGG
>Ga0058702_10000242_pt1 | contig 26674 bp, 35 predicted proteins | sample AgamicOrSfe_FD_83781 | JGI IMG/M metagenome (GOLD analysis project Ga0058702, IMG submission 83781) | Agave microbial communities from Guanajuato, Mexico - Or.Sf.e | ecosystem: Host-associated > Plants > Phyllosphere > Phylloplane/Leaf | place: Guanajuato, Mexico | collected 2012-05-30 | reverse complement strand
GTGATGGGCATTCTTGGCCGACGGCACTCTTCACAACTGTTATCAACCATTGAACTTGCAGTGCGTTCGGTCACTGCCCGCAAAATCATCGCAGGCCTCTTAGTGCTAGCATTGATCGTAAGGCTGTTCTTGACCACTTTCTCGTCAACCTCAAAAGACCTATTATTCTTGCAAGAACAGGAAGCAAAAGGCGTTCGAAACCCGTTGCGACCAATTCACACACTTCCCCAGCAGCCTATACTGGCAAAATTGTACTGGTATAATGACCAGCAGGATGTAGAGCAGAATGGGGCTAGCATCGACTACAGCGATGTAGTGCAGCGGAATACTCGGAAGCACTTTGAGTATGATTTACAGCATGGATATGAGTCGTATCTGCTTTCGGATGCATTCGTCGAGGGATCATGGAACAAACCAGCTTTCATGCTTGCAGTGCTTACGCAGGAGCTGTTGAAGCCGGAGTCGCAGAGGCTACGGTGGTTGACGTGAGTGCGGCTTGGATTTGGTATGAAGTGTATCGTACTAATGAGCACAGCTGGGTTGACCATGACATTGTCATCACAAATCCAAATATTGCCCTTGACACTTTCCTACCACCACCGAGCTTCGACGACACGACCTCGAACCTTCTCATCACTAACGATCTCAACGGCCTCACAAGTCCCATCTTCCTCCTCCGGGTCAACACCTGGTCGTACGACTTGCTAACCACCGTGCTCGGCATGCGCAACATCACGCCAGACGATCACGTCGCGCCACCAAAGCATGTGCAGGAAGCCATTAGCATTGTCGTCAACGAGACTCAGAACTTCAGCGCAAACGTCTCGTATCTACCTCAACGCTGGATCAATAGCTACACGAAAGGACTACTCGACCCAATCGACGGCCAGATTCACGGCTTCACCAGCCAGCAACTGCAGGAAAGTGCCTGGCAACCTGGCGATTTGCATCTTCGTCTTCCGGGAGACGGGATGAAGCAGATGGGAGAGGTGTTGAACCTGGCTGCGAAGAAGATGCCGGGATGGGACATCTCTGCAAATGCTAGTGGGTTGGTTGGACGGGTATCCACGTTCTGGTTTGATGAGGCGAGGAAGTTGGAGGTAGCAAAAGAGGCAAGGCAGCGTGAGGCAGAGGAAAAGGAGAGGCTACTATTAGCCGTTATGCACGAGAAAGCAGAGAAGGAGGAACTGAGGATGAAGCAACACCAGGAGCTGATGGCACAGCGCAATATGGAGGGTATCGCAGGGGCAAAAGCGAGAGCTATGGCGAGGGCAAAGGCAGAAGCTGCAGCAAGAGTGGGACAGAGACCGAGAGATGTATGAAGTTTTAGACGTAGAAATGCTATCCTTCTTTTACTGCACAGATCATATTTCGCCATATCACAGTAGCACCATTAAGATACTTTTCCTTGTCCTCCGACAAAGCTTTTCGTCCACCTCTTGCTTTCACGCATCACACTTGACAACCAGCTCTGTCATCAGCTCCACCACACGCCAACACCACCAAGCTCTTCAATCGAAAATATGTACGACCCCTCTGACACCGCCCGCGTCACTGTAAAATCTAACTCGGCCAGTTCTTATGGGGTAGGATGTGCCTCAGTCTCGGCACCGCTGAATCGCATAAGCAACAATAGACCAATGTCTCTCGCTTCCTCAGAATGAGGCGGAGAGACGGATGTGTTGACATGAACTGTCTGATGGGTGCCTGAAGAAAAGGAAAAGAAGAAGAGGAGGAAAACAAGAGGAAAATGTTTTGCGGTTGAGGCGGAATTGGCACCGCCGTTGATGGTGTGGGGTAGGGATCGTGAGAGCAGGGACGATGATGCTTGTTGTTTAGTTGTACATGTACGTCGAGCCAAGATAGTATCAGCGCGCAATCCGAGACTGCGCCTGACTTCCTGTACAGCGTGCCGGATCTATCTCCTCCCCGTCGACTAAATCGTGCTTCTTTTCTCTGTCGGCTTGCTGGTCCAACCGCGACTTAGCCTTGAGTCCTTTGCTCTGCTGGGAAACGCGGTAGGAGTACAGTACATCTTTCGAGCAAGAACAGCGATAACAGAGAAGCAACCATACGAGCCACCCACAGCAGAGAGATAGACACCGCGGTCTCGAGACGCAGGACGTGCAGACAATATGGCTTCAGCACTCTTCTTCCTAGACCTTAAGGGCAAGGTGCATTCCACCTTTCGGCAGATATTGAGAACACTAGTTGACAATATTTAGACCTTGCTTGCCCGGAATTACAGGGGAGACATCCCAATGTCGGCGGTTGACAAGTTTCCTATCCTACTATCAGAAGCAGAAGAGGAGAGCTCGGCAGTACCACCGTGCTTTTCAGATGAAGGAATCAACGTAAGAAGGCAGGGACCTTACATGCGAGGGGCTGGATTTGACAAAAGCAACAGTATCTCTACATTCGACACAACAACCTATACGTCCTGGCCCTCACGAAACGAAACAGTAATGCTATGGAGATTCTACTCTTCTTACACAAGATTGTCGAAGTCTTTACAGAATACTTCAAAGAGCTCGAGGAAGAGAGTATACGAGATAACTTTGTGGTCATATACGAATTACTGGACGAGATGATGGACTTTGGGTATCCACAGACAACAGAAAGCAAGATATTACAAGAGTATGTGCCACCGGCACTGTTGACACCGGGACTACTTCACCTAGAAGTGCTAACATCCCGTGTCATCATCCAGATACATCACGCAAGAATCCCACAAACTCGAAGCCCCAGCCCGCGCGCCAATCGCAGTCACGAACGCCGTCTCCTGGCGCAGTGAGGGCATCCGCTACCGCAAGAACGAAGTCTTCCTCGATGTTGTCGAGTCCCTCAACCTCCTCGTCAGCTCGACGGGCGACGTCCTGCGCTCAGAAATCCTCGGCGCCGTCAAGATGAAGTGCTACCTGTCCGGCATGCCTGAGCTTCGCCTCGGCCTCAACGACAAAGCCATGTTCGAAACGACCGGCCGTGCGACAAGAGGCAAATCCGTAGAGATGGAGGACGTAAAGTTTCACCAGTGTGTTCGGCTAGCACGCTTCGAGAACGACCGCACGATATCGTTCATACCGCCAGATGGCGAATTCGAGCTCATGTCTTACCGCCTCAACACGCAGGTCAAGCCGCTCATCTGGGTGGAGTGTATCGTCGAGTCTCATTCTGGATCACGCATTGAATACATGCTAAAAGCGCGAGCACAATTCAAACGTCGCAGTACCGCCAACAATGTCGAAATCAGCATTCCCGTCCCCGAAGACGCAGATTCACCGCGCTTCCGCACCAACGTCGGCACAGTCCACTACGCCCCCGAGCGAAGCGCAATCGTGTGGAAGATTAAGCAGTTTGGTGGGCAGAAAGAGTTCCTCATGAGGGCCGAGCTGGGCCTTCCCAGTGTCAGGGGCGACGACGAAAAGGGAGGAGGTATGATGGGAGGCTTTGGTGGCAGTGTGGGTGGTCTCAGTGCGAAGGGAAAGAGGCCGATCAATGTCAAGTTTGAGATTCCGTACTTCACGACGAGTGGGATTCAGGTGCGGTATCTCAAGATCATTGAGCCAAAGGTATGTAAAGTGATGAGCATGCCGAATGTGAAGATTATGAGACTAATGATCATGTCTAGCTGCAATACCCGTCGTTGCCGTGGGTTAGGTATATTACGCAGTCTGGCGACATTGCGGTCAGGTTGCCGGACGTTGCACAACAATGAACATTACGTCGATGGTGGCAACCCATCTGTACTTCTCCGTCCTCTTCCTGTTTCCTCCCTTTCAAGAATCTATGTGTATACACAGCTGCCTGGCGCAGCTGTTGATCCATATTCGGCCTGCACTGCGCCGCCTCGACCCGCTCGGCGCATGCTCTTCTCTTGATTCGAGATCATATCGATCACAAACAATGTCGCGTGTGCTACTCACACTTCCCGTACCTCTCGAAGCAGCATGTTGTCGTCTTCTCCGACGCGCGTTCAAATTTAGAGTCCGGTGATCATGGTCCAGTATTCGCGGCTCGATGCCCTGCACCTGGTTGGTGATGCCTGGGTCGATAGGCGCATATAGCAACGGATCCCCTTCGTGGTGTTCCAGCCTGTAATTCCTTTAAACATTCACAGCTTCCGAGAGAATGGTAGTTCCTGCGTAGTGTAATGTTCATAGCGTCCCGAATGCTCTGTCTAGCTCTGCTCCAGCACTCTCTTGAGGACTAAGCACAGCACCATTACCTTGCATGCCTTGATCCTGCTCCGGCGCATCAATGATACTTTCTACATGCAGGGACTCTCTCTTCTCAGGCTCTAGGATCTTTTCCTGTCGGTCCAGCCATCCTGGCGCAAGTCTCCTCTTTTCAGCAAGCTCACGCTCTGCAATCCCAGCTTGCCATTGTCTCAGTGTCTCTTCTGCATCGCTTTGCACTCTCTTGAGATGCTCTTGAAGTGCGTTACAAGTGGCTATGATGTCGTCAGGATGCGAAGCTTGGCCGCTGGACGAGATGATGAACTTTGGGCGGTCGTTGGTGGGATCGTCGCCGGTGGAAGAGGCGGGCAGTGAGGTTGGTAAAGTTTTGTATGTGTAGGGTAGAGATGTCGCAGTTGGTAAGGAGACGAACGGAGATACTGTCAACGGGACCTGGGCGAGTAGAGGATGATCGGATTCTAGGGACTCAATCAGTCTGCATCTCTTGTCTTTATGCATACTCTTGAGGGAGCATACGGTCATCGTACATGGCTGACGGTGCTACTGCAGCACGGATACGCTAATAGTGACAGAGCTATACGGACGGCTTCTTCGACTAAGTAGTCGCTGCCACCTAGAATAGCAGGAAATCGTGGCAGTGATGCAGTCACAGTGAAGCATGCAGGGCCCGTGAACCCTGAGGTGCCCCGCAATTCAAGGAGTTTAGCTGCGTCAATCATCAAGAACAAGGCAAGAGTCTCGCCTCTCCTATCCATCTCAGTTGTAGATGCTACAGCCTTGGTTTCGCATTCGCCACTCTAGATCCTCCTCAGTCGTCTGATCACAAGTCCCAGACTGACTAAGTGCTCGCGGCTTCCCCTACGATTTTGGCTCGGCAGTAGTGGCTTGCTCTTGCCGTTCTGACATCCCGCGCCTACAAGATATACCATTCAGCGCTTGACGGCCACGACAACACCAACAACATCAGATCCGTGGTATTCTGGTCACGCTACGAACAATTTACGCACGACAGCTATACTAGTGCTCCTCCCCTCCTTTCTACACGTTTCTGCAAAGCGAGCCTCAACAGCACAGGCATTCCTTGCTCACGCGACCAGATAAATACATACAATGGACGGTACACCAAAAGGCAAGGGCACCTTTGATAATGCCATGCGTGCTGCGTCGGAGAAGCGGCCTCTACCCGAGATAGACTTCACACTACACGAGATGGAAGATGGCACCACTGTGAGGACAACAGAAAGAGTTCACAAAGATGTCCAGGCTCCAGCATTCCGCACGCCAACAGACGAGCAGTTCTTTTCCAAGACGGATCCTTCAAAGCCAGATATACAGTTCCTCAAGCAGCACTTCATCCGGGAAGGACGCCTTACCGAACAGCAGGCGTTGTGGATTTTGGAGAAAGGTACTGAGCTGCTCAGAGCAGAGCCAAACTTGCTTGAGATGGATGCGCCGATCACAGTGTGCGGAGATGTACATGGACAGTACTACGATCTGATGAAGCTGTTCGAAGTTGGTGGCGACCCTGCAGAGACAAGATATCTGTTCCTGGGCGACTATGTTGACCGTGGCTACTTTAGTATTGAGGTATGTTTGCCTGCCATCCACATTTCGGCGTCCCAGCTAACGCGCCATATAGTGTGTGCTCTACCTCTGGTCATTGAAGATCTGGTACCCAAATACACTGTGGCTGCTTCGCGGTAACCACGAATGCCGACACTTGACTGATTACTTCACATTCAAGCTGGAATGCAAGCACAAATACTCAGAGGCAATCTACGAGGCTTGCATGGACTCTTTCTGCTCGCTACCACTGGCTGCAGTCATGAACAAACAATTCCTGTGTATACATGGAGGCTTGAGCCCCGAGCTACATACCTTGGAGGATCTTAAAAGCGTACGTCCCTGCATGTCTACTCTACGTCTTGAGTAATGCTAATACTGCTAGATCGACCGATTCCGCGAACCACCAAACCACGGCCTGATGTGCGATATCCTCTGGGCTGACCCGTGTGAAGACTTTGGCCAAGAGAAGACTCAGGAATTCTTCACCCACAATAACGTGCGAGGATGCTCGTACTTCTTCTCATATGCAGCAGCGTGTCACTTCCTCGAGAAGAACAATCTTTTATCTGTCATCCGAGCACACGAAGCCCAGGATGCAGGCTACCGAATGTATAGAAAGACACGGACGACAGGTTTCCCAAGTGTCATGACCATTTTTAGTGCACCGAACTACTTGGACGTCTACAACAACAAGGCCGCTGTCCTCAAGTATGAGAACAACGTGATGAACATCCGTCAATTCAACTGCACACCTCATCCATACTGGTTGCCGAACTTCATGGATGTCTTCACCTGGTCTCTGCCATTTGTTGGCGAGAAGATCACGGACATGCTCATTGCGATTCTTAACACCTGCTCGAAAGAAGAGCTCGAAGATGACACACCTGTGTCTAGCGGTCCGGCATCGCCATCTGTCGTGGAACCCGAATCCATCGAGGTCAGACGTCGCGCCATCAAGAATAAGATCCTCGCTATTGGTCGTCTTTCACGCGTCTTTCAAGTATTGCGTGAGGAGTCGGAGCGTGTCACAGAGCTCAAGACTGCCTCCGGTGGTCGTTTGCCTGCTGGCACACTTATGCTAGGTGCAGAAGGCATCAAGCAAGCCATCACGAACTTCGAGGACGCGAGGAAGGTCGACATCCAGAACGAGCGCTTGCCTCCATCAGAAGAGGAGGTTCGGGCTAGCCATGAAGAGCATAGAGCCAAGGCGCTAGAGCGTGCGTCACGAGACGCTGACAATGACGCCGGACTCCAGAGAATCGCAAGGAGAATCAGTGTAACTGCTGGAGCAGGCCGAGGGAGGTATGACCGTCCTGGTCCTAGTGGCGCTGGCACAGGCTCTGGTCTGCAATGATTGCAGGACGGTTTGCATAGATTGGAGGTACAAGGCATGACTGGTAATGGAACATCACGAGGTTTGGACAATTTTGCTTAGAGCAGAAATGATTGAATGTAAAAGCTATGTCGCCTTTTGCTTCTGCAGCTCCTGAGAAGAGCACGCCCCTGAGGATACAGCACCGGCATAGACTGTGGAACTTTGTAAAGGTTTGAGAGTCGTTTCACTGCTGGTGTTTCACATTCATGACTCGTGCGTGTTTTGTTTGGTCGATCCAAGCACGTCCCGCCTTCAACATCCTTCCTTTCACTCTTTCTTTCACTCATCACTCTCGACATTCTTCCTCTTTCATTTGCACATTCACCACACTTCTTTCAGCTCTATTGTTGTACCTCTCTCTATCCCAGCGTATCTCAGCACAACCACTCACCGTGCTACATCTGGGCAATCCATACCACCGCACCACGAACAAGATGGCTCGACTGACAAACCACTTCGAAAACGACGGTGACATGGGTGGCTTCACAACCATCAAGCATCACGACCATCCCCACAACGAGACTGGCGATGAGAACGAGCCACCTCAACCTCCCGCGCACCTCATCGACCCAGCGACCAAGAGCGCTCCAGTCCCAATCGCGTCAGCGACCTCAGACCTCTCTGAAGTCATCCTTGCCTCACCGGCTGCAGGACTGGCACCTCCCCCCTCCATCACGTCCGAAGTTGCTGGCGAGGACGATGCATTCGGCCAGATTGGCTCACCACGCCTGAGCTCCGGTCATAGCGCGAAGTTGAGTGAGACTCTGTCGAGCCCGAGATGGAGCTATGAGAATTTGAGGAACCAGAGATGGAGCTACAACTCGGACGTCATGGAGAGGGGAGTCCATGATTTGAAGATGCTTGGGGAGAGGGAGGGCGACGGTGCTCAACAGGCGAAGCATTCTGTTGATGGATCTGCTACGAAGGACGAGTTGAATCTGACAGTAAGTGTTGGTGGGAATATTGTAGAGCTCAAGCTGATATGTCCAGGACTCGCCGACGGTACTCGCCGCAAGCCGCAGTGCAACCTCCTCAAAGTCGCACTCAGCATCTGCCGCAAGCTATACTGCGTCCTCTGCACAGCCGCTCATTGACGAGCCCGACGACAATGATGAACTCGATGGCAATGACATCGCTACTGAGAAAGCGAATCCCAGCAACGGACATCACAACGCGCCGCCCTCTCCTCTCGTGCTTCCACAGGCTTCGCTCGCCGACAAAGTCGAGCTAGACGATCAAGAGTATGCTAATGCTGACTCCAACTTCGAAGTGCGTGGTCTCGCTTCGCCGGTAATTGAGTCTGAGTCTGAGCAGGACCCAGCCATGCTACGCGACCCTCTCATGCTCTCCACCCTGCACAGCCCTCTTATGCTCTCACCACAATCATATGCCTCAACCATGGACAAACTAGAGCAAGAGGGGAAGTCTGACAATGGCTTCTCTGCTGACGTCGGTACTCAGCGTTCGGATGCTTCGAACGAGGCCATAAGCGATGGCACCACCTCCACCACTCCCTCGCACACTCACATTCCTGCTCCGATCACCACAGAACAGGTCCCCGCCGCGGCCAACGCGACATCCGTTTCCGAGGACTCAAAGATCGACTCTGCCGTCGCAGCTGATTCCCCAGCACGTCCAAAAGTCACCTGGGACGACCAGACTCCTCGCACCTGCTCCAGCCGCAGAGTCTCCCACGATACTTTCACCGTTGGACAGCGAAGACCGTCGATCTTGTTAAATGGTGCTGCGTCTACTTTCACTTCGACAACCGCTTCCACGCCTTCGAACATTGGGCTCAATGGTACGAACAAGAACCTGAACTCGGGACAGTCAAGCTTGGGGAATGGCAGCTCCAAGCCCACTCCCGCCGGTGCCATGAGGCCTGGTGAGTATGTTGTGGGTAGCCCGACGAACAGCAACGGCAAGTTGTTTGTGACCATGCTACTCTCGCTGTGTGCCGGGTATCTGGTCATCAGGACTGTACGCGAGTTGTTGGGAAACTGGGGCGTGCAGGGCGTGTTGATGGTGTTGGGGGCTGCGTTGATGATGAGGAGGAGTATTTGATGTGTGAAGAGGAAAATTGGATGATGAGATGATGACGGAGAAATGGTGATGAGGGGGAGAGGTTTTGTGTGGCGGATTGATGAAAGATGAGTGATGGCTTGTGGCGGACACTTGGCTGTTTGGGCGACGGAATATGAAGGTAGTGGTAATCGCAGTGGAAATGTGGAAAGCCTGCAGGAGTGTGTACATCGAGTACAGATGTGTATAGTAGGTGGCGTCGGCATCAACTCTGGGAGCTTCAACTTATTAGTCTGTACCGAAATATGCATCCAGACGTGTTTGTAGAACGAAACTACTTTAGCAGGCCAACAAGACCATCGCACAAGACCATCGCACATGTGCTTTGGGACACAGACGCAATGCCCCAGGATGCCCTCGCAAAGATCCGCTCAGCCCTACCACGGCTCATGCTCGTTTCCCTGCCCATTATCCCACTCCACCTTACCCTCGTCCGCATCCCACTCCACCTTGTCGTCTCCCACATCCTCCACATCCAGATAAACCGGCCTCCTATAGCTGCCCGACCTCGATCCCACATGTGACTGCCGACTATCCTCGCTTCGATGGTCCCTGTAGTTCGCACCTCCACCTCTTTCTTTCGTCCCGGTCTTGCTACCACTTTTCCGGCTGCCACCATCACCTATGTCAACCTCCACACCCGTAACAACTGTCTCCGCCCTCCCTGGGGTCACCTCTCCCAACGAAGGCACGATACGCGTTCTTTCAACCGTGATCTCCTTGTTGATCCGGCGACCTTTCACACCTTCTCCATGCTGCCGCTGCGCCTCATCCTTCCGACTCCCAACTTGACTCGCCGAGTCCTCCGGCCTAATATCCCGCGTACGCTGGCTGGGACTGAACCCGTCGTGCGTGCTGATTGAGTACACCTCGAAGATGTCGGAGTGCTCGGGATGTTGCCAGACGCGCTGATTGTGCTTTGGTGCTGAGCTAGAGCTAGAGCGGGAGCGGGGTGGGTCATTCGAGACGCGGAGGCGGGTGCGTGGTGAGGGACTGGACACATGGCGGAGACTGTGGCCGTGTGAAGTCTGGGAAGACGGGTCGTCACGGTGATGGTGTAGCCGGACTTTCATCTCTTCGACGATCGGCGAGTATGCATCGTTGAGAACTGCAGTGCGTGCATCAGAACGTATAGACTTGCGGCTTGTGGCGGATGGTGCACGAGAGCGGACGTGGCGATCAGATTTGGGTGATTCTTTGAAGCCTGAAGTAGCAGGATCTTTGATGGTGATTGTGCCGCGCCAGTCATAGGGCATGTGGATGGAGAGGTCGGATGGTGTTCTGGGGTCGGGATTGGATCGGGGAGGGCGGTGTGAATGATGTGACTTGGTACCACTCGACTTCTTACTTCCAGCTGGTGGTGGTCCGGTAGCCGGTATGAGATCTGGAGCCTGATCTGCGCTTGACTTTGCAGGCTGGTCAGACACAGTGGTCGCACTATCGCGTCTGCTGGATGACTTTGTCGTCTTGGCTTGTCCAAGAGCAGGAGCGGGTCCGGGCATCATAGGTGCAGGCCAAGTTTGCGGACCTGGAAGACCGTACATTGGTCCTGGATAACCCCCAGGCATGAAGGGCACTTGAAAGCCTCCAGCTTGAGGCTCCGCTTTCTTCTCGGCTGGTTTCTTGCCGCGCTGGGAGCTGTTGATGGAAGAAGTGTCGCGATTTGGATCTAAATCCTTCTTGTCTTCGTCTCTCTTAGGATCTCCCTTCTCATCATCTTTCTTAGAGGGCTTGGTTGCAGTCTTTCCGCCCTCATAGCGGCCAGAACCTTGCATGCGCGAATTGGTAGGACGTGGGGCTTCGGCAGACGTATTGCTTGAAGCTGCAGAGTGCTTCGACTTTACTGAGACTGTTGATACAGATGTAGTGCTGTTAGCCTTTGTAGCTGGGGCTGTTTCTTCCTCTACAACGACCTTCTTGACCTGCTTGGACTTCTTTGTCACTTCGGTTGGAGCAGTCTTGCCTTTCTTCTTCACCGAAGTTCCCCTTCCTCAGAAGTAGACAGCTCGACAACCTCGACTTTCTTGACCTTTTTGACCTTCTTGACGACAGGTGCTGGTTCTTCTTCCTCAGACGACTCCTCAACCTCGACCTTCTTCTTGACCTTCTTGACGACTTCCACGACAGGTGCAGGTGTTTCTTGTTCTTCAACTTCAGATGTCTCGACTACCTCAACCTTCTCCTTGACCTTCTTCACAAATTTAGCAGCAGGTGCTGGCCTGTCATCTTCCGCCTCAGATGTCTTGACCTCAACCTTCTTTGTAACCTTTTTGATAATTCTGACAACAGGTTCAGCCACTTCTTCCTCAACATCAGACTCCTCGGCAACAACGACAGTTTTCTTCACCGTCTTGACGCCCTTCTTGGCAGGTTCGGGTGTTTTCGCCTTGGCTTTTGGGGTTGCTTGTGGCTTCTCGGCCTCTGTGGCTTTTGGCTCTTGGTCTTTGCTGGTGTAGATGTTGATCACGACTGGCTGGATTGGTGTAGCAGGGGCAGCTTTGGAGGAAGCCTTGGAGGCTGCAGAAGTAGCTGACGCTGATGAAACTGAGGAAGACGGCGGTGTCTTGGTCTTCGTCTTTTCCTTGTTTTCGTTCTTCGGTGACTCTTTGGGTTTTGGTTCTTCAGCAGCAGCAGGTGCATTCTGGGTTGGGGCTGTCTGCACCGGAGCCGGCTGGTTGACAGGCGCTGCCATCACTTGTCGATGTGCAAACTGGAATGGTGGTAACCTTGCTAGTGGTGGAGGCTGCCATATCTGACTGAAACAAGGAAGTAGAGTGTAGAGTGGTGGCAATCTCACACGATCAGAGACAGCGGGAGTTCCATCAGGTATGTGAGGCCGCTGCATCACTAGGCCTCGCTGCCTCCTAACCACTCTACCGCCACAGGGAGTGTGATCTACTGCGTACATTGCGGTCTTAGCAAGAGCATTCACAGGCGTAAACGCCGCAGTTTTAGTCACTGCAGGCTTGACTTTGCCTTGATCGTTGGTCTTGGGTACTGTCGCTTCGGCCTTCTGCTCGCCGTCTCTTGACTTATCGACTTTAGATTTGCTGTCTTTGGCAGGCTTGGCTGCAGCTGCTTCTGGTGTCTTGGTCACGCCTCGCACTTCAGCAGCTGCTTGATCGCCTTGTGTCTGCTTGCCCTTCTTTCCTGTGTTGGGTTGAGCTTCGGCATTCGCAGCCTTTTCTTTCGCAGACGGTTGCGCCTTGTCTTTAGCAGCCGGATCTTGACCTTTTTTCTGATTTGGCGGGTTCTGTCCATTCGCTGGTCCTTTGACTGCTACATCTGACGCGATATCGTCCCAAGGATTGCTTCGATCGTCAACATTGCTGCCCGGCATCGTGCATGGACAGCTTCATTGTCGTCAATAGTGCCAAGTGAGTGCTGTGAAGGATGGAGGGAGCCAATATTCGGAATGTTGGAAGATCGCGGAGGCTGCGCCGTGAAACACCGGGTGGCGAAGTAGGTGGCTGGTAAACAATAGCACAGTCTGAAACGCGGGGTAAGCTCATGTTTCAGGACCATGACCTCCAAGGCTTCCATGATGTCGTTGCTCATTAGCAAGTAATTTTATCTGGATTCGGACTGTCGCTCAAAGCTTCGCCTTCTCCTTCTCTTTTGCTCTGTTCCACTCATTCATGACTTGCCATGACTTGAAGTAGCTGTAAGCTCCTGCTGCGCAAGCTAGCGGCGGAACAGCAAGCAATAGCCATGCCCACCACTGCGGACTCTCTTCTGTACAGCCTCCATGATTCTTGCTATCTCTCGCTTCAGCTCCTCCTCGCTCCCATCGTTCCAGACAACCACTCCGGCGCCTTCACCTCGCTTGAGCGCTCTCTGCGCTTTTTCCCGCACGTCTGTTTGACTCTTCACCCTATTCTCTGCATCCTCCTCCGTCAGATGCTCATCTCTATCCCTCAACCTCTGCATCTGAATCTTCGGGTCGCTCACTGCCACCACCATGATCGTCCCACAGAGCTTTTCCCATCCACTTTCATACAGTAGAGGTATATCTAGTACCACGGCCCAGTGACCCGTCAGATAGCTCTTGATCATAGTCTTGTACATCTCCTGTCGCACTGCCGGATGCACAATCTTGTTCAAGACAGCGCGATCGCTTAATCTCTCGGAATCTGTGCCAAACACCCTTCGACCTAGCGCCGGACGGTTGAGTGGTCTGCCCTTACCATCGGGTCCGGATTCTCCTCCACATTGCTCAGCTGGGTGTAGCAAGTCTGGTGTTGTTGGCCCGAAATGCGTAACGATTTTGTTGTAGCCAGATGTGCCGGGTTCCACGACTTTGCGCGCTAGAAGGTCCGCGTCAATGATCGCAAGGTTGTAGGGCGGAGCACGAAGCACATTCGAGACTGTAGATTTCCCTGTGGCTATCGAGCCCGTTAGACCAAGCAAGAGCATTATCAATAAGTTTTGATGATGATGATGATGACGGAGTGAGCTTCCTACCCGAGTCCACTCTATTCATGGCCCGGAGATAAAATAGGTAGGACCGAAGGCGCGTTCCACCAGTTCCACGCGCGCCAAACTGACTTTCCACAGCTTTTCGTCGATTGACAAGCCGTCTTCAGTAGTTCACATCGTTAGGCAAGCACGACGCAGCTCGCTCCTTCCCTCTCAACTTACAATCGACATTAGTTTGCCCAGCATGAGCGACGAGGACAACATGAGTGGTAAGTCAATTCTCTATATAGCTACACCTCCCCAACAGCACAATGGCGGACCCTCGCCCGCCCGCAGTGCTTCAGATTGGAGAGCCACTGGAGCACGACCATCAAGAAGAAGACACAAAGACGTGCGGCGAAGGACTGCATATCATGGAGAGCATGCCGGATCCTCGCAAGTCATTCTCGAACCTCTCTGAAACAACGGCAACCTCCTCGACCCTCTTCGAAGCGCCGACTTCTCGAGGACCCTCTGGACATGCAACCTCTCCGACTCTCTCTGATGGAACGGCAACGGCTCCTCCTATCTTCGAACCTGCGGCAATTCCTCCAGAACCCTCCCAAGCTGCAACCCCCAAAGCATTCTCAGAAGGCACAACCCCTCGAGCACTCTCTGGAGCTGCATCTCCTCATGCACCCGCGGACGCGCCAACCCCCGGGAGATCCTCTGAAGAGTTAGAAGCACTCGCAGCACTCTCTGAAATGGCAAGCTCTCGGGCTCTCACTCCCCAAGCATATGGTGAAGCGCCAAGTCCTGGAGCTTTCTCACAAGCATACGCAAACCCACAACCATTTTCTCAAGCTGCAACTCCTCGAGCACTCTCTCGAGCGACGACACCTCAAGCACACTCTGGAGCTGTGGCATCGTCTTCGACACTCCTCGAAGAAGTGCTATTCCCCCCATCTACCCCCGAAGCGTCAGCAATCTCTTCGAGAATCTCCGAAGCAGCCACCGAGGAAATCGAGGCTCTGGGCGAGGAGCTCGGGCAAATTGGTGTACAAGGGAAGTCCGATTCGGCAGTTCCCCATAGATCGCCTTCAGTTGTTGGGGTACTCGAGGATGAACTTACACAACCCCTCGATCCTCAAAGAGAGTCATCCCGGGCAGTCTCTGTCGCATTTTCGTACGCGACGATCAGATCAGACAGAATACGTAATAATCGACTCAGACAGCGTCCGGCGCAATCGCGCAATGCTTCTGCTGTGCACGGCCACAATACAAACTCGAACACTGTACGCCCAGCTTTAGTTAATAGCCGGGACACCATCGTGCAGGAGAGTAACAGTAGGGAGTCGTCCTCGGCAGCTTCTGAAGCATCTTCGTACGCGACGATCAGACCAGACAGGATACGTGACAGCCGACTCAGGCAGCGCCCAGCGCGATCGCGCAATGCTTCTGCTGCGCATGATGAAAACACAAACTCGGACACTGCACACGCCGCTTTGTTCAATAGCCAGCACGCCATTGTGCAGGAGCAGGAGAATAGGGAGTCATCCCCGGCAGTTTCTGAAGGCGTATCTTCGTACGGGACGATCAACCCAGACAGAATATGCGGCACTCGACTCAGAAAGCGTCCAGCGCGATCGCACAATCTTGTAACTACATGGCTTACCGCCTTGGCTCCGTCGAATGCTTTTGCTACTGCTATGGACGATGAAAATACACACTCGAACACTGCACGCTCCGCTTCGATCAATAGCCAGGACACCATTGTGCAGGGGCAGGAGGATAGGAGAACTCGAGAGGATCGGGACATATATGTACACAGGCGCTGGTGCACGGTTACTAACGAATCTGGTCTAGTTGACGGCGACGTCGAGGTCGATGAGGAGACCGTGATGCAGAATCAGATCATTAATGAGGAGTACAAACTCTGGAAGAAGAATGCAGTTTATCTGTACGATATCATGTTCGCGTAAGAAATCACGGATAGCTTTGAGAGTGTCGACAACATGTTGACATTGCACAGGAAAGCCCTCGACTGGCCTACTCTCACTACACAATGGTTCAGAGATGTTCAAGAGTATGCATACCAGTGAAGCAAGTTTAGCATTCGCCAAGCTAAATACATACCAGACCTCCAGACAAGAGCTTCAAAACACATCGCCTGCTCATGGGCACACACACCTCAAACGGCGCACCGAACTATCTTCAAATTGTGGAATTCTCGTTACCGACTACCACAACAGATCCCAACGAGTACAACGCAGAGACAGGAGAGATTGGAGGGCACGACTCACGAAAGACACAACCAAAGTTCGAGATCATTCAGAAGATTGACCACGAAGGGGAGGTGAACAAAGCGAGGTACATGCCACAAAATCAGGATCTTATCGCAACTATGTGCGTCAACGGAAAGGTCATGGTCTTCGACAGGACGAAACACACTTCACAGCCAACCGGCAAAGTGAACCCGCAGATCGAGCTCGTTGGTCACACCAGGGAAGGGTTCGGGCTCAGATGGAATCCAGGACATGAGGGCCAATTGGCGACTGGGAGTGAAGACCAGACTGTGAAGCTCTGGTAGGTACAGGTCAAATTGATACCTGCCCATACTAACCACGAACAGGGACATCAAAGACTACAAATCCGACACCAAAACCGTCCACGCTCAACGCACATTCACGCACCACACCGCCGTCGTCAACGATGTCGACTTCCACCCTCAACTCCCCTGGATGCTCGCCACCGTCTCCGACGACCTCTCCCTCCAGATCCTCGACCTCCGCGCCGCCACCAACGAAAAGGCAGCACGAAAGACGGAAAACGCGCATACCGACGCCATCAACAGCGTGTCCTTCAACCCAGGCAGCGAATACATCCTCGCCACCGGCTCCGCTGACAAAACTATTGGGATCTGGGATCTGCGCAATCTGGCTGTCAAGTTGCATTCGTGCGACGCACACAAGGACGTTGTGACGCAGGTTGACTGGCACCCTACTGACAAAGCTGTCTTGGCCAGTAGCAGCTACGACAGACGTCTGTTGTTTTGGGATTTGAGCAAGGTTGGCAATGAACAGACGCCTGAAGATATGGAGGATGGACCACCGGAACTGTAAGAACATGTTTCATTTGTCGATCGATGGAATGGTGAAGCTAATGTATCACATTTCTAGTCTCTTCATGCACGGCGGTCACACGAGTCGCATCTCGGACTTCAGCTTCAACCTGAACGACCCGTGGCTGATGTGCAGTGCTGACGAGGTCAATCTCGTGCAGATCTGGAAGACGACGGATAGTATCATTGGGCCGAGTAAGCCGATGATGCCATTAAACGAGCTTGAGCGGTGAGTGTCAAGCGGAGGAACGGAGAATGAGTTAAGCAAGGGCTTGCGATTGAGATTGGGGGACGAGTAGTAATAATTGCATGGATTGGCACGGAAAAGGCTGACGTGCAGACTGGGACAATGGGCGGACATCGACTTGCTCGAGAATTTGAGATTAGACTGTGAGATGATGGTGCATTACTCTCATACAGGATCATATGGGACTAAGAGAGAAGCAATCTGCAGTTGCAGAAGCCAGGAGAATGAGATACCCGAGAGAGCATGGCATGTTATCGAACATGCTACAGAGCATGCATGGCTTGGCCATGCCGCGTTAGATGTACATAGATACGTCTTCAGGAATAGAAGACGCACTTGAAACCAAACAACACCTAGCCACACTCGAGATTGATTCATGTCGACATTGCCAGTACCACTGGTGCGCTGACCACAGATCTGTCCAGCCCTTGAAAGCTTTATCAGTGTCTCGTGTAGCTTCATCACCTCTTTCCACCCACCTTTCATCCCTTCTTTCCCGCCCCAGCACATGTATATCACCCCATCACAGCTTACTTTCCCTTGCCTTACTCTCCCTCTCCCGCCCCGTCCCTTCCTTCGCCATCCTCGCCACAACCCCCTCAATATCAGCAAACTGATAGTAAAACTTCAAACTCTCGGGATTCAGCAACGTCCCACTGGGATTGACGGTACGCCCGCACACGATGTGCTTGATGGGGAGTTCGACTTTTTTGAGATTCACGGTCGTCTACACGTAGTGTGGAAATGAATTAGCTAGGGAGATTGGGGAAGACTGGGGGAAATAGGAAAGGGTGGGTAATTGAAAGGAAGGCCGAGGGCCACGAACCGGAATCTCAGGCGTCTCGAAGATGTAGCGCGGGACGTGGCGTTTGCTGCATTCGGTCGCGATGGCGTCTTTGATTTCTTGTACGAGGGAGGAGGTCATGGGGATGTTGGGCTGCATTTTGAGGAAGAGGAGGACTGTTTCGTCGGCGTCTTGGGGCCGGCTGTGAGGATGGAGAACGCATTAGCAAGGTGAGTTTGTGGCGGTGTGTTGGGGTCGGATGTGTTGAGAGGGATGTTGAAGAGATGGTGGAGGCTTTGGTAAGAGTTCGTATGGCTGCGGGTGTAGGTGGAGATAGGTGGAGGCGAGACATAGTTCCACATACCGCTGTCCAACACATATACTCTCCAGGACTTGCTGTGGGAAGTTTCGCTCGATGACGCTGTAGATCTCGGCTGAGCCGAAGCGGACGCCGCTCGGGTTCTGTCGTGTAACATGTCAGTCCACTGGACCTTCTCCAGGGGAGCAGAAAAGAACATGCCAATACGCCATCAGCACGACCAAGGAAAATGATCTGCCCGGTACGTGGATCTTTCTGAATGAAGTCGCCGTGGCACCATACATTGTCAAACCTGTGCCAATGTTAGCTCCGGGCTAATGTACTGTCGCTCGTAAAGCGATCGAATCTCTCGGCGGCCTTCCATCGCAATCAACACTTACCGCTCAAAATACGCACTCCTATACTTCTTCCTCCCCTTTTCCCCCGGCGGCCAGAACATACAAGGCATGTTCACAAAAGGCTTCACCGCCACCAACTCCCCCGACTCGCCCTCCTCCTCTACTTTCCTTCCCTTTGCCACCTTCCCCTGTCCATCGACTCCGCCTTCGACAGTCGAATCCCACACCTCAACCTTAACTCCCAAGCTCAGGCCCTGGCAGCCACCAACGTAGACCGGGGTGATTGTGTTATCGAGAGCGAAGCAGCCGGCGATATCGGTGCCGCCGCTTATATTGGCGAGGTGGACGTGTGAGGGGAAGCCTGCGGAGGAGTAGAACCAGCGGAAGAGCGTGTCGGAGAGGACCATGCCTGTGGAGGTGACGTTTTGGAGGGCGGAGAGGTCGGTGAGTGTGCGAGGAACGAGTTTGGCGGAGAGGAGTGTTTGGAGGAAGCGCGGGGAGATACCGAGGTAGGTTACTCTGGGGAGCGATTGTGGTTAGCAGAAGTCCTCTTGACGGGAACAGGCCGGATGTTTGGTAGCAGCTGGTGACAAGTGTTGACGCTTCACTCTGGGCTTTTTTTTTACAAGTCTCGACCAGAAGAGAGGACAGATGGCCTTGACATACTTTTGTTCGCCGATTAATCTTATGAATGTTTCCACGTTCGGCACGAAGGGTGAGCCGTCGTAGAGGACAGCACGCTGTATGTATCACAGCTTGATCAGTATGACAGGGACTTTGCGAAAAATGGGAAATACTTACACCACCTGGAAGGAGGACGTTTACAGCTGTCAGATACCTGCAGCACGAGTCAATATTGAAGATGCTGTACGCAACGCCGTCAATAGAAGCTACGATCTTACATGATCCAGCCAGTCTGTCATGATGGTGGTCAGTCTCGCTTTTTCCTCTGTCCTCGAAAGATGACTTACAGTTGTATATTGAAGACCAACAGTATTGTGGTCCCAGTCTTTATGTAATTGTGACTCCTTGTAAGCTGAGAGTATCACATTGCCTGTACCATGCACGATGCATTTCGGCTGGCCTGTCGTCTTTAGATATATGTGTCAGCTCCATAACACGACTTCCATGATTGGACGGAAAGCTCACTCCACTCGAGTATACGATGAGAAATGGGTCATTGAACTCAACCCTCTCAAACCTCAAATCTTTCTCGTCTCCTTGCTTCAAAAACTCCTCCAATCCAACACACCTCTTCAACCTACTCAAACTCTGCGCCTCCTCCCACCTCGGCACGCTCACAATAGCCTCAAACTCCCCAATTCGCTCCATCCCCTCCACAATCTCCTTCATCTTTGGTCTTAAATCCACAACCTTACCATTATACAAAGCACCATCATCCATAAACACCAGCCGCGGCTTCACCTGCGTCAGCCGTGCAAGTACACCACTGGTCCCCATATCAGTGCTACTGCTACTGAACAGCCCACCCAGCGCCGTAACTCCAAGGAAGACACATAATGTATCAACACTGTTGCTCGCCACGACAGCGACACGGTCGCCCTTACGCACGCCATGTGCACGCATAGCAGACGAGAAGAGCGCCACCCGGGCTCGCAGCTCACCCCACGTGACGTTCCGAATAAAAGAACAGCCCTCGCGGACCTCGGTGATGGCAACCTTGGAGTCTTCTTTGTGAAGCGTACTCCGTGTAGATGGTGTGGATGGAGTGGTCGTAAAAAGCATGTTCTCTGCATAGTTGATGCGCAGGCCTTGGAACCAGTTCGGCGTGGCGTCCATGCGGACGGAGGGGTCGACGACGTGAGTGTAGGCGCCGGAGTAGATGAGGGGACTGGAGGAGAGGCAGTCCGCCCAGAAGTCGGCGCTGCGAGGGCCGATGGACCAGGTGTAGAGATCTTGGAAGGTCTGGGTGGTGATTAGCCGAGGGTCTTGAGATGTGATGGGAGGTGTGGGGATGTGGCAATAGGTCTTTGTGTTCACAGAGCACACGTTTACTGGTACTAAAATGTCCTCACCTTCATATTCATATTCCGCTTGCCATTGACATGCTTCATGAACTTCATCATTTGTGTTGTCTCAGGACTCGGGTGCTCCCAGAGCCTTTCCGGCTCGGACGCAGTCATTGAGGAGTCCATGAGGGCGGACTGACTTTGAAACGAGTACAAGTCTCACGTATCAGAAGTGTTTCAGTCGACACTTATACTAGGCGGTAGTAACAACGAGAGTGACTGCGGAAGTCCGGGGTATGGAGGTCGTGGAGGCTGCTGGGGTCGAGCCGAGGTGTTTCAGCTTCGGTGCATCTTGGCCCGTTCACCACCTATCCATCACCTAGCCTTGCCACATGACCAGTCCATGAAACAACTACGCACACCATGTCCAAGCCAGTAGACAACAGAATCAGTGGCCGGCTCGCCCTCATCACTGGCGCCTCAGGCGGGTAAGTACTGTACACCGGAATGGCCGTCCTATTCTGCCACCCCTCCGTCCCCTCCGTCCAATCGATGAGAAAGAAGAAGGAAACTTCCAACACTCGTGTCGCCGTGCCATTCTGTGTCATATCGCACCATACTCCCCTCTTCGGAGCCTCACGCTCTACAGTGCACTCACACACTGACCCTCTCCACTCTATCATCATCCTGATGAACATCACTGACCCCTTCCAGCATCGGCGCAGCATGTGCCCGCTCCCTCCACGCCGCCGGCATGTCCCTCGCCCTAACCTACTCTTCCAATCGCGCGTCCGTCGAATCTCTTGTCGAGTCTCTTCGCACTTCCTGCTCCTCCTCCCCTGGCCCCATTATCTCAATCCACCACTGCGACCTCTCCTCCGATGCAGACATCACGCGTCTTTTCGATGAGATACGTGTCGAGCACTCCCAATTGGGTCCCGACGTCTTAGTTGTCAATGCGGGATACGGTAAGAGGATAAGTGATATTGCTGACATCCCGCTGAGTGAGTGGGATACGACGCTGGGGATTAATCTGAGGGCGAGTTTTCTGCTTTGTCAAGGTATGTGATGTTTTGTCGAGCTGTGAGAAGGAGGGGAAAGAGAGATGTGGGATGGGGAGCGGGCGCATGGAGAAGGAAAGGCAGGGGTGGGGATTGTTGATATTGTATGATGAAGCTGATGGTGAGGAATAGGTGCTGTGCCGCACATGCGCGAGCAAGGCTGGGGACGGATCGTGTTGATCTCATCTATCGCCGCCGTCGGAGGCGGGATCAACGGATGTCACTAGTAAGCCTTTCTCCTACCCGCCTACCCTCCTCGCTTCCCTACCACATCCCCACCCATCCCACTAACATGCCCCAGCGCGGCATCCAAAGCCGGCCTCCAAGGCCTCGGCCGCAACCTCGCCACTCGCCTCGCCTCCAGCGGCATCACCGTAAACGACGTGGCCCCCGCCATGATCGGCGACACAGGCATGATCCCCTCGGAAGACTTCGTCAAAGGGACACCTGGAGATGTCAAGAACATCCCTGTCGGGCGACTGGGAGTCCCGGAGGAATGCGCAAATGTGGTTGAGATGTGCTGTCGAACGGGGTATTTGACTGGTCAGAGTATATTGTTGAGTGGGGGGCTGAAGTAGGCTGGCTGGGTCTGGATATGGATATGTATATGGATATGGACATGGATGGTCGGACGGTGTGATGACGGGGGGGCTCAGCGGCGCCTGCTGGGGACGGATGGAAAAGGGCGAGTGAAGATACTGCGGCAGCAATGAGTGAGGAAGGACCAGACGTACGAAAGCGAAAGCAAGAATCCATGTTCGATGGAATGGCTGGGAGGAAGAGAGGGCACGGAAGTGCATGCTTCTGCCATATGAGAAGTTGAGCTCAATTGGCAGAACAAAAATGGTACCAAGGATATCAACCTAAACAGAGTCTCGACGGCACTCTTGACAACTTGCACACTCTGGCCTTCTTCTCCAAAAGTACTTCAACAGTACTTCCACTCTCGAGACGAGTGACACTCGACTAGCGTACGAGTACCCTCCAGATCATCCCATCATTCTCGCGTCCTCCAAGGCCGCAGACTTTCTCAATGGTAATGCAATATTGTTTCTGCTATGTACAAAGGTTATTGATCCTTCCACATTACGTCTGGCCCCCAAGCTCCTATTATTTCAATCCGACATCCAACCTCTTCATTGGAAAGCCTGATCGACCTCCTCATAAAAGTCAAAGAAACCCTTCCACAACTTAATCCCCAACCCCACATCTAGCGCTCCCGTCGTCGCGCGGATAGAGTGCAGCGACAATTGCACCTGTCCAATATCGACCGCCCTGCAACCCATCTTAGCTGACAACGTATCAGTCTGGCAAGCAGCCAGAAACGGGAGTTTGGGACTAATCCGAAGGAATGGCATTTGGGTATACAGGACAGAAATTGGACAACACTTTGAGAGAGGACAAAGCTTGTTTGAAAAGAGACCTGGAGAGGTTGGACACAGATAATACCTTGGGCATACTGCACTTGGGTAGCATTGGGCAACTGTACTTGGGCAGCATAACGTTCAGCCAGACTTGGTAGCATAACAATCAATTTCCTTCATTGCCGGTGTGTAGATTGCTCGTAGTCCTCTCATGCAGATAAACGGTGCCACCACTATTGAAACGCCTGATCGACCTCCTCGTAAAAATCGAAGAACCCCTTCCATAGCTTAATCCCTAATCCCACGTCTAACGCACCCGTCGTCGCACGGATCGAATGCATCGATAATTGCACCTGTCCGATATCAATCGCCCTACACCCCATTCGGCTGCTGAGCATCGGGCCCACTGTGCCTCCCGATCGGCTGTCGTTTCTAATCTGGAAGAGCTGTAACTTCGTGCCAGACTTTGCCGCAATCTGCTGGATCAGCGCCGCAGAGACCGCATCCGTCGTCATATGGCCATTAGGGTCGCAGCTCACGGCCGGGCCAACGTTGAGTCGTGGCGCGTGGTGTTCCATATAGACGTTCAGGAAGTTCGGATTCACAGCGTGGCTCACGTCGGCAGAAATCAAGAACGAATTTGCATACGTCTTATTAATGAGATTCGCACCGGGCGAACTCTTGAATGAATCGACGATGCGCTCGATGACGGAGGGCAGGAGGTTGCCGTTTGCGCCTTGGCGGAGAAGCGAGCCGATCTCTTCGTCGTCGAAGAGGCCGACGAGCTTGATGATGGAGGAGCTGGCTGGAGAGGAGGAGTCGTCGGAACTGTGGGGCCGGGTGTAGGTTGAGCCGAGGAGGGCTTGCAGGGCCGACCAGGAGCAGAGTTTGTCGTCGATGCGGCCGCCGGAGATGAATTCTTTGTCGAGACCGCTGAGGGTGGCAGGTTGCAGGTCGTAGAGCTCGAGTTCCCAGTTGACGATGTCGCCGACTAAGGTGTTATGTTAGATGGCAGGGATACAGCGTGGGATTTTTGACTTACGACTCTGGATGTTTAGCTCGTTGGCAATGGCCCTGACTAGTCTAGGTGGCTGTGTTGCAGCGAATGATCCAACAGGTCCAATGCTTATCTTCTTGGGCTTCGTGTCGTCACCGTCCATGTCTGAGTTGTCGAGTCCAACAATGGGAACCATTTGTGTCTCTGGGTTGAACGGGCCTTGTGCAGGTGCTCCGAAATGAGGTGCGAGTGTTGGTACTTTTGCAACTACACTTTGCGTAAGTAATGGTCTTGTACAAAGGTCGCAGTCCACATACTGGGCTCAGCAAGGTTGACAAGTCTCTGGACAATCTTTCCGTCCTCGCCCTTGACCATGACACGACCTGCAACAGCCAAGTCACGATCCCACCATGTGTTGTTCATTCCACCAGAGTATGCTGCCACACCAAGCTGAACAAAGCCTTGGCTGTTTGTCTTTGTAGGAATAGGCTTCAGTCTTGCAGTCAAAGCATCGATGTGGCCAGCAATCATCGCTGGAAGTGTTAGCAGTGTGATCTTCCGACAGCCCATTTGATGTGATACGCACCAACACCGTTACCAGGCTCATAAGCATCACCAACCCCAAAAGCAATCAAAGAGCTTCCATTCCGCTCAACAAAGTACTTTCCCCCCTTCTCCAGCTTCCATTCGTCTCTTTCCGACAACCTCGTGAACCCCGCCTCCTCACACTGCGCAGCAAGAGCAGCAGCAGCATGGAAGACGGTCGGGTTGTTGGAGAGGAACTTGCAGAACGGCTTTGCGAATCGGCGAGGCTTGAAATCGGAGTAGGGCTGTTGGGCGGCGAGGGGGACTGGCTGGGCCGGTGCAGAGTCGCGCTCGCGGTTGGTGTTGTTGGTGGTGGTATTGGTAGTGGCAGGCGCATCGCGCTGGGGGAGGTCTCTCATTAGGGTTTTGGCATACTCCTCGAGCTCTCTCTTCATCTTCTCCATCTTCTCGGAGGCAGATGTGTACTCGTTGTCACTGTAGGTTGCCATGGTACTTTGGATAGATCGGGGTGTCAGACGGGTCATTTACTGAAGCCTGTGAGTAGATGGAAACAGATGGAGAGGTGAGTGTAAACAGGAGAGAAGAGGCGTAGCATTTGGTCTATAAGATCGGCATTGTGAAACGAGATGGCTAGGTGATAACGGAGTTCCCAAGTACGATAAGCTACCCCACAATCTAGCTCCGACCTCCTGCTTTCGAGATTCCCTCGACAACGCATTCGGCCTCGTAGATTAGCTGGAATAGGCAGCTTGTCTAGAACTCTGGGCACCAAGACATCTGTCCTGGAGACAGAGCTAGTTCTATGTGGCTTCTGTGATCAACGGGCGGGGGTCAGGACTTCGTGCTGAGGGGTCCCATCTTACGGCGGTGTAAGTGGCTTCTCCTTGGGAAGCACGCCACCACCAGTCGCACCAGTCCCAGCTGTCGCCGTAGTCATCTTCTTTCGTGAGAATGATCTTCGCACCCGCCCAAACACAGGCACTGTCGTGAATCGAGCAAACCATGGCGTACCCCATACACTCAGAATAAGCCGTAGTGGTAGCAAAGCTTTCGTGACAGCATACGCCGTGGCAAATCTAATATCATCATTAGTCCATCGCCCATGCACACCTTGGTAGAGGAGATACTCACTCGACCACAATCCTCACACTCCCCTCACCACGTCCCCACCACTTCTCCCTCCCTGCACCTTCATCCCCAAGCCAGCCTTTGCGCCTGAAGTAATTGCCGAATTTCTCCACGCCCTGTGACACCAGCTGTCCCTCGCTGATGTACGGAGGAAGCCAATGCGTGTAGTGAAAGGTCGCTGCCAGACCAAATAATGGTATTATCGCTGTGAGTTCATGGAGGATCAGGAAAGCTGTGATGTGTGAAACTGGAGCATTTCGTAGTGGCGTGGTATATCGCTGCAGGAAACGCGGTAGACGTGCGTTGAGGCGGTCGAAACGAGATGATGGTGGTGTAGGAGGTGAAGTCGTGCTGCTTGTTGAGGCGTTTCGCCGCCAGCTTCGGAGCAGGCTTCTGCTGCTTCGTTGACCCCGACGGAATGTGTGCAGGCTATTCATTCTCTTTTCTGTTGAATTTCACGATCACGGGGACTTCATTACACGACACACTCGCAAGGTTGAGTATATTTCAGGTCGAGTGCTCAGCTTCGAGGCTGCGCTGTGGAAAAAGCTGGTCTGCTTTTCGGCATCCCATCATGCAACCCTGCCGGCAGCCACCGCCGCCAATCTGTAAATGGTGGTTCACTGCAAAGATTTCAGCTCAAATGTGCAGTGAAGCTTTGAAGCGAAGAGGCGAAGCAGTGATCAATCTCGTGGCTGAATTAGAGTACGGGGAGAGCGGAATATCATCATGAATGAAAGTATGAGCAAGGCAATGATATTTGACCTCGTCTATGTGTATTATTACAATTTCTCAGCAACGGAGATGCGCGCCATGCCTGAGACAATCTGACCGCTCTCTACGTAAAGCTTCCTCCTGGGTATCAAATCCTCCTCACTGTACATCCCCGATATGTTGCATTGTGAGCTAAAGTCGACAACGCTTAAGAGGTCTGACCACCCTTCTTGCCGGCCTCGACAGGGTCGACCTTGCCGTGGGCGAACTCGGTGTTACCACCAGCCTTGGTGCGGCCATCAACAGAACCATCCTTGGTGAGACCGTCGTTCTCGGTGGGCTTGTAGTTGTCGCCGTCGGATGAGCCGGAGGTGTGGCCACCAGCCTTGCCAGCCTCGACGGGGTCGACCTTGCCGTGGGCGAACTCGGTGTTACCACCAGCCTTGGTGCGGCCGTCAACGCTGCCGT